>Ga0196976_1000094_pt1 | contig 59355 bp, 55 predicted proteins | sample S3v_513CmetaG_FD_148644 | JGI IMG/M metagenome (GOLD analysis project Ga0196976, IMG submission 148644) | Soil microbial communities from Anza Borrego desert, Southern California, United States - S3+v_5-13C | ecosystem: Environmental > Terrestrial > Soil > Desert | place: USA: California...
TCCATCTGCTCCCTCCCTCGCCCCCGGCGGGGGAGGGAAGGGGCCCATGCGCAGCATGGGAAGGGTGGGGGCAACGGCCTGCCCGAGGATCTGCGGCCCGTAGGTTGGGTCTGGACCCAACACCCTTCGCATTGCCGGGAATGTTGGGTTTTCGCTGGCGCTCAACCCAGCCTACGGCTCGATCCTTGAGGAGGCCGCTGCCCCCACCCTGCCCGCTGCCGCGGGCTTCCCTCCCCCGCCGGGGGCGGGGGAGGGATTGACGTTACGATTTGCTGGCCAGCGCCAGGGCGCGGTCGACCAGGGCCTTGCCGTCCGGCACCTCCTTGGCGAAGGCGTCGTAGACCGGGGCGCTGGCCTTGACGAAGGCGTCCTTGTCGGCCTCGTTCACCTGCATGCCGGCGTCCTTGAGCTTCTTCAGCAGGTCGTCGTCGAGCTGGGCGGCGATGCGGTAGACGTCGTCCTGGGATTGGCGCGCGGCCTCGGTCAGGGCCTGCTGCACCTCGGGCGGGAACTTGCTCCAGCTTCGGCCGGCGGTCAGGTAGGCCGGCGTGTAGACGTGGCCGGTCATGGAAAGGTACTTCTGCACCTCGTAGAAGCGCGCGGGGTGGATCTGCGCCAGCGGGTTCTCCTGCCCGTCCATCACGCCGGTCTGCAGCGCCACGAACACCTCGGAAAAGGCCAGCGGGCTGGGGTTGGCGCCGTAGGTCTGGAACATCTTCACCCGCCACACGCCTTGTGGCACGCGCAGCTTGATGCCCTGCAGGTCGGCCGGCTTCACGATGGGGCCGCGGTTGTTGGTGATGTGGCGGAAGCCGTTCTCCCACACCGCGAGGATCTTGTACCCCTCCTTCTCGGCCAGGGGGGCCAGGGTGGGGGTGACGATCTCGTCGCGGATGCGCTTCATGTGCTCGCGGTCCTTGACGAGGTAGGGCATCTCGAACAGGCCGAAGGCCGGCACCACCGACGACATGACGGTGGAGGGCAGCGCCATGTCGATGGTGCCCAGCTTCAGCTTCTTCATCATTTCGCTGTCGCCGCCGAGCTGGCTGGAGCCGTAGACGACCACCTTCGCCTTGTCGCCCAGCTTGGCATTGACGCGTTCGGCGAAGGCCAGGGACGACTTCTCGAACAGCGAGCCGGGCTCGCCCACGTGGCCCAGCTTGATCTCCGTCTGCGCCAGCGCGGGTGCGGCCATCAGCGCTCCGGCCAGCAATGTGGAGGCGAACAGACTCCGGACGGCGTTCATCGCATCTCCTCCCCAATCGGTTTGTTCGTTCTTGTGTCGTCGCGGCATTACGAGTTTCCGAATTCCAGGTACTCCATCGCCGCCGCGACGCCGCCCGCGCGGTGCGGGATGCCGGTCAGGCGCAAGCCCATCTCCACGCCGGCCAGCGTGCCCATCAGCGTCAGGTCGTTGAAATCGCCCAGGTGGCCGATGCGGAACACCTTGCCGGCCAGCCGCCCCAAACCGGTGCCCAGCGACATGTCGAACCGCTCCAGGATCACGGAACGCAGGCGGTCGGCGTCATGGCCGTCCGGCACCACCACGGCGGTGAGGGAGCTGGAAAATTCGGCAGGGTCGGCGGCCAGCACCTCCAGCCCCCAGGCGTTCACGGCGCGGCGCGTCGCCTCGGCGTGGCGGTCGTGGCGGGCGAAGACGTTTGCCAGCCCCTCCTCCATCAGCATGGCGACGGCTTCCTTCAGGCCGTACAGCAGGTTGGTGGCGGGCGTGTAGGGGAAGAAGCCGGTGGCGTTGGCCTTCAGCATGTCCTCCCAGTCCCAGTAGGAGCGCGGCAGGCGGTTGGCCTTCGCCGCCGCCAGCGCCTTCTGCGACACCGCGTTGAAGCCCAGCCCCGGCGGCAGCATCAGCCCCTTCTGCGAGCCGGCGACGGTGACGTCCACGCCCCATTCGTCGTGCCGGTAGTCGATGGAGCCGAGGGAGGAGATGGTGTCCACCAGGAACAGCGCGGGGTGGTTCGCGCGGTCGATCGCCTTGCGGATCAGGGGGATGCGGCTGGTGACGCCGGTCGACGTCTCGTTGTGAACGACCATGACGGCCTTGATCGCGTGGCCGCGGTCCTCAGCGAGGCGGGCCTCCACGGTGGCCGGGTCGACGCCGTGGCGCCAGTCGCCGGGCACGAATTCGCACTCGATCCCGAACTTGGACGCCAGATTGCGCCAGAGCGTGGCGAAGTGGCCGGTCTCGAACATCAGCACCCGGTCGCCGGGCGACAGCGTGTTGACGATCGCCGCCTCCCACGCGCCGGTGCCGGAGGAGGGATAGATAATCACCGGCTGCGCCGTGCCGAACACCGGGCGGATGCCGGCCAGCACGTCGCGCCCCAGCGCCTGGAACTCCGGGCCGCGGTGGTCGATGGTCGGGCGGTCCATGGCGCGCAGGACGCGGTCCGGCACGTTGGTCGGGCCGGGAATCTGCAGGAAATGACGGCCGCTGCGGTGAGCCATGAAGCGCTCTCCTCCCCTGGGGCGGTGCCCGTGTTTTTTGTTTGGTGTACTGATGGAATTCTGCATGCAAAACGCGCTGGCGCAATCAGGATTTTGCGTTCGGGGGCTGGTCTGAAGTGGTAGGCGACGCCATCGCCTTCGTTCTATGACGGATCAAATGGCTGTTAATAAAGGGATTTTCCGGCTCCTGAGGATTTGGTGGTGCCGACGCCGGCGTCCGGTGCCTCGTTTGTGTTTTGCATGCAAAATGCTATCCTCGCCAACGAGACCCACCCTCAGGAGTTTGCCGCCATGCCGCTCGACGCCCGCGCGCCGCTCGCGCGCCCCTCCCGGATCGGCGACGGCGCGCTGGCCGCGCGGCTCAAAAACGCGCTGGAAGGCGACGTGCTGTTCGACGCCTTCTCGCGCGGGCGCTACAGCACCGACGCGTCGATCTATCAGGTGGAGCCGGTGGGCGTGGTGGTGCCGCGCCATGCCGGGGACGTGCGCGCGGCGCTGGCCATCGCGGCGGAGGAGGGCGTGCCACTGCTGCCGCGCGGCGGCGGCACCTCGCAGTGCGGGCAGACGGTGGGGGCGGCGCTGGTGATCGACAATTCCAGGCACCTCAACCGCGTCGTCTCGGTGGACCCGCAGGCGCGCGTGGCGGTGGTTGAGCCGGGCATCGTGCTGGACGAGCTGAATCGGCAGCTGAAAGCCCACGGGCTGTGGTTCCCGGTGGACGTCTCGACCTCGGCCCAGGCGACCATCGGCGGGATGACCGGCAACAACTCCTGCGGCACGCGGTCCTTGCGGTACGGCAACATGGTGCACAACGTGCGCGCCATCGACGCGCTGCTGGCCGACGGTACCGCGCTGCGCCTGGACGGCGGCGCGCCGGACGATGGGCGCCGCCGCCAGCTGACCGATGCGATGAAGGGCCTGCACGCGCGCGAGGCCGACGAGATCGCCGCCCGCTTCCCCAAGGTGCGGCGGCGCGTCGGCGGCTACAACATCGACCAGTTGGCGGGTGAGACGCCCAACCTCGCCAAACTGCTGGTGGGGTCGGAAGGCACGCTGGCCTTCTTCGAGCGGATCGAGCTGCAGCTCTCGCCGCTGCCCAGGCACAAGGTGCTGGGCGTGTGCCACTTCCCGACCTTCCGCAAGGCGATGGAATCGGCGCAGCACATCGTGGCGCTGAAGCCGGCGGCGGTGGAACTGGTGGACCGCACCATGATCCGGCTGGGCCGCGACATCCCGCTGTTCCGCGCCACCATGGACCGCTTCATCGTCGGCGAGCCGGACGCCCTGCTGCTGGTCGAGTTCGCGGGCGAGGACCGCGAGGCGGAGATCGCCAACCTCAAGGGGCTGGTCGAGCTGATGGGCGACCTGGGCCTGCCCGGTTCGGTGGTGGAGGCGACCGACCCCGCCTTCCAGGCGGCGATCTGGGAGGTGCGCAAGGCCGGGCTGAACATCATGATGTCCATGAAGACGGAGGGGAAACCCGTCTCCTTCATCGAGGACTGCGCGGTGCCGCTGGAGCACCTCGCCGACTACACGGAGCGGCTGACGGCGGTGTTCGCCAAGCACGGAACCACGGGGACGTGGTACGCGCACGCCTCGGAAGGCTGCCTGCACGTGCGGCCCGTGCTGAACCTCAAGCAGGAGCTGGAGGTTAGGAAGATGCGCGCCATCGCCGAGGAGGCGTTCGCGATGGTGCGGGAGTACAAGGGCTCCCACTCCGGCGAGCACGGCGACGGGCTGGTGCGGTCGGAGTTCCACGAGCCGATGTACGGCCCCCGGCTGGTGCGCGCGTTCAAGGAGGTGAAGGCGGCGTTCGATCCCGCCGGCCTGTTCAATCCCGGCAAGATCGTCGACCCGCCGCGCATGGACGACCGGTCGCTGTTCCGCTTCAAGCCGGGCTACGCCGCCACGCTGGTGCAGACGGCGCTGGACTGGTCGGAGTGGAACGGGTTCCTGGGTGCGGCGGAGATGTGCAACAACAACGGCACCTGCCGCAAGAACGACGCGGCCGTCATGTGCCCGTCCTACCGCGCCACGAAGGACGAGCAGCACGTGACGCGCGGCCGGGCCAACAGCCTGCGCCTTGCGCTCAGCGGCCAGTTGGGGCCGGACGCGCTGACGTCGCGGGAGATGTACGAGACGCTGGACCTGTGCGTCAGCTGCAAGGGCTGCAAGCGCGAGTGCCCGACCGGGGTCGATATGGCGCGCATGAAGATCGAGTTCCTGCACCACTACCGCCGGCGCCACGGCGTGCCGTTGCGCGAGCGCATGGTGGCGGAGCTGCCGCGCTACGCGCCGATGGCGTCGAAGGTGGGCTGGCTGTTGAACCTGCGCGACCGCATTCCGGGCCTGCCGGCGCTGATGGAGCGGGTGACCGGCTTCAGCCGCCACCGGCCGCTGCCGCGCTGGCACCGCACCCCCTACCGCGAGCCGGAACGGATGCCGGCCGGCCCCAGCGTGCAGAACGCGGCGGGGGAGGTCGTGCTGTTCGCCGACTGCTTCAATCGCTGGTTCGAGGCGGACAACGCGCGCGCGGCCGTGGCGGTCCTGCGCGCCGCCGGCTACACGGTGCACCCGCTGCTGCCCACGGATGGGGAGAAGCGCCCGCTGTGCTGCGGCCGGACCTACCTGTCGGCCGGGCTGGTGGACAAGGCGCGGGCGGAGCAGACGCGCCTGCTGGCGGCGCTGAAGCCCTTCGTCGAGCGCGGCGTGCCGGTGGTGGGGCTGGAGCCGTCGTGCCTGCTGACCCTGCGCGACGAGATCAGGGCGGTGGTCCCCGGCCGCGAGGCCGACAGGATCGCCGCGCACGCCGTGCTGTTCGAGGAGTTCCTGGACGGGCTGCACGCCGCCGGGCGGCTGAACCTGCCGCTGAAGCCCCTTCCGGTCCGCCGCGCCTTGCTGCATGGTCACTGCCACCAGAAGGCGTTCGGCGTGATGGCGCCGGTGGAGCGGGTGTTGAAGCTCATTCCCGGGCTGGAGGTCTCCACCATCCCGTCCGGCTGCTGCGGCATGGCCGGCGCCTTCGGCTATCAGGCGGAGCATTACGAGGTGTCGATGGCGATGGGGGAGATGGGGGTGCTGCCGGCCGCGCGCGCCGCCGGGCCGGACGAGGTCCTGGTCGCCGACGGCACCAGCTGCCGCCACCAGATCAAGGACGGTGCCGGCAGGGACGCCGTGCACGTCGCCGTGCTGCTGGCGAGAGCCCTTGGTGAGAAGGTGGGGGAGGGCGCACCGTGACCCGCATCGTCCGCGCCAGCCTGCACGAGGAGGTCGTCGGCCGCCTGCGCGAGATGATCGTGGAGGGCGAGCTGCCCCCCGGCGACCGCCTGAACGAGCGCGAGCTGTGCGAGCTGTTCGGCATCTCCCGCACCCCCTTGCGCGAGGCGCTGAAGGTGCTGGCGAGCGAGGGGCTGGTCGTCCTGCTGCCCAACCGCGGGGCGCGCGTCACCAAGCTGACCCGGCGCGACATCGAGGACATGTTCCAGGTGATGGGGTCGCTGGAGGCGCTGTCCGGCGAGCTGGCGTGCGAGCGCATCAGCGACGCCGCCATCGAGGAGGTGCGGGCACTGCATTACGAGATGCTGGCGCACTACGCCCGGCGCGACCTGCGCAACTACTTCAAGCTGAACGAGGCGATCCACCGCGCCATCCTGGCCGCCGCCGACAACCCCGTGCTGTCCGGCATGTACCAGAGCCTGGCCGGCCGCATCCGCCGCGTGCGCTTCATCGCCAACATGTCGCGCGAACGCTGGGACGAGGCGGTGCGCGAGCACGAACGCATCCTGGAGGCGCTGTCCCGGCGCGACGGTGCCGGGCTGGCGCGTCTGCTGCGCGAGCATCTGGAGCACAAGTGCGAGGTGGTGGTGGCGTCGGACGTGATCGAGGGGGCGGAGGCGTCGCAGGCGGCGGCGGGGTAGGGACGTTTTGCCCCCTCCCTAACCCTCCCCCGCTAAGGCGGTGGAGGGGACTGCCGCCGCTGGCCGACAAACCCTCCACCTCGAAGAGGGGGAGGGTGCCCGGAGCGCAGCGGAGGGCGGGAGGGGGCACGTCGCGGCGAAGAAATTTTCCTCGACCGGCCGCACCGCCGGCCGCACAAAGGCGTTCACGAATATCCGCAGGCATGTTCGGAGCTGACGGTGAGCCGGTCCTTCTCGATCGAACACCGGGTCGTCTTCCGCGACCCGTCCTACTACGCCTCCTTCCCGTCCGTGGCGACGCGCGCCGACGGGGTGTCGCTGGTCGCCTTCCGCCGGGCGCGCGACCACCGCTGGCTGCGCGGGGAGGAGTACCGGCTGAGCGACAACGGCTTCAACAACGTCGACCACCTGGACAGCCGCTCGCAGGCCGTGGTGGTGCCGGTGTCGGCGGACGGCGGCGTGCTGGAACCGCCGCTGACCCTGCCGCCGGACGCGCAGGCGGCCGACCAGGACGCCAGCCTGCTGGTGCTGCGCGACGGGCGCGTCCTGCTGACCGGGTTCTGCTGGTACCCCCTGCCGGCCAAGGACGGCGAAGCGCTGCGCGCGCGCGGCATCGGCGTGGTCGGCAGCCCGCTGAAGACCGGCGACCTCTACCTGTTCTGGGGCGCCTATTCCCGCGTCAGCGACGACGGCGGCCGGACGTGGTCGGAGCACCGCTTCCTGCCGCAGCTGCCGGGGCAGGGGGAGACGGTGCCGGGGATCCGGGACCTGCACGGCGGCGCCTTGCGCGGGCGTGCGGTGGAGACGCCGGACGGCACCATCCTGCAGGCCACCTACGCCCACCACCCTAGCAACGGTCAGTACGCCAGCCACCTCTGGGCCTCCCACGACCGGGGCGAGACGTGGGAGTACCGTTCCATCATCGCACTGGACGCGGAGGGCAAGGCGGGCTTCTGCGAGACCGGGCTGACGCTGACGGCGGACGGGCGGCTGCTGGCGCTGCACCGGACCACGGGCCTGGACGACCATCTGGCGACCTCCACCTCGCGCGACCTCGGCCGGACGTGGGAGGCGTGGCAGGAACACGAGGTGGTCGGCCACCCCTACGACGCCTGTGCGCTGGCGGACGGCCGGTTGCTGGTCGCCTACGGCTACCGGCACGAGCCCTATGGGGTGCGCGCCCGCGTGTGGGATCCGGGCGCCGGGGACATCGCGCAGGCCGAGGAGATCGTCGTGCGCGACGACGCGCCGTCGGGCGACGTCGGCTACCCGTGGGTGACCGCGTTCCCCGACGGAAGCGCCATGATCGTCTACTACATCTGCGACGACGAGGGCGTGCGCCACGTCGTCGCCAGCGTGCTGACGCCGGAGTAGCTCACTCCGCGTCCGGCTGCTTCTCCGGGGCGGCGGCGGCGAAGGCGGGGAGGGCGCGGGCGGCCTCGGCGATGCGGCGGATGGTGGGGTAGGGGGCGAGGTCGCAGTCGAAACGCTCGGCGTTGGCGACCTGCGGCACGAGGCACACGTCGGCCAGGGTCGGCGCATCGCCGTGGCAGAAGCGGCCGGTCGCCGGGTCGCCGGCCAGCATCGCCTCCAGCGCCGCGAAGCCCTCGGCCACCCAGTGGCGGTACCAGGCGTTGCGGGTCGCCTCGTCGTGGCCCAGCGGATCCTTCAGGTAATTGAGGATCCGCAGGTTGTTCAGCGGGTGGATGTCGCAGGCCACCGCCAGCGCCAAGGCCCGCACCCGCGCGCGGCCGGCCGGGTCGGCGGGCAGCAAAGGGGGCTGCGGGTGCGTCTCCTCCAGATATTCGACGATGGCCAGCGACTGCGTCAGCGACACGTCGCCATCCACCAGCACGGGCACGAACTTCTGCGGGTTGATGGCGGCGAAGGGCGGCTGCTTCTGCTCCCCCTTGCGCAGGTGGATGGAGGCCTGCTCGGCGTCGATGCCCTTCAGGTTCAGGGCGATGCGCACGCGGTAGGCGGCGGAGGAGCGGAAGTATCCGTAGAGCTTCATGGCTGGCTCATCATCAGGGACGGCAGGAGGAGGGAGATCGACGGGAACAGGATCAGGAGGGCTACGCGCACGAAGTCGGAAATCAGGAACGGCATGACGCCGCGGAAGATGGTCTGCAGTGGCACGTCCGGCAGCACGCCGCGCAGAACGAAGACGTTCATGCCCACCGGCGGCGTGATCAGGCTGATTTCCGTCATCACCACGACGACGATGCAGAACCAGATCAGCACCATGTCCTGCGACAGGCCGAAGTCCAGCTCCAGCATGATGGGGTAGAAGATCGGCACCGTCAGCAGGATCATCGACAAGCTCTCGATCAGGCAGCCCAGCACCATGTAGATCGCCACGATCGCCAGCACGACGACCAGCGGCGCCACGTTCAGCCCCGCCACCCAGTCCTTCAGCGCGTCGGCGAAGCCGGCGAAGGTGACGAAGTTGGCGAACAGCATGGCGCCGATGATGATGACGAACAGCATGGCGGTGGTGCGGGCGCTGTCCACCAGCAAGTCGATGAGGACCGGCACCGTCAGCCGCCCGCGCAGTAGCGCCATCAGGAAAGCCAGGAAGGCGCCCACGCCCGCCGCCTCCGTCGGCGTGAACAGGCCGCCGTAGATGCCGCCCATGATCAGCGCGAACAGCGCCAGCATGCCCGACACGCCCTTCAGCGCCCGCCAGCGCTCGGCCCACGGCAGCCGCTCGGCCGGCGGACCCAGTTCGGGCTTCAGCCACGTGGCGGCGGAGACGGCCAGCACGTACATCACCACGCCCAGCAGGCCCGGCAGGATGCCCGCCATGAACAGCTTGCCGATGTCGGCCTGGGTCAGCAGGCCGTAGATCACCATGATGACGCTGGGTGGGATCAGGATGCCCAGCGTGCCGCCCGCGGCGATGGAGCCGGTGGCGAGGCTGTCGGCGTAGCCGAACTTGCGCATCGGCGGCATGGCGACCTTGCTCATGGTCGCCGCGGTGGCGAGCGAGGAGCCGCATACCGCCGCGAAGCCGCCGCAGGCCACCACCGACGCCATCGCCAGCCCGCCCCGCCGGTGGCCGAGGAAGGCGTAGGCGGCGTGGTAGAGTTCGTTGGAGATGCCGGCGCGCGTCACCAGGTTGCCCATCAGGATGAACAGCGGCAGCACGGACAGCGTGTAGGAGAACCCCGCCTCGAACGTGTTCTGGCCCAGCATGGCCAGGGCGGGTCCCCAGTCCACCATCATGCCGAACCCCACCGTGCCCACCAGCGCCATGGCGAAGCCGATGGGCATGCGCAGGAAGACGAGCGTGAAGAGAACGGCGAAGCCGATCAGCGATTCGGTCAAGTCGGGAAGCTCCGTCTGAAGCCCCTCCCCCCTTGCGGGGGAGGGGTTGGGGAGAGGGGGATAGCCGCCCGGCAGGGCGGCGAAGAGGTTCGGGCCGGCTGTGCCGGCGCCACCCTCTCCCCAACCCCTCTCCCGTCAAGGGAGAGGGGCTTTTGCATGGGCAAGGTCCACCCACGCCCGCACGGCCTGCACCACGGCGGCGATGCCGGTCGTCACGGCCATCAGGTAAGCCACCGGCGCCAGGGGCAGGCGCAGCACGTTGGTGTAGGCGCCGTCGGCGGTCAGCCGCACGCCGCGCACCCACAGCTGCCACGCCAGCACGGCCAGCACGACGGTGCTCAGCACGCCCATCAGGCCGCTCAGCACCCTCACGCCGCGCCGGGGCAGCACGTGGTCGATTAGGTCGACGGCCACGTGCTCGTCCCGCTCGGTCGCCAGCGGCAGGCCGACGAAGATCAGCGCCGCCAGCAGCACCGACGTCAGCTCGTAGGAGCCGGGGACGCCGATGCCGAGGAAATCGCGCCCCACCACGTCGGCCGTGGTCATGGCCGCCATCCCGAACAGCAGGACGGCGGCCAGCACGCCCAGGGTGCGGTTCATCCAGCGCCCCAGCTGGCGTGACGCGGCGGTCATGCCGGCAGCTTGACGCCGGTGGCCTCGCGCAGCTCGGCCAGGGCGGCCACGCCGTCGACGCCGCGCGCCTCCGCCAGCTTGGCCCAGGCGGCCTCCAGCTCGGCCGTGTGGCGGGTGAGGTCCTTGACGAAGGCGGGCTCGGCCTGGATCACCTCCATGCCCGACGCCTTCATCTTCTCCAGCGCCGCCGCGTCGGCGTCGATCCACGCCTTGCCGACGCGCCGGGCGAACGCCTCGCCGGACAGCTTGGTGATGGCGGCCTTGTCGGCGTCGGAGAGCGCGTTCCACTTGCCCTCGTTCATCACGAAGAACCAGGAGGTGTTGTAGACGCCGCCCGGCACGGTCGTGGTGTGCTTCAGGTGCTCCAGCAGCTTGAAGGCGGTGATGGCTTCCAGCGTGAAGGTGACGCCGTCGATGACCTTGTTCGCCAGCATCTCGTACACCTCGGGCGAGGGGGCGAGCAGCGGGGTGACGCCCAGGCGGCCCATCAGGTCGCTGGCGTGGCCGCCGGGGACGCGGAACTTCAGGCCCTGCAGGTCGGCGGCGGTCTTGATGGGACGCACGCGGTTGTGGATGGCGCCGGGGCCGTGCGCGAAGACGCCCAGCGTGTGCACCCCGGCGTGCTCCTTCGCCTTGGACAGGCGCTTGTCGTAGGCGTTCCAGTAGGCGACCGACAGCTGGGCCGCATCGTCGCCGATGAAGGAGAACTCGGCCAGACGGCTTAGCAGGAAGCGGTCGCCGGGGGTGAAGCTGTGCAGGCCGTAGGTGATGTCGGCGATGCCGTCCTTGGCCATGTCGAAGTGCGCCGGGGCGCCGCCCAACGGCTTCGGCAGGATGCGCACCTTGACGCGCCCGTCGGTCGCCTTGGCGACGTCGTCGGCCCACGGCTCGAACGCGTTGACGACGATCGGGTGCTTGGGCGGCAGCCAGGACGACAGCGTCAGCGTCGTCGCCGCCTCCGCCCGGCGCGGCAGGACGCCGGCCGCGGCCAGCGCCACGCCGGCGCCGAGGCCCTGGATCACGGTGCGGCGCGCGATGGGGGTCTTCATGGTGCGCTCTCTCCCTGGATGCGTTCTTGGGGTGGCATCGTTCGTGCCGCCATTCGTTTCAGATGAAACGAGTGCCGGGGCGTCCTGTCAATCGGGATGTTGGCCGGGCGAACGGAATATGTGCGCACGAACGGCTTGCCATTGGTTTCGTTTGAAACCATTTCACGGGGAAACAGGAATGCGGGAGGGACACCCCGGTGAAGAACTACATCCAATTTCCGCGCGTCGAGGGCACGGCCTCGCGCCAAGCGCACGCGTCGCTGCCCGACGGCACGTACGAGCGCGAACTGGGCAAGGAGGGCTTCTTCGGCCCGGCCACCCACATGTACCACAGGCATCCGCCCACCGGCTGGACCGACTGGGACGGGCCGCTGCGCCCGCGCGCCTTCGACCTGACCCGGCTGAACGGCGAGCATCCCTCGCCCTGGGACGCCGCCGACGTGCTGCACAACGCGCACGTCCGCATGCGGCTGTGGCGGGCGCCGAAGTGCATGGACCATCTGGCGCGCAACGGCGACGGGGACGAGCTGCTGTTCGTCCACACCGGGCGGGGTGAGCTGTTCTGCGACTACGGGCACCTCAGCTTCCGGGCCGGCGACTACGTCGTGCTGCCGCGCTCCACCATGTGGCGGATCGAGTGCGCGGAGCCGGTGACGGCGCTGCTGGTCGAGGCGACGGGCTCCACCTACAAGCTGCCCGACCGCGGCATGGTCGGCGCGCACGCGGTGTTCGACCCGGCGGTGCTGGACGTGCCGGCCATCGACGACGCCTTCCGCGCCCAGCAGGACGAGCGGGAATGGACGGTGCGCATCAAGCGGCGCGGCGCCATCTCCACCGTCACCTATCCGTTCAACCCGCTGGACGCGGTGGGCTGGAAGGGCGACTTGGCGCCGGTGCGCCTGAACGTCGCCGACATCCGGCCGCTGATGAGCCATCGCTACCACCTGCCGCCCAGCGCGCACACGACCTTCGTCGCCGACCGCTTCGTGGTGTGCACCTTCACGCCGCGCCCGTTCGAGAGCGACCCGGACGCGCTGAAGGTGCCGTTCTTCCACAACAACGACGACTATGACGAGGTGCTGTTCTACCACGCCGGCGACTTCTTCTCGCGCGACAACATCCACCCGGGCATGGTGACCTTCCACCCCTGCGGCTTCACGCACGGGCCGCACCCCAAGGCGCTGGGCGCCGCCTTCACGCCGAAGAAGCCGGCCACCGACGAGTATGCCGTCATGCTCGACACCCGCGACGCGCTGGAGGTGGGGGAGGGGGCCGCGTCCGTGGAATGGGGCGGCTACGTCGAGTCGTGGCGCGCGCCAGGCGCCTGACCGGGGCGCTTGATCACTGTCAAGGCCGTTGGGCGGCCGGCCGGGCACCTTCGGCGGGCCGCCCCACAACGGAGACCGGACGCCATGGACCTTGCCCCGATCGACCGGCGCGCGCTCAACATGCCGCGGATGATGCGGCGCCTGGGCGTCGACGTCTTCACCGTCACCACCTTCGGCGTCGGCCACGAGATGGCGCGGGCGGCGCGGCGGTGCAGCCTGTGCCGGACCACCGAGGCCTGCTCGCGCTGGCTGGAGGATCCCGACGCGGACCCGGCGGGGCACCGCGCCTTCTGCCCGAACGCCGAACTGTTCGAACGGCTGGCCGCCTGAACATTGCCGGCTTTACCCGCGGCCCCTCTGCGCTCATCTTGATGGGCGGAGCGGCAGCGGGCACGGACGGGATGGCCGAGGGACCAGACGAAGCACCGGAGGATGCAGGGCAGGGCGCGCGCGGCCCGCGCCGGTGGTTCTTCCTGGGCATCGGCTATCTGGCGGTGGGGCTGGCCGCGCTGGGCGTGTTCCTGCCGGTGCTGCCGACGACGCCGTTTCTGCTGGTCGCCGCCTGGGCCTTCGCCAAGGGCAGCCCGGCGCTGGAGCGCTGGCTGTACCGCCACCCGCGCTTCGGCCCCTTCCTCACCGAATGGCGCGACCGCCGCGCCATCCCCCGCCGCGCCAAGGTCGCCGCCGTGGGCGGCATGGGGGCGAGCTGGGGCATCATCCTGGCCACCACCAGCAGCCCCGTCGTGCCGGTGCTGTCGGGTGCCGTGATGCTGGCCGTCGCCGTCTACGTCGTCACCCGGCCGGCGCCGCAGGCGTGACGCAACCACCCCAGCCGCCGGAGACCAATCATGTCCACACCCGAATCCGAACGCCGCGTCGTCCCGCTGATCGAGGAGGCGGCGCTGGCCGCCCGCATGGACGGCCTCGCCGCCGAGATCGCCGCCGTGATGCCGGCGGAGTTCACGCTGGTCGCGCTGCTGAAGGGCGCCTTCGTCTTCGCCGCCGACCTGACGCGCGCGCTTGGCCGCGCCGGCTGCCACCCGCGGGTGGAGTTCATGCAGCTGTCCAGCTACGGCTCTGGCACCGTCAGTTCGGGCGTGGTGCAGCTGCACGGGCCGGCGCCGGAGGGGCTGGCCGGGCGGCCGGTGCTGCTGGTGGACGACATCGCCGACAGCGGCCGCTCGCTGTCCTTCGCGCGCCGGCAGATCCTGGACGGCGGGGCCAGCGAGGTGCGCGTCTGCGCGCTGCTGGACAAGCCCAGCCGGCGCGTGGTGCCGGTGCCGGTGGACTTCGTGGGCTTCACCGTGGAGGACGTGTTCGTCGTCGGCTACGGCATCGACTATGCCGAGCATTACCGGCAGCTGCCGTTCGTGGGCGTGGTCGAATAGGGGGGAGCAGGGGTGGCGAAATGCCGCTTCCCGCCGTGCCGTTGGCGCTTGACGGCGGTTCGGGGCAAGCACACCATGTGATTGTGGAAACAAGCCTGCGAGGTGTTCCGGCCTCTCCCCCCCTCCACACCGGACCCCGGTCCCATCTGCCGGAGGGTGCCTGCAACAGGCATCTCGACAAACGGCACGCCGGGGGTGAATACTGATCCCATGCACGTCGGCGCCACGGCGCCGGACGCGCCCTTCTCCCGCAAGGGAGGCGACCCATGCAGGACGCCAGGACCATTGAGCCGCCCGAGCTGAACATCGGCTTGGACAAGCTCGCCTTCATCATCGCCAAGGCACGGGAATTCGACGTCGAGACGGCGCCGTCCGTAATAGAGGACGGGTCCGATCCGGGCGACGAGGGCGATGCGGCCTTGCTCGGCGAGGACGCCCGCGACCCCACGCTCGACGAGTTGGAAGGCGCCATCGACGCCCTCAACGACGACGAGATCGTCGACCTCGTAGCACTCGCCTGGCTGGGGCGGGGCGACTTCACCCGCGAGGAATGGGAGGACTCCCTTGCCCTCGCGCGGGAACGCTACAACGACCGCTCGGCCGAATATTTGACGGGGATTCCCAACCTCGCCGATTGCCTGGAGGAGGGGCTCGAACTGCTCGGCTTCTCCTGCATGGACGTCGAGCAGGACCGGCCCTGACCCTTCGCCGGCCCGCTCTGGGTTTTCGCGGACCACCACCAAAGGAGCCTGCATCATGCAGCTGCCTGTCCAGATCAGCTTCCGCAACATGGACCCGACGCCGTGGATCGAGGAAAAGATCCGCGAGAAGGCCGCCAAGCTCGAACGCTCGTTCGACCGCATCACCCGTTGCGACGTGGTGATCGAGGCGCCGCACCACGACCACCGCAAGGGCCGCCTGTATCACGTCCGCATCGACATGACGGTGCCCGGCGGCGAACTCGTCGTCCGCGGCGACGCCTCGCACGCCAACGAGGACGTGCGCGCCGCCATCCGCGACGCCTTCGACGCCGCCCGCCGCCAGTTGGAGGATTGGATCGGCCGCAAGCGCGAAACCCCCGTGGAGGTTGCAGCGGACTAGGGAAAATGCATGGCTTTTGATGCGGATCAAGGACGGCGCCGTCCGTTCCGGCGACACTCACCGGCGGACGGCGCGTTAACCGACTCCCGTTCAGCGTTTCGAAGTGATGTACCCATCCATCCTGCCCTCAAGGGTCCCTCCGTGTTGCCGGCGTGGAGGGGCCCTTCTTGTTGTCCGGCCCCGGGCGCCCGTCCTAAGCCTTCGAATTGATTGACCGGAGCGGCGGGAAGGCTGCACTTTTGCGCGACCGGGCCCATATCGCACTGGGGGCCTGCTGCGTTGTTGGGAGTGCCGTCGCCTTGCGCATCCTGGTCATCGACGAGGACAACGAGCGTTCGCGCGTGCTCGCCGAGGCGCTGCAGGCGGCCGGCTACGACATCGTCGCGTCCATCTCCAAGGACGACGACGTGCGCCGCGAGGTGGCGCGCTTCCAGCCCGACATGGTCATCGTCGACCTGGAGAGCCCCTACCGCGACTTCGTCGAGGACCTGATCCGCATCCACGAGGAGAACCCGCGCCCCATCGCCATGTTCGTGTCGCGCGACGACCCGGCCGTGGTGGCCCGCGCCATCGAGACGGGCGTGTCCGTCTATGTGGCGGAGGGGTTGGACGGCGGTCTGGTGCGCAGCGTGCTGCAGATCGCGGTGAAGCAGTACCGCGAGTTCGCCCGCCTGAACGACGAGCTGGAGAAGGCCCGCTCGGCCCTGCGCGAGCGCAAGCTGCTGGAGCGCGCCAAGGGCCTGTTGATGACCAACAAGGGCCTGAGCGAGGACGAGGCCTACCGCCTGCTGCGCAAGATGGCGATGGACCAGAACAAGCGCATCGCCGACATCGCGGAGAACATCCTGTCGCTGGCGGATTTGTTGAAGTAGCGGAGGTGTTGCCCCCTCCCGGCTTCGCTCGCGCTCAGCCACCCTCCCCCGCCATGGGCGGTGGAGGGTAGAGCGGCGGCAGTCCCCTCCACCTCGAAGAGGGGGAGGGTGGCGAGCGTCAGCGAGCCGGGAGGGGGCAAAACCCGACAAATCGTCAGCGACACAAGCATTGTCGGCTTTCCAACGTCCGCTTTGTCGGAAACCTGACAAAGCCCTTGTCGGAAACCCGACAAAACCACTTGGAAACTGTGGCTTTCCGGTGCGCCGAATTCCGGCAACCCGTTGATATTCCTGAAAATCCCACAAAGCCCGACCCTTCCGCTCCGTTTGGCACGTTCCTTGCTGAGTAGAGAGCGATCCTGCGGGCAACGGCGTCCGTGGGAACGGAACACGGAACCCGCCTTGGCCCAACGATGGGCCGCCGGCGGGGCGCGATACCCGCCAGTCCAAGGATGGGCTGGCACCAGGACAACGGCGTCCGAACCACTGGCACTCATTGCCTGCGGTTTGGGCGCCTTTTTGTTTTTGCCCTGCTTTTGGGCAAATTGAATGGAGGAGTGGAGCATGGGCAACGGGTCGGCCGGCAAGGGCACGCGGCGGGGCGTTCTGGCGGCGGGGGCGTCGATCGCGGCGGCTGTCGCTTTGGCCGGCTCCGTCGGCGGTGCGCTGGCCGCCCCGGCCGGGGCGGGCGAAGGGCTGGAGAAGTCCGCGCTGACGCTCGGCTTCGTGCCGCTCACCGACTGCGCGCCGTTGGTCGTCGCCAAGGAGAAGGGCTTCTTCCGCCGCGAAGGGCTGGACGTGACGCTGTCGCGGGAGCCGTCGTGGGCCAACATCCGCGACAAGGTGGCCGTGGGCCTGCTGGACGGCGCTCACATGCTGGCCGGCATCCCGCTGGCCGCCACCGCCGGCATCGACCCGCTGGGCACGCCGATGGTCGCCGCGTCCACGCTGGACCTCGGCGGCAACGCCATCACCGTGTCGGCCGACCTGCACGCCCGCATGCTGGCCGCCGATCCCGAGGCGATGGATGAGAAGCCGCTGACCGCCCGCGCGCTGAAGGCGGTGATCGAGGAGGAGCGCATCGCCGGCCGGCCGCGCCTGTCCTTTGGCGTCGTCTTCTCGGTCGCCAGCCACGCCTACCAGCTGCGCTGGTGGCTGGCCGAGGCCGGCATCGACCCGGACGCCGACGTCCGCCTCGTCGTCGTGCCGCCGCCGCGCATGGTGGCCAGCCTCGCCGCCGGGGAGATCGTTGGCTTCTGCGTCGGCGAGCCGTGGAACACGCTGGCCGTGCACGAGGGCATCGGCCGCGTGCTGGTGAGCAGCCACGAGCTGTGGAACAACGGGCCGGAGAAGGTCTTCGGCGTCACCGAGGCCTGGGCCAGGGCCAACCCCAACACCCTGCGGGCCGTGGTGCGCGCGCTGATCCGCGCCGCCCGCTGGCTGGAGGAGCCGGGCAGCCGGCTGGAGGCCGCCTCCATCCTGGCGTCCGGGCGCTACATCGGCGTTCCGGCGGCGACGCTGGTGCAGTCGCTGATCAATCCGGACGCGCCGGACTTCGTCGTCTTCCACCGCTACGCCGCCACCTTCCCGTGGCGCAGCCACGCGGTGTGGACGCTGGCGCAGATGGTGCGCTGGGGCCAGTTGCCGGCCACCGCCGATCTGGCCGGCATCGCCGCCCGCACCACCCGCGCCGACCTCTACCGCAAGGCCGCCGTGGAGGTGGGGGAGGCGGTACCGCTGGACGACATGAAGGTGGAGGGCATCCACGACGACCGCTGGGTCCTGATGGCCGCCACCAACCCCATCCTGATGGGTCCCGACCGCCTCTTCGACGGGCGGCGCTTCGATCCCGAACGCCCGCTCGACTACGTCAACAGCTTCCCGTTGCGCAGCACGCTTCCCGAACCGGCCCTGACCAGCTGATCGAAATGGGCTGACCGGCAAAAAAGCGGCCGGCGTCCGACGACACGACGCAAACGCCCCGAAATACAACCAAAAGTTTCAACTCCTATGGGATTGGCGACCATGACGAAAAACGCTTCCACCGGTCCTTCCGTCACCCGCCGCTCGCTGCTGACCGGCACCGCGCAGGCGCTGGGCACCGCTGCCCTTCTGTCCGCCGCGCGCGCCGTGGTTCCCGGCGGCGTCTGGGCGGCCACGGCCGACGCGCCGGAGACGACCAAGGCCATCTTCGGCTTCATCGCGCTGACCGACTCCGCCCCGCTGATCATCGCCAAGGAAAAGGGGCTGTTCGCCAAGTACGGGCTGAAGGACGCCGACGTGCAGAAGCAGGCGTCGTGGGGCACCACGCGCGACAACATCGAACTGGGATCGGCCAACGGCGGCATCGACGGGGCGCACATCCTTACCCCCATGCCGTACCTGATCAGCACCGGCAAGGTGACGAAGAACAATCAGAAGCTGCCGATGTACATCCTGGCCCGGCTCAACACGAACGGGCAGTGCATCTCGGTGTCGAACCGCTACAAGGCGGCCGGCGTCACCACCGACGCCAAGTCGCTGAAGGCCGCCTTCGCCGACATGAAGAAGGCCGGCAAGGAGGTCAAGTGCGCCATGACCTTCCCGGGCGGCACCCACGACATGTGGATCCGCTACTGGCTGGCGGCCAACGGCGTCGACCCGGACAAGGACGTCTCCACCATCGTCGTGCCGCCGCCGCAGATGGTGGCGAACATGAAGGTCGACACCATGGAGGCCTTCTGCGTGGGCGAGCCGTGGAACGCCCAGCTGGTCGCCCAGAACATCGGCTTCACCGCGCTGACCACCGGCGAGCTGTGGGCCAACCACCCGGAGAAGGCGCTGGGCATGCGCGCCGACTGGGTCGACAAGAACCCCAAGGCCGCCAAGGCCGTGCTGATGGCCGTGCAGGAAGCGGCCATGTGGTGCGACAAGCCCGAGAACAAGGCGGAGATGTGCCAGATCCTGGCCAAGCGCGAGTGGTTCAAGGTGCCGGTGGAGGACATCCTCACCCGCGCCCAGGGCACCATCGACTACGGCACCGGCCGCGTGGTGAAGGACAGCCCGCACATCATGAAGTACTGGGCCGACCACGCGTCCTATCCCTTCAAGAGCCACGACGCCTGGTTCCTGACCGAGAACGTCCGCTGGGGCTACCAGCCCGCCGGCCTGGACGTGAAGGCCACGGTCGACGCGGTGAACCGCGAGGACCTCTGGCGCGAAGCCGCCAAGACGCTGGGCGTCGCCGCCGACCAGATGCCGGCCGGCACGTCGCGCGGCAAGGAAACCTTCTTCGACGGCAAGGTCTTCGACCCCGACAACCCCTCCACCTACCTCGCCAGCCTCGACATCCGGCGCGTCTAGCGCGTTGAGCCCTCCCCCGGTCCCACCGGGGGAGGGGAGGGATTGAAAAGCAAGGAGCCCCCATGTCCGCTATCGCCGAATCCCGAGACACCGCGCCGGAGCGGCCGTCCGCCGTCGTCGCCGCGCTGAAGGCCGTGCCCGGCCACCTGCGCACCGCCGCCTCCAACGTGCTGCCGCCGCTGGTGGCGCTGGCCATCCTGATCGGCATCTGGCAGGTGCTGTGCATGAGCCCCGGCGCCTCGCTGCCGCCGCCGACCAAGGTCGTGGCCGACACCTGGGAGCTGATCGTCAACCCGTTCTTCGACAACGGCGGCACCGACAAGGGCCTGTTCTGGCACCTCGCCGCCAGCCTGAAGCGCGTCGCCATCGGCTTCTCGCTGGCCGCCGTCGCCGGCGTCCTGCTGGGCGTGCTGATCGGCCAGTCGAGCGCGGCCTACCGCGGCCTCGACCCGATCTTCCAGGTGCTGCGCACGGTGCCGCCGCTGGCGTGGCTGCCGATCTCGCTGGCCGCCTTCCGCCACGCCGACCCGTCCGCCATCTTCGTGATCTTCATCACCGCGGTGTGGCCGGTCATCCTCAACACCGCCGTCGGCATCCGCCAGATCCCGCAGGACTACCGCAACGTCGCCAAGGTGCTGCGCCTGACCGGCCCCGAGTTCTTCTTCAAGATCATGCTGCCGGCGACCGTGCCGTACATGTTCACCGGCCTGCGCATCGGTGTGGGCCTGTCCTGGCTGGCCATCGTCGCGGCCGAGATGCTGATCGGCGGCGTGGGCATCGGCTTCTTCATCTGGGACGCGTGGAACAGCTCGCTGATGAGCGAGATCATCCTGGCCCTCGTCTACGTCGGCATCGTCGGCTTCATCCTCGACCGTCTGATCGGCTTCGCCGCGGCCCGCGTGTCCGGCCCCAAGGTCCGTGCTTAAGGAGGCAACGATGTCCAACCACGCCTATCTCAGCCTCGAAAACGTCGGTATGGAGTTCACGCGCGGCAACCAGCGCTCCGTCGTGCTCCAGGACGTCGCCCTCAAGATCGACCGGGGCGAGTTCATCTCGATCATCGGCCACTCCGGCTGCGGCAAGTCGACGGTGCTGAACATCGTCGCCGGCCTGCTGCGCTGCACCAGGGGCGGCGTGCTGCTGGAGAACCGCGAGGTGGACTCGCCGGGTCCCGACCGCGCCGTGGTGTTCCAGAACCACTCGCTGCTGCCCTGGCTCACCGTCTACGACAACGTCCGCCTCGCCGTGGACAAGGTGTTCGGCAAGACCAAAAGCCGGGCGGAACGGGACGAGTGGACGCTGCACAACCTGTCGCTCGTCCACATGGACCACGCGGTCAGGAAGTACCCGGAGGAGATCTCCGGCGGCATGAAGCAGCGCGTCGGCATCGCCCGGGCGCTGGCCATGGAGCCCAAGGTGCTGCTGATGGACGAGCCGTTCGGCGCCCTGGACGCGCTGACCCGCGCGCACTTGCAGGACAGCCTGATGGAGATCCACCTGACGCTGGGCAACACGGTCATCATGATCACCCACGACGTGGACGAGGCGGTGCTGCTGTCCGACCGCATCGTGATGATGACCAACGGCCCGGCCGCCACCATCGGCGAGGTGCTGGAGGTGCCCCTGAAGCGCCCCCGCCGCCGCCTGGAGCTGACCGAAGACCCCACCTACACCCGCTGCCGCGGCGAGGTGATCCGCTTCCTCTACGAGCGGCACCGGCACGCCGAGGCCGCCTGAAGAAACGCCACGACCGCGTGAACGAGGGAAGAGCATGAGCAAGGAACGTCTCGTCGTCGTCGGCAACGGCATGGCCGGCATCCGCACCCTGGAGGAGCTGCTGGCCCGCGCCCCCGGCCGGTACGACATCACGGTGTTCGGCGCCGAACCGCACCCGAACTACAACCGCATCATGCTGTCGCCGGTGCTGGCCGGCGAGAAGACCTTCGACCAGATCATCCTGAACGGGCGCGACTGGTACGAGGCCAACGGGATCACACTGCACACCGGCGACCGGGTCGAGAGCATCGACCGCGAGGCGCGCACGGTGACCTCCGTCTCCGGCCGCACGGTTCCCTACGACCGGCTGCTGCTCGCCACCGGGTCCGATCCGGTGATCCTGCCGGTGCCGGGGGCCGGTTTGAAGGGCGTGGTCGGCTTCCGCGACTTGGCCGACGTCGAGGCGATGGTGGCGGCCACGAAGACCGGCACGCACGCGGTGGTGATCGGCGGCGGCCTGCTGGGCCTGGAAGCCGCCAACGGGCTGGCGGCGCACGGCATGGAGGTGACGGTCCTGCACCTCATGGGCACGATCATGGAGCGCCAGCTCGACGAGGCCGCCGGCTTCCTGCTGCAAAGCGAGCTGGAGGGGCGCGGCATCACGATCATCACCAAGGCGCAGACCGAGGCGCTGATCGGCGACGGCAAGGTCGAGAAGGTGAAGCTGGCCGACGGGCGGGAGCTGGACGCCGACCTCGTGGTCATGGCGATCGGCATCCGGCCGAACACGGCGCTGGGCCGCGCGGCCGGGCTGAGCGTCGGGCGCGGCATCGTCGTGGACGACAACATGGTCACCTCCGACCCCGCCATCCTGGCGGTGGGCGAGTGCGTGGAGCACCGCGGCCTGACCTACGGCCTCGTGGCGCCGCTGTGGGACATGGCGAAGGTCTGCGCCGACCAGCTGGCCGGTGCGGCCGAGAGTGCGTATGAGGGCACGGTCACCGCGACGCGTCTGAAGGTGACGGGGATCGAGGTGTTCTCCGCCGGCAGCTTCACCGAGGGCGGCACCGAGGACATCGTCTTCCGCGACGCCGCGCGCGGCGTGTACAAGCGCCTGGTGCTGAAGGAGAACCGCATCGTCGGCTCCGTCCTGTACGGCGACACCAAGGACGGGCCGTGGTACTTCCAGCTGCTGAAGGACGGCGAGGACATCTCGAATCTTCGCGACACCATCATCTTCGGCCAGGGCGTGGGGGCGCAGCAGCAGGACCCTTTCGCCGCGATCGCCGCGCTGCCTGACAACGCCGACATCTGCGGCTGCAACGGCGTCAACAAGGGCACCATCGTCACGGCCATCCGCGAGAAGGGCTGCACGACGATCGACGACATCCGCACGCACACCAAGGCGTCGGCGTCGTGCGGCAACTGCACGGGCTTGTGCGAGAAGCTGCTGGCCTACACGCTGGGCGACGCCTACACGGCCGACACCGGCACCAAGCCGATGTGCAAATGCACCCACCTGGGCCACGACGACGTCCGCCGGCTGATCGTGCTGGACAAGCTGAAGTCGATCCCGGCGGTCATGCAGGCGCTGGAATGGACGACGCCGGAGGGTTGCGCGTCTTGCCGCCCGGCGCTGAACTACTACCTGATGTGCGCCTGGCCGGGCGAGTACAAGGACGACAACCAGTCCCGCTTCATCAACGAGCGCGTCCACGCCAACATCCAGAAGGACGGCACCTTCTCGGTCGTGCCGCGCATGTGGGGCGGCCTGACCAACCCGCAGGAGCTGCGCGCCATCGCCGACGTGGCGGAGAAGTTCGCCATTCCCACGGTGAAGGTCACCGGCGGCCAGCGCATCGACCTGCTGGGTGCGAAGAAGGAGGACCTGCCGGCCATCTGGTCCGACCTCAACAAGGCCGGCCTCGTGTCGGGCCACGCCTACGCCAAGGGTTTGCGCACGGTGAAGACGTGCGTGGGGTCGGAATGGTGCCGGTTCGGCACGCAGGCCTCCATGGACATGGGCGTCAAGCTGGAGAAGATGACCTGGGGCACGTGGACGCCGCACAAGGTCAAGCTCGCCGTCTCCGGTTGCCCGCGCAATTGCGCGGAGGCCACCATCAAGGACTTCGGCGTCGTCGCGGTCGACAGCGGCTTCGAGCTGCACGTCGGCGGCAACGGCGGCATGAAGGTGCGCGTCACCGACTTCCTCGCCAAGGTCGACACCGAGGAGGAGGTGATGGAGTATTGCGGCGCCTTCCTCCAGCTCTACCGCGAGGAGGCCCGCTACCTGGAGCGCACGGCCAATTGGATCGAGCGCGTCGGCATCGACTATGTCCGCGCCCGCCTGGAAGACGTGGAGGACCGCGAGGCCGCCCACCAGCGCTTCCTCGCCTCCCAGCGCTTCGAACAGATCGACCCGTGGGCGGAACGCGCCTCCAGCGCCGTCGATGCGCACGAGTTCGCGCCGCTTGCCAGCCTCGTCCCCCTCGCCACCGCCGCGGAGTGACCGCCATGAACGCCATGAACATTCAGTCCTGGGTTTCCATCGGCCGCGTGACCGACATCCCGCGCAGGGGTGCCCGCGTCGTCAAGGCGCCGGGCGGCGACATCGCCGTGTTCCGCACCGGCAACGACGAGATCTTCGCCCTGCGCGACCGCTGCCCGCACGGCAACGGGCCGCTGTCGAACGGCATCGTGCACGGGCGCAGCGTGACGTGCCCGCTGCACGGCATGATCTTCGACCTGGGCACCGGCCAGACCACCGGCCCGGACGGCTGCACGGCGTCCACCGTCACCGTCCGCGTGGTGGACGGCGTCATCCAGCTGGCAAACCCGCTTTACGAGGAGGCCGCCGTTGGCTGATCCCGTCCGCACCACCTGCCCCTTCTGCGGGGTCGGCTGCGGCGTGCTGGCCGAGGTGGGGGAGGGCGGCGCGCTGAGCGTGCGCGGCGACCCCGACCACCCGGCCAACCGCGGCCGGCTGTGTTCCAAGGGTGCTGCGCTGGGCGAGACCGTCGGCTTCGACGGCCGCCTGCTCCATCCCGAACTCGACGGCCGCCGGGTCGATTGGGAGACGGCCGTCGGCGCGCTGGCCGGCGCGTTCCGGGAGACGATCGAGCGGCATGGGCCCGACGCGGTCGCCTTCTACGTCTCCGGCCAGCTGCTGACGGAGGATTATTACGTCGCCAACAAGCTGATGAAGGGGTTCATCGGCTCGGCCAACATCGACACCAACTCGCGCCTGTGCATGGCGTCCACCGTGGCGGGGCACCGGCGCGCCTTCGGTTCCGACACCGTGCCCGGCTGCTACGACGACCTGGAACTGGCCGACCTCGTGGTGCTGGTCGGCTCCAACCTCGCGTGGTGCCACCCGGTGTTGCAGCAGCGCCTGCTGGCGGCGCGCCGGCTGCGCGGCACCCGGATCGTCGTCGTCGACCCGCGCTGCACCCCGTCCTGCGACGAGGCGGACCTGCATCTGCAGCTGAAGCCCGGCACCGACGTGGCGCTGTTCAACGGGCTGCTGGCGCACCTGTCGATCAAGGGGCGCGGCGACCGGCATTACATCGACGAGAACGTCGCGGGCGTCGATGAGGCGGTGGCCGCCGCGCTGGCCGAGGCGCCGACGATCACCGCCGTGGCCGACGCCTGCGACCTGGCTCCGGCCAGCGTGCGCCGCTTCTACGAACTGTTCGCGGCGACCGAGCGGGTGGTCACCGTCTTCTCCCAGGGCGTCAACCAGTCGGCGCACGGCACCGACAAGGTCAACGCCATCCTCAACGCCCACCTCTACACCGGGCGCATCGGCCGGCCGGGCATGGGGCCGTTCTCCGTCACCGGCCAGCCCAACGCCATGGGCGGGCGGGAGGTCGGCGGGCTCGCCAACCAGCTGGCCGCGCATATGGGCTTCGGGCCTGAGGACGTCGGCCGCGTGCGCCGTTTCTGGGACGCGCCGAACGTGGCCTCGGCCGAGGGGCTGAAGGCGGTGGACCTGTTCCGCGCGGTCGAGGACGGCCGCATCAAGGCGCTGTGGATCATGGCGACCAACCCGGCCGTCAGCGTGCCCGACGCCGCGCGCCTGCGCGCGGCACTGGCCAAGTGCGACTTCGTCGCCGTGTCCGACTGCATCGCCGACACCGACACGGTGCGTCTGGCGCGCCTGAAGCTGCCGGCCGCGGCCTGGGGCGAGCGGGACGGCACCGTCACCAATTCCGACCGCACCATCTCCCGCCAGCGGCCGTTCCGTGCGTTGCCGGGGGAGGCGCAGCCGGACTGGGCAATCATTTCCGCCGTCGGCCGCGCCATGGGCTGGACCGACGCCTTCGACTTCCGCACGCCGGCCGACGTGTTCCGCGAGCACGCGGCGCTCTCCGCCTTCGAGAACGGCGGGAGCCGCGATTTCGACATCGGGGCACTCGCCCACCTGACGGACGCCGAGTATGACGAACTGGAGCCCGCCCCCTGGCCAAACCGCAGCGGCGGGGTGCCGGTGCGCCGGCTGTTCGCGGCGGGCGGCTTCTACACCGCGGACGGGCGGGCGCGCATGCTGCCCTTGCAGGCGCAGGGCACGGCGCGGGCACCGGACCCGGCCTACCGGCTGCTGCTGAACACCGGGCGCGGGCGCGACCAGTGGCACACCATGACGCGCACCGGCCTGTCGCCGCGCCTGTCCGCGCACATGCCGGAGCCTTGCGTGGAGGTGCACGCGGCTGACGCCGCGCGCTTCGGCGTGGCGGACGGCGGCTATGCCCGCGTCGCCACGCCGGCCGGATCGGCGCTGGTGCGGGTGACGGTGAAGAGCGGCCTGCGGCCCGGCGAGGCGTTCCTGCCCATGCACTGGAACGACCGCTTCACCGCCGACTGCGTGGTGGGGAAGCTGTTCGACGGCATCACCGACCCGGTCTCCGGCCAGCCGGAATCCAAGGCCATGCCGGCGCGCCTGGAGCCGGTGGAGATGCGCTGGGCCGCCTGCCTCGTCACCGCGCACGAGGTGGTGCCGGCGCACGGCGGATACTGGGCGCGCCACGCGGTGGAGGGCGGCTGGGTCGTCGACATGGCGGGGGAGGGCGAGGCGCCGACCGCCGAACAGCTGGACACCCTGCTGCCCGGCCTGCCGGCGGGCTGCCAGACGGTGGATTACGCCGACAGCGGGCGCGGCGTCGTGCGGCGCGCCTGGATCGACGGCGACCGGCTGGCCGCCTGCCTGTTCGTGGCCGCCGACGGCGCCATGCCGTCGCGCGAATGGCTGCTGCGCCTGCTGGCGGGGGAGCCGCTGGACCCGGCGGCGCGGCTGGCCGTGCTGTCCGGCCGGGCGCCGATGCCGGTGCTGGACGAGGGGCGGATCGTCTGCTCCTGCTTCCGGGTCGGCTTCAACCGACTGGTCTCGGCCGTGAAGGAGCAGTCGCTGGCCAGCGTGGAGGAGATCGGCCGCATCCTGCGGGCGGGCACCAACTGCGGCTCCTGCATCCCGGAGATCAAGGAACTGCTCAATCAGGCCAAGCGCCCGGCCGCCTGAAACGGACGAACGGCGGCGGTGCCGGCGCGCAGGGCGCCTCGACCACGGTCGGGGTGTCCTGCGGTTCCGGCCGGCGTTCGCACGACACACGCTGCCGCGCGGGATCGGCGACGCGCAGTGCCTCCGGATCGAGCAGCAGGACGTGCCGGCCGCGCCAGTCGAAGCTGGCGATCACCGGCTGGCCGGCGGCGTTCGGCGCGTCGTGCGGATCGGCGCCCAGCGTCAGCGCGTCCAACGGGATGCGGGCCATGGGCATCCGCCCCAGCACGCGCCGCACGCGGATGGCGAACGTTCCGGCGGTGCTGCGCACCTCCAGCGTCTCCGGCAGAGGGCTGTAGAGGGGGAGGATGGGGGTGGCGGGGTGCAGCCGGGCCGCGAGGTCGATGGCGACCAGCGCCCGCCCGCCCGTCAGCACGAAACCCTCCACCGGGGCACAGGGGAAGGGGAGCGGTTTGAGGGGGCTGTCCACAGCCACCTGCGCGGTGGCGTCGGCCGGCAGCGCATAGATGCTGCCGTCGCGCTCGAACAGGATGAGTTCCATGGTGTGGCCTCCGATTGCCGGGCGATGGCGAAAGTCTGCGCCGGACAATCGGGGGCTGGATACGACGCTTGAGCGTGGCGAAATCGTTCTTGCTCATACCAAGGTTTGTCACCCGCCCAAGGTTTGTCACCCGCCCGGAAGGAGCGGGCCGCCGGCCTCAGTCGCCGGCGGCGAAGCGCGCGGCCTGCACCCGGTTCTGCACGCCCAGCTTGCGGAAGACGTGGCAGAGGTGGGACTTCACCGTCACCTCGCTGACGTTGAGGCGCCGGGCGATCAGCTTGTTCGGCAGCCCCTCGCGCAGCAGGTCGAGGATCTCCCGCTCGCGCAGGGTCAGCGTCGGGTCGGCGCCTTCGCCGCCCTGGCGGGACGGCGTACCGGACACCGTGAAGCCGGAATGGATCGGGTCGTCGAACAGCGAGGCGGGCACGTAGCGCTCCCCGGCGACGATCAGGCGCAGTGCCGACAGCATGGCCTGGGCGCTCAGCCGCTTCGGAATGAAGCCGGCGATCCCGAGGCCGAGCGCCTCCAGGATCACCTTCCGGTCGGTCACCGACGACAGCAGCGCCACCGGCAGGTTCGGGTGCCGCTCGCGGATCACGCGGATCCCCTGCAACGCGTCCATGCCCGGCATCCGCAGGTCCAGAACGACCAGATGAATGTCAGGAACGCTTTCCAGAAGATCCAGAACTTCACAAAAATTACCCGCTTCAAAGATTTTTGTTGCGGGGTCCAACTCCAGAAGGAAAGGCCTCAGCCCATCCCGGATCATCACATGATCGTCTGCAAACAAAAGTCTCATGGTCTGCTCCATTGATGAAGCTTCTGCACATCCCCGTATGCATCTTGTCTAGGGCAACCTACGACTGTCAAGATTTACGTAAAATTAAAAGGGACAACTTTCCGTCGAAAGTCCGGGGGGGATTTGCTTCGAATGAGCCGGATTTGTCCATAGTGTGCATTGCGTTCTCCGCCTTTCTGACGAGGCGGGGTTCCTTTACATCCGACCAAGGTATAGCGACGATAAAGCAGGTGCCATGTCCAGGCTTTGACTGTACGTGCACGGTGATGCCCAGCGCCGCCGCCGTGCGGCGGACGATGGACAGGCCCAGGCCCAGGCCGCACGGTTCGGTCCGGGCGGCCGCCCCGCGGCGGAATTCCTCGAAGATGACGGCGAGGTCGTCCTGGGCGATGCCGGGGCCGGTGTCCCACACCTCGATCCGCAGCGCCTCCTCGCCCCGCCGGCAGCCGACCAGGACGCGGCCGGACGGCGTGTAGCGGACGGCGTTGGAGACGATGTTCAGGAGGATGCGCCGCAGCAGCGCGGGATCGCTGTGCAGCAGCAGCGAGCAGCCGACCACCCGCAGGTCGATGCGCTTGCGGGCCGCCTCGGCGCGGTACAGGGCGGCGATGTCCTCCAGCACCTCGGCGACGGCGAAGAGGCGGGGCTGCGGCTGAAGCGTGCCGGATTCCAGGGCGGTCTCCTGCACGAGGTTGTCGAGCATCTCCTGCTGCAGATCGGTGGCCGCCGCCATGCGCGCCAGCAGGTCGCGCTGGTAGGCGGTGGCCGCCTCGCGCTCCAGCACCTCCAGATGGAAGCGTACGGCGCGCAGGGGCTGCGACAGGTCGTGCGTCACGGCGGCCAGCAGGCGGGACTTGGCCGCGCTGGCGTCTTCGGCCATGCGGCGGGCCTGCATCTGCTCGCGCGAGATGGCGGTCAGCTTCTCGTTGGCGCGGCGCAGCGCCGCCAGGACCAGCCGCTCGCGCCGCAGCCCGCGCCCCACCATGGTTCCCAGCGTGGCGATGGCCAGGATTCCCAGCCCGGTGAAGGACCCGGTGCGCAGAACCTGGCTCCGCCAGAGCGCCAGGACTTCGGCCCGGTCGGCGGCGACGGCGACGATGACCGGCAGGCCGGGGACGCGGCCCATGGCGTAGAAGCGCTGTTCGTCGGACAGGCCGACGGCGTCCGGGTTGCCGTGCTCCAGGCCCCGTCGCACCAGGGCGGTCCAGCTGGCGGCCGTGGGGGCGCGGTCCTCGGATTCCTGCACGATGGGCGTGCCGTCGTCGCGCAGCACGCTGATCGTCAGCGCGAAGGGGGCGGTGCCCAGCGAGCGGTAGAGTTCGCCGAACAGGTCGAGGCGGATGGCCGCCATCGCCACGCCGACGAAGCGCCCCTGCGCCTCGATGCGCTGGCTGAGCGTGAAGAAGGGGGTGGAGGCGATGCGCCCCACCACAGGCGTGCCGACGTGCACCGGCCGGCCGTCGCGCGGGGCGCGGAAGTACTCGCGGTCGGAGACGTCCAGGTCGGGTGCCGACATGGCGCTGTGGGCGACCAGCCGCCCATCGGCGGTGACGAGCCCCAGGCCCAGCACGTCCGGCTGGTGGTCGGTGTGATGGCGCAGGATCTCGTGCCAGTCGGCGGGCGTGGAGTCCGCGACGGCCTGCTCGGCGATGGCGTCCAGGTCATGCTGGACGACGGCGAGGGAACGGCGGGCGTGCTCGCGCAGCAGCGTCTGGGTGGTGTGCAGCACGGTGCGCGCCTGGTCCTCCGACTGCGCCCGGTCCCACCAGGCATCGACCGCCCACCACGCGAACAGCGTCCCGCACGCCACCAGCGTCACCGCCGTGAGCAGGTGTTGGACACGTTCCGGATCGTTCGGCCTCATACGCCGCATCGTTCACCTTCTGCGGGTTTCTCCGGTGATGGTGAGTCGAAACGGGCGTTCGTGGTACTACCCCAAAAGGCGTAATCCCATACGAAAGGCGTGCGTCCATCGCTGCACCTGCGGTGCCCTGGAGGATCGTACACCCCGCTTTAAGCTTGAAAAGTCTGTGAGCGTACAGGGGGTTCGGCGCTGCCGCAGGCGCCGGAAGGCGCGATGCGCCGAAGCTGAATTGCGGCGTTATGTCGCGGCGCTTAAGGATGGCTTGCGAAGAGATATAGATATTCGTGCTAATGTTACTTTGTTAGCAACCGAACTGTTTCGCGCCGTGCTTTCAGCGGGGCTTTGTTGTCTGTACCGATACTGCACGGGCAACGGCGATCCACTCGTCACCGGGTTCGGCGTCGCGCAGGGCCAGCAGCGGCGGCCATACACCCAAACGGCTATGCCGGCGCTGGGCGATGAGGCGGTCCAGCTCCTCGGGCGTCGGCAGGCGGTCGCCCTTCATCTGGTTGCAGCGGCGGTGCGCCAGCACGATGTTGCCGGGATCGTCGGTGCCGCCGTAGGCCTGCGGGATCAGGTGGTCGAAGGTGGCCTTCGCCCCGACGGGGCCGCCGCAGTAGAAGCAGCAGCCCCCCTGGAGGACGTCCATCAGCTTGGCGTCCTCCGGCGTCATGCCTAATCCTCGAGCTTTTCGATCGAGCCCCACAGGTCGTATTCGTCGGCGTGCTCGATCATGACGTCGACGATGTCGCCAGGTTTCACGCCCGTCTCGCCGTTCAGGAAGACGTTGCCGTCGATCTCCGGCGCATCGGCGTAGGAGCGGCCGATGGCCCCTTCCTCGTCCACCTCGTCGATCAGCACGGCCAGCGTCCAGCCGACCTTCTGCTTCAGCCGCTCGGCGCTGATGCGCTGCTGCGCCTGCATCAGGCGGTCGTAGCGCTCCTGCTTGACCTCCTCGGGCACGGCGCCCGGCAGCTCGTTGGCGGCCGCACCGGCGACCGGCTCGTACTTGAAGCAGCCGACGCGGTCGAGCTGCGCCTCCTCCAGCCATTGCAGCAGGAAGGCGAAGTCCTCCTCCGTCTCGCCGGGGAAGCCGACGATGAAGGAGGAGCGGATGGCCAGATCCGGGCAGTCGCGCCGCCAGGAGCGCACCTGCTCCAGCGTCTTCTCCTGCGCGGCCGGGCGGCGCATGGCCTTCAGCACCTTCGGGCTGGCGTGCTGGAAGGGCACGTCGAGGTAGGGGAGGATGCGCCCCTCCGCCATCAGCGGCAGCACCTCGGCCACATGCGGGTAGGGGTAGACGTAGTGCAGCCGCACCCACAGGTCGAAGTTCGCCAGTTCCCGGCACAGGTCGGCGAAGCGCGTCTTCACCGTGCGGTCGTACCACGGCCGCTCGGCGTACTTCAGGTCGACGCCGTAGGCGCTGGTGTCCTGCGAGATGACCAGCAATTCCTTTACGCCGGCGGTGGCCAGCTTCTCCGCCTCGCGCAGCACCTTGTCCACCGGGCGGCTGGCGAGGTCGCCGCGCAGGCCGGGGATGATGCAGAAGGTGCAGCGGTTGTTGCAGCCCTCGGAAATCTTCAGGTAGGCGTAGTGGCGCGGCGTCAGCCGGATGCCCTGCGGCGGCACGAGATCGATGAACGGGTCGTGCTGCGGCGGCACCGCCTCGTGCACGGCCTCGACCACCGCCTCGTACTGGTGCGGGCCGGTGACGGCCAGGACGCCGGGGTGGGCGGCGCGGATCGACTGCGCGTCGCCGCCCATGCAGCCGGTGACGATGACGCGGCCGTTCTCCTTGATCGCCTCGCCGATGGCGTCCAGCGATTCCTGCTTGGCGCTGTCGAGGAAGCCGCAGGTGTTGACGATGACGGCGTCCGCCCCCTCGTAGCTGGGCGATATCTCATAGCCCTCGGCGCGCAGGCGCGTGAGGATGCGCTCGGAATCGACGAGCGCCTTGGGGCAGCCGAGGCTGACGATGCCGACCTTGGGGGCGGCCTTCGCGGACAGGGGGGCGGAGAGGGGGGCGGTCTTGCTGGTCATGGCGCGTCTATATAGGCAATTCCGTCGATCCCGCCAGCCGATTCGTCGCATCCGGACGAACTCGATCGGTGAAAATCGCCCGGGGCGCACAGACCATTTCCCGACAGGCCCGCTTGGGCTAATATAATTAATGGCTGGTAAAGAAATTGTGCGTGAAGTGGGTTAATCGCTGGACAAAGGGCGTCGTCCATGTTAGCCTCCTAGTCATATAGGCACTATACGGTTTCGACTCACGGTGCCGGCCGCGAAAGCCTTGCCGGACCTGGGCCGGAAGGGTGCCGCGGGACGCTTGGAAGGGTACAGAGGGCGACGCCATGTCCAACACGCATTCCTCTCTCGCATCCCCCCAGGCGATCGCCGAAGTGATGATGCACATCGGGCACATCGCCGACAGCCTGGGCTATTCGCGCGGGCTGAAGCCCTCGCAGTGGACGGCGTTGCGCTACTTCGCCAGCGCCAACCCCAGCCAGCGCACGGTCTCCGCCTTCGCCGACTTCCACGCGACCACGCGGGGTGCCGCCTCGCAGACGGTGGAGGTGCTGGTCGGCAAGGGGTTCCTGACGCGCGTCCCGGTGCCGGAGGACCGCCGCGTGGTGCAGCTGCACCCGACGCCCACCGCGCTCGACCTGCTGGAGCACGACCCGCTGAAGGAGTTCGCGGCGGTGATCGGCAACCTGCCGCAGGACGAGCAGTACCAGCTCGCCGACGTGCTCTCCCGCGTCCTGCGCGGCCTGCTCATCAAGCGCCAGGCGGCGTAAGGCCGCCGTCCTCCCGAAAACAGGAATGCTGTGGCTTACGCCCGCTGCAGGCGGGTGATGAAGCCATTGACGTGCTGGCGGAGCTGGTCGGACTGGCCGGCGAGGTCGCGCGAGGCGGCGAGCACGCTCTCCGCCATGCCGCCGGTCTCGCCCGCCGCCTGCGAGACGGCGCCGATGTTGGCGGTCACGTCGGCGGTGCCGGACGCCGCCTGATGCACGTTGCGGGCGATCTCGCTGGTGGCCGCCCCCTGCTGCTCGGCGGCCGCGGCGACGGCGGCCAGCACCTCGTTGATGGACAGGACGGCGTCCGCCACCTCGCGGATGGCGCGGGCCGCCTGACCGGTCACCGCCTGGATCTCGGCGATCTGCGTGCTGATCTCGTCGGTGGCCTTGGCGGTCTGGGTGGCCAGATGCTTCACTTCGCCGGCGACCACGGCGAAGCCCTTGCCGGCCTCGCCAGCGCGGGCGGCCTCGATGGTGGCGTTCAGCGCCAGCAGGTTGGTCTGGCTGGCGATGCCGGAGATCAGCTTGACCACCTCGCCGATGCGGCCGGCGGCGGACACCAGCCCCTCCACCGTGCCGTTGGCGTGGTCGGCCCGCGTGGCCGCCCCCTGCGCCATCTGCGAGGAGGACTGGATCTGCTTGTTCACCTCGGCGATGGAGGCCGACAGTTCCTCGGCCGCGGAGGCCACCGCCTCGACGTTGCCGGTGGCTTGGCCCGCCGCGACGGCGACGACGCGCGAGCGCTGGTTGGTGGCCTCGGAGATGGAGGACAGCTGCTCGGCCGAGCGGTGCATCTCCTCCGACGCGCGCGAGATGTTCTCGGCCAGCACGCCGATGGAGGATTCGAAGTCGCCCAGCATGCGGCCCAGTTCCTCGGCGTGGCGCTCCTCCATGCGCTGGAGGTAGGCGTCCACCGACAGGTTCATGTCCAGCACCGACAGGCGCACGGCCGCGCTCATCATCGCCGTCATGCGCTCGCACCCGGCGGCGCTGGCGAAGCGGCGGCGGCAGTGCTTCTCGATGGCGGCCAGAAGGCGTGCCAGGGTCAACCCGTAGGCGGACATGTACCAGTGCGGCGCCAGCCCGATGCGCGCGTGGGCGTCGCCGATGCGGTGGACGGAGCGCGCGTAATCCTCGTCCAGCCGGCCGGCGAACAGGCGGCGCCAGTGCGCCTTCTGCATCTCCTGCGCATGCCGCTGGCGCGACGGGTCGCGGAACAGCGCGTTGACGCCCGGAAAACGGGCGACATGCGCGTAGAAGTCGGTCAACGCCGTGTCGATGCAACCGTCGACGACCGTCGATAGCTCGGGGAGGAGCCGCCGGGTCTCCGCATCGATGCCGAGGAAGCCGAGGAGTTCTTCCCGCTCTTCCGATGCACGCATGTCGCCGTCCTCCCAGATTTCTGTATCACAAGTTGACGCCAGCCAATGTTGGTTCGTCAATATACAATTCTCTCTCTGACCCACTCACCGGTAAGTAACGGTGGCCAGAAGACCGGCTATGAGTTCCGTGTTATGGCGATATTACTATTCGAAAGTTCCGAACATCGCGCGGCGCCTAACAAAATGTCCGAGTGTTTCTGTGCGGAAGGCAATGTGTCGTGCCGTTAATTGACAAGGCGTGGCGTGGGCGCGGGAATCATCCGCCGCATGGGCGCCGCACCCAGCGACACGGTCGCCGTCGTGCCGTGGCCCGGCCGGCTGTCCAGGCGGATCGCCCCATGCATGCGCTCCGCCAGCAGCTTGCACAGCAGGAGGCCGAGGCCGCTGCCGGCGTTGCCGTCGGTGTCCGGCAGCGGCACGGGCGGCGTAGCCCGGAACAGCGCGGCGAACTGGGCGGCGGCCATGCCGACGCCGGTGTCGGCGACGCGGATGTCGACCGTCGCGTCGCGCCGCAGCGCGGTCACGGTGATCGTGCCGCCGGGCCGGCTGTAGCGCAGCGCGTTGTCCAGCAACTGGCACAGCAGGTGGCAGAGGGCGGCAGGCTCCCCGGCGACCGGCATGCGGCTCACCGCGTTGACGAGGCGCACGCCCTTGGCCGCCGCCCGCGGCTCGAACCGCTCCAGCACCTCTTCGAGGAGGCCGCCCAGTTCGATGGGCATGAGGTCCGCTGGCGCGTCGCCCTGGCGGGCGTGCAGCCACAGGGCGGCGTTGTCGAGGAGGCGCAGCAGCTGGCCGCCGGCCGTGTCGCACAGGCTGGCGTAATCGCGCAACGCCGGGGGCGTGGGCGACCGGCCGTCGGCGTTGACGTCGGCGATGATCTGGGCGAAGCCGAGAATGACGTTGAGCGGATCCCGCACCTCGCGGCAGAGGTGGGCGAGCACGCCCGTCAGGCTCTCGACCCCATCGGTCGAGGTTTCCTCGGTCAACGTGGCGTAAGGCAGTGCGATCGGCATGGCGGTCTCCTCCCAGGCGTCGGCGAGCGCGGTTGTGTCGGCACGGCACGGCGGGTTCTGGTGCCAGCCATTAAGCATCTATACCGTTTAGACACGTAACTGATAGCGCGCGGCGGATCGCCTGTCAACGCCCGCAAGGCGGACGTTGACGGTCACGGCCTGCGACGTGTGCGCGCAGACGCGGGCGGGAACGGAGGGGGAGGAGGGGGCGGGCGTTCAGCCCGCGCCGGCGCCGTTCAGCAGGTTGGCGACGGTCTTGCGCAGTTCCTCGTTGAGGAACGGCTTGTAGAGCACGGCGTCGGCGCTGAACATCTCGGTCATCTTGAGCGCATAGCCGGCCGGCAGGTTGGGGGCGCCGCCGGACACCGCCAGGATCTTCGTGTCGGGATACACGCGGCGGACCGCCTTGATCACCTCGATGCCGTCGACCTCCGGCATCAGCACGTCGGTGAGCACCAGGTCGAAGGGGCCTTCGCCGAGCCGTTCGATGGCGATGCGGCCGTTCTCCGTCTCGACCACCGTGTGCCCGAGGCCTTCCAGCACGTCGACCATCGCCAGCCGGACCGCCGGGGAGTCCTCAACCACCAACACCTTCGCCATGGACGATTTCCTTATTGTTTTCGTCATTTCGTTCCGTCGCCGCCGGCAGGTCGATGACGACGGTCGTGCCCCGGCCGAGGGCGCTGTCGACCGAAATGACGCCTCCACCGTTGCGGACAATACCATAGACGACCGAAAGCCCAAGCCCGGTGCCGAGGCCGACCGGCTTGGTGGTGAAGAACGGCTCGAACACGCGGTGCCGCGTCGCCTCGTCCATGCCGGCACCAGTGTCGGTGACGGAGAGGCGCACGTACAGGCCCTCGGGGATCTCCAGGCGCGACGCCTCGGGGTCGCGCAGCGTGACCGCCTCGGCGCTCAGCGACAGGATGCCGCCGCCGGGCATGGCGTCGCGCGCGTTCTGGATGAGGTTCAGCAGGACCTGCGACAGCTCCGTGGCGGTGATGGTCACCGCCGGCAGGCCGTCGGCGATGTGCGTCTGCACCATGATGCCGGACGGCAGCCCGGGCAGCGTGAGCTGGATGGCCGAACGCACCGCCTCGCCGATGTCGCCGGGCGGCGAGTCGGCGACCTCCGAGCGGGCGAAGGCCAGCACGTCGCGCAGGATGGTGCGGGCCTTCAGCCCGCTGTCGTGCATCGCCGTCAGGTAGGTGCGCAGCTTGGGATCCTCGCCGACGCGGCCCAGCGCCAGTTCCGACAGGCTGATGACCGGCTGGAGCAGGTTGTTGATCTCGTGCGCCAGACCGCCCACGAGGCTGCCCAGCGCGGCCATGGTGCGCTTCTGGCGCACCGCCTCGCCGGCCCGGCGGCGGTCGGTGATGTCGCTGGCCGTGCCGCGGTAGCCCAGGAAGCGGCCGTCCGGCGCGAAGCGCGGCACGCCGCTGACCGAGATCCAGCGGCCGGTCACGGCCGGCGTCTCCAGCGGAATGATCAGGCGGCGGAACGGCCGGCGCTGGCGCAACTCCTCCGTCAGTTCGGCGAAGTCCTCCGGCGCGCGGCCGGCGTCGAGCAGGTCGGCGTAGGTCTTGCCCAGCAACTCCGCCGCGGGGCGGCCGGTCGATTCCTCGGCGTTCGCCGAGAGCGAGAGGAAGCGGCCGGCCGCGTCCGTCTCCCAGAACCAGTCGTTGGAGCATTCCAGCAGCGCCCGCCAGCGCGCCTCGCTCTCCCGCAGTTCGGCGGTGCGGGTTTCGACCACGGCCTCCAGGCCGCCCAGGTGGTCGCGCAGCGCCTGCTCGCTGCGGCACAGGCGGTAGAACAGCAGGTCGTAGGGATGCTTCAGCGCGGTGACGACCACCGCCTTGTACAGCAGGTAGTACGACAGGATCTTGCAGAAGTGGCCCAGCGCGTTCATCAGCCCGTGCGGGTCGTGGTACAGCGTGAACGCCATCTCCTGCGGGATCACCAGCGCGATGCCGCCGAGCGACAGCGTGAACACGCCGGGCTCCAGGTGGCGCCGCCGCGCGATCAGCGCCAGGCAGCCCAGGGCGACAACGCCGCTCACCACGTACTCGCTGGCGATCTTGAACGCCGTCAGGCCGTAGCCCTCGACATAGGCCGCCGGCATCACGTCGAAGGTCATGGTGGCCAGGACGGTCGCCGAGAACAGCACCGCCTCGATGCCCAGCACCACGGTCGCGGACACCCGCGCGTTGGGCAGCAGCAGCGGCGCCACCAGGAAGGCGCCCGCCTGCACGTAGCGCGCGGCCAGCCACAGCTGCGTGGCAAGGTTGGAGCCGGTCACCGGGAACACGTTCATGCCCCGGAAGGCCAGGGTGTGCAGAAGATCGATCGCCGCGACGGCCGGGAACGACAGCCCGATGAAGGCCAGAAAGGGCGACTGGTTGGTGTGCCGCGTGTTCCAAGCGATCATGAAGGTCGCCGTGGCGACCACGATGCTGAACAGCTCGGCGATCGTGTGGAAGAGAAGATAATTGTAACGCATACCAAAGAACAGCATCGCCATGGTGCCGCCCAGCAGCGCAACTTCCCGCATCCAGGCAATCGGCGCCCGACGTGGCTCGGCTGTGTCTGCTGCGGAAAACTGGACCATGGCCGTCTGCCGGCTTCGGATTATTGGCGCGTCTGCGCTCTTCTTACCAAAGCAAGCACGCACGGAATAGGGCTTTCGGTGAATTTATGCCAAAAGCCATAGACTGTGCCGTTCCGCCTGCTCCGGCGGGTGCGCGGACGCGCGCGGGTGCGCCCGGGAAGGGGCGCGCCCATGGGCGCGTCAGTGCGCGCGTCAATGCGCGCCGGATCCCTTCTTGCCGGGCGCGGCGTCGGCGAACGGCGTGCTGTTCAGCGGATCGCCCCGGCCATGGCCGGCGCGGTCGTGTCCCGTCTCCGTGGCCGCCTGGCGGTAGTAGCCGACGATGAAGACGCGCGCCGCGTTGGCGATCGAAACCGTGCTGGCCGACCGCGAGGCGCGCTTGGTCTGCTGGTCCAGCCGGACCCGGAGGTCCGTGAACAGCTCGTCGATCGCGAGATCCTCGCGCCGGCAGATGTCGTCCAGCGCCTCCCAATAGGAAGGCTCGAGGCGCACCTGCGTCGGCTGGCCGTCGATCGAAACGGTTCGGCTCGTCAAAGGCCCCACCCCCGGCGGATTGGCGCCGTCTTTCTTCGATACCCCATTGCTTCCCATGCTGCAGATACCCCCTGATTGCATGCGGAGGGGTTGCTCACCATGGTAGTATAGCCTGTTCGCACGGGAAAGAGGTGATAAAAGTTTCACTCCCCCGTGTGTTCGGCCATGCGTCCGGATGTATGCCCGGAATCCGCGGGCTCCCCGGCCATGTCGCGCAGCAGGTGCAGGTCGGTCAGGACGATGAAACCCTTGGAATAGGCGATGGCGTTCGACTTCTTGAGCGCCTTCAGGCTGCGGTTGACGATCTCGCGCGTGACGCCCAGCATGTGCGCCAGCCCTTCCTGCGAGATCGGCTGGCCGATGCGAAGGCCGCCCGAGGCCGGCTGCCCGTAGTCGCGCGCGAGCTGCAGCAGCCGCTTGGCCAGCCGGCGGGGCACGTCGAGGAAGACGGCGTCCTCGATGCTCTCGCTGACCCAGCGCAGGCGTTCGCACAGCACGCCCATCATATGGATGGCGAGCCGCGGGTGGCGTTCCAGGAAGGGGATGAAATCGGCGCGGTCGATGCGGAACAGCTCCGACGGGCGCAGCGCCGTGGCGCCGGCCGTCCGCTCGCGCCCGTCGATCAGCGCGATCTCGCCCAGCACGTCGCCGGCGTCGAGGATGTTGAGCAGCATCATCTTGCCGTCGATCGACGACGTGTGGATGCCGATCTGGCCCTTCAGGATGGCGAAGACGCAGTCGCCGGGATCGCCCTTGGCGAACACCGTCGTCTCGGCCGGGTAGCGCACCAGCCGGCCCAACCCCAGCAGTTCGTCCATCTCGCGCCGGTCGAGCCCGCCCAGAAGGCGGTTGCGCCGCAGCACCGAGGCAACGTCCACGACTCCGCCCGTCGCCATATCGCCATCCGCCGTCATCTATCCCGGCGCTCCGTAACGGTTACGGCGCGCGGCGCGAGTATAGCGCATACAGGGATATGAGTGTTGCGCTTCCATCGTGCGGAATGGCGGCGGCGATGCATACCTGCGGGCGGCTTCGGGCGCGGTCAGCTGGGGCGGGCGGCCTCCCGCGCGGCGCGCTCCCACAGGGTGGTGTGCTCGAAATGGAAGCGGACGTCCGGCGCCCCGGCGTCGGCGCCCAGCCAGCGGCGCAACGTGCGCAGCATGAGGCGGGCGTCCTCGCGCTTCTGGTCGACCCGGCCGGTGGGCAGCCAGGCGCGTAGGCGCGCCAGCTCGTCCTCCGGCAGGCCGCTCTCGCCGCCCAGGCGCATCACGCGGCCATAGCCGCGCTCGCGGTAGGGCAGGGCCTTGGCGGTTTCCTCCAGCACGCGGCCGGTGCGCACCGACACGACGCCGTCGGCGACAGCGTCCGCCAGCGTGCGGCGGATGTTGACCATGGCCTCCGACAGCGACAGGTAGCCCAGCTCGGCCGGGCCGTGCGTCACCGCCACCTCGTCGTCGTCCTCCAGCCGGCCGTCGCGGTACGCCTCGAAGATGGCGCCGACGCCGACCATGCCGAAGGGGTGCAGCTCGGCCGCGCGCAACGCACCCATGCTGGACGCGCCGAACACCGCCACGCCCTGCTGGAGCGCGAACAGGATCTCCTTGTGCCACACCGCCGGCACGCTTTCGAAATAGCCGTCGACGATGGCGATGGCCTTTGGCTTTTCCAGGCAGATGCGGGCGACGTCGCCCTGCGCCACGGGGGGCAGGTAGGTGGCGTTCAGGTCGCGGGCCGCGTCCTCGTGCGGCAGGGTGGGGCCGAGGAAGACGTAGACGCTCATGGCTTGGCCTCCAGGGGCTTGCTTTCCAGCTTGCCTTCCACCAGGGCGCGCGCGCGGGCGCCGAGCAGGTAGTCGGGGGAGTCGTCCAGCCCTTCCAGGCCGGGGATGACCACGCGGACGACGGGAATGCCGAATTCCGGCTTGGTCAAGTCGACGGCGACCACCTCCTCGATCCCGACCGCGCGCAGCCGCGCCAGTTGGGTGTCGAGGTCGTCGGCCAGCGTTCGGCCGGAGGCGGTCGGGCACAGCGCGAAGTCGCGCCCGCCCCGGCCGGCGCGGATGCGCGCCTTCCAGCGGGCGTGCAGCGCCGGATCCTGATGCTTCTGGTATTCGCTGCGGGGCATGTCGTCGCGCGCCCCGGAGATGAAGGTCAGCCGGCTCTGCGCCGCTTCGGTCAGCGCGCGGCTCAGCGCCACTTCCCGCGCCACGTGGCAGCCGGAGCCCATGGCCGGGCGGATGCTGTGCTGCGGCGCGTCCTCGCGCGGGACGATGCGGCACAGGAAGACGGGCAGGCCGACGTCGCTGGTCAGCTCCCACACGCCGACGTCGACGCCGGCCTTGTCGTACAGCTCCAGCATGCCGCGGCAGACGGGGTCGGTGACGGTGCCGAGGTCGAGGCGGGTGGCCTCCTGCGCCTCCTCGTCCAGCAGGTGCCAGAGCGTGATGGCGTCGCGCTCGACCAGTTCGGTGACGGCGTGGCCGACGGCCTCCAGCCGGTGGTTGCCGGACGCCAGCCCGTTGGAGCCGGCCGTGAAGCAGCCGTGGCCGGGGGGCAGCGGCAGCGTGAAGTTCAGGTGCACCATCTCGAAGGGCACCCAGGCGGCCTCGCCGCTCATCAGGTCGCGCCCCTCGATCCACATCAGCGGCGTGTGGGGGGTGAAGCGGCTGGTGGCGAGCCGCGGCAGGCGCTCGACGTTCACCACGCGGTGCGACCAGCGCAGTTCCTCGTAGCTGGCGTACTTGACCGGCAGGGTGATGCGTTCGGCGTGGTAGGATTCGATGGATTCCATGACGCCCGACGCCTTGGCGGCGGCCAGCGTCACGCCCTTGCCCTGGGACACCGACACCGAACGGGAGTTCGGCCGCGTCACCATGACCACCGGGATGCCGAGGGTGTCCAGCCCGGTGACGTTCGCCACCCGCGTGATGCCCATGACCGGCAGGAACGGGGTGACGCGCTTCAGCGTCTCCTCCGGCGCCACGGTGCGGTGGGTTCCGGCGGTGTGCGCCTTGGGCGCTTCGGGGGTGGAGCGGGCGGAAATCTCGTCGAACGGCATCGCGGCTTACTCGATGTGGAGTTCTGACTCGCTGTGGAGTTCGGGGCCGTGGACCGCAGCGGTCCGGCACTGGGCCGGCCGCCGCGGTCCGCGGACACGGGAACGGTTACGGCGATCAGAGGCCCGGCGAGACCGCGTTGCGGGCCGCTTCGTGATCGGCAGCGTCAAAGGCGATGCGGTCGCCGGCCCGCAGAGCAGCGCGGGCGGCGGCGGTGCCCGCTTCAGCGACCGGGCTCACGCCGGCGGCGGTGATGGCGTACAGGCGGCCGTCGGCGCCGCGAACCAGCGAGTCTCTCGAGATCATGTTCATGTTCGTTTCCGTCCATGGGGGGTTTCGATGGCCACACGGTCCCAGGCGAGGGGGTGTTCGGGCTGTGAAGTTCTTCACAGTCCGAACCGGGGTCGCAGGCATAGAAATCCGGCGACGCGCTCGCCAGCAGCGCCGAGATGGAGACGCCGCCAATGCAACTCGAAAACAAGATCCGCTCCGAAAGCCCGAAGGCCAGCCCGGTGGCGTCCCTGATTACGTGGCCGATGGTCGTGTCGCGTACCGTGCCGCTGGCCGGCCGACAGGCGCGCCTGCGGCTGGAGACGTCGGTGTGGGAGGGCTTGGACGAGGTGTCGCGCCGCGAAGGACGGGCAGTGGCCGATCTGTGCTCGGAACTGGATGCGTCGCGCGCTGACGGGACGCCGCTGGCGACCGCCATCCGCACGTACGTGCTGGGCTATTTCCGTGAGGCCGTCAGCCGCTGACCGGCTTCTGGTGACGGTGCGGGCTCAGCGGTTGCCAAGGGCCAGGACGTTTTGCGCCGGCATTCCGGCGAGGGCACGGGCGCACCGCTCCGCGAGCAGCCGCATCGACAGGCGCTGGGCGATGGCCTTCGCTTCCCTGAACGCGCGGGCCGCGTCGGTGCCGCCTGGACGCGCGACTGCCAGGGCTTCGGCATAGGCCACGGCGGCCCGTGCCTGATAGCCCATGCGTCCGGCGTCGCGAGCGAGCCGCAGAGCTCGGCCGGCCTCGGCTATGGCGGCATCGGTGCGGCCGACATGGAGCAGGGCTTCGGCATTCCACAGAATGACCTGCTGCGACCAGAGCTTGGCCGGGTCGTGCTGATAAAAGCGCACGGCCTGCTCCAGTAGTTCCAATCCCCGGTCTCGGCTACCCGACATGACATGGGCATAGCCGAGGGCGCCCATGATGAACGGCTGATGCAGATAGGAGCGGGTCAGCTCCGACAGAGACAGCGCGTTTTCAAGGCTGGGAAGGCTGCGCGCGGGATCGCCGAGCAGGATGAGCGTCCATCCCATGTGCCCGTGCGCGTACACCTTCGAGAAGGTGTGGCCGCTCTCCTCGGCGATGTCCACGCCTTCCGCCCCCGCGCGGAGCGCGGCCTCGACTTCCCCCAATTCGGCGAAGCAGCGGGTGCGCTGGCCGTTGGCGACGACCAGGCCGACCGCGGCCATCCCATGAAGATCGAGGGAGCGGCCGGGAGCCAAAAGCCTGCGTGCCTCCTCGACGGACGCGCACCCCTCCCGGAACAACCCTTTCTCGGCCAGAATGCCGCCGAGGCGGATCAGGAGCGGCACCCGCACCGCCAGACTTGCGCTGCTTCCAATCGCGTCCAGCCCCTGGCGGCTCAGCCGCACAGCCTTTTCGATATCCCCGTGTGACCATTCGAAGGCTGCGTGCAGCGATGCGGCGCGCGCGAAGCGCAGCGGGTCGCCGGCCTGCGTTGCCAGTTCGCGGGCGTGGGTGAGGCGATCGTCGACGCCGGTCACGCCGCGCGGCAGCAGCGCGGTGGACAATGCGATGGACAGGTCGATGCGCCGCAGCACGTTGCGGCGCGTCGGCATCAGGCGCTCCAGCGCCGCCAAGGCATTTGTGTAGTGCTGGCTGGCGTCCACCAGCCGCGACCGCGCCTCCGCCCGCTGGCCGGCCTGCCGGCCATAGACATAGGCGAAGGTCCAGTCCTCGGCCTTGAAGGCGTGGTGTGCCAGCAGGTCGATGCGGCCGGGCAGGTCGTGGTCGCGCCGGTGGCGCAGCGCCGCGACGATGCGGGCGTGCAGGGTGCGGCGCTCGGCGCGGACGATGGTGCCGTACGCCACCTCCTGGATCAGCGCGTGGCGGAAGCTGTACTCCAGGTTCGGCAGCAGGCGGGTGCGGGTGATCAGGCCCGCCTCCTCGAGGTCGGCGAGGCGTTCGGCCAGCGCCGCGTCGGCCACCGGGGCCAGCGCGCGCAGCAGCCCCGCATCGAAGGTTGGCCCGACCACGGCGGCACTCAGCAGCGTGCGCCGCGCGTCCACGCCCAGCGCGTCGATGCGGGCGGCCAGCAGCCCGTGCACGGAGGCCGGCAGGTCGACCGTGCGCGCCGCCGCCCCCGGCCGGTAGTCGCCCGGCGTGCCGACGATGGCGCCGCCGGTTTCCAGCGCGCGCAGCGATTCCTCCAGGTACAGCGGCACGCCCTGGCTCCTGGCCATGACGTGCGCCTTCAGGTCGTTCAGCGCCGGGTGGCGGCCCAGCCAGCGGTCGAGGAATTCCCGCGTCTTGTCCGACGGCAGCGCGTCGAGCGTCAGGCGCAGCGCGTCGTCGTGCCCCTCCGCCGTCCAGCCCGTGCCGGTCTGCGGCCGGGACGTGGCGAGCAGCAGAACCCGCGCCGGTCCCAGCAGCGGGGCGAGCGTGTCCAGCAGGCGCACCATCAGCGGGCTTGCCCAGTGCACGTCCTCGACCAGCAGGACCAGCGGTTCCCCGCTGGCCAGCTCGACCACCGCGGCGGCCAGCCCCTCGATGGCGAAGGGCAGGCGTTCGGCCGGCTGCAGGCCGCGCCACACCGGGTCGTCCACCGGCAGTTCCAGCAACTCGCGCACGGCCGCCCGGGCGAGGCTGCCGCCCGCGCGCTCCGCCGCGTTCGCCGCGGCGTCCGGGCCGCCGGCCACCGCCGCCAGCGTGGCCGCCACCTTTTCCAAGTCCTCCGGTTCGCCCAGGCGGCGGATCGGCGCCTGCGGCCAGTGCACCAGCCGGTGGCGGCAGCCGCGCAGCAGCTCGGCCACGAGGCGCGATTTGCCGATGCCCGCCTCGCCGCTCAGCACCACCATGGTGCCCACGCCGTCCTCGGCGGATTCCAGCGCGGCGCGCAACGCCTCCAGCTCGCGGCGGCGGCCGACGAAGGGGCCGGCCTTGGCCGACACCACGTCGGCGGCCGTGCGCCGTGCGGCGCGCACGCCGACCAGCTGGAAGACCGGGAACGGCGGCATGTCGGGCGCGAGCTGGAGGAGGTCCGCCGGCTCGACGGTCAGGCCGACCGGGATCAGCTCGGCCGTCTCGCGGCCGATGAGGATGCTGTTGGGGGCCGCGCGCTGCTGCAGCTTGGCGGCCAGATGCACGCTCTCGCCCACCGTGCGGTAGTCGGTCCACAGGCCGTTCTCGATGACGTGGGCGACCACCTCGCCGGTGGCGACGCCGATGCGCACCTGGAAGCCCGCGCCGGCGCGGGCGGTGTTGGCGATGTCCTGCGCCGTCAGGCAGGCGCGCAGCGCGTGGTCCTCCAGCGCCGAGGGGGCGCCGAACACGGCCAGCACGCCGTCGCCCAGCATCTGCGCGATGGTGCCGCCATAGCGGCCGATGGCGCCGGTCAGCAGGTCGAGGATGGACAGCAGCGCCTGGTCGGCGTCCTCCGGGTCGCGTCCGGTGACCAGGGCGGAGGAATTGACGATGTCGGCGAACAGGACGGTGACCAGCTTGCGCTCGGCCGTGGTCGCGCGGATGCCGGGAGAGCCGTCGAAGGGGGGCGGGTCCGAGGCCCCGTGCGCGCGTGCCGAAGCGGCGGTTCCCAAGGGGGAACCACTGCTGGATGCGCGTAACGGTACCTGGCCTGCCTCCGTCATCCACGCCCCCGCCGACCCGTCGCGAACATATTACCGCATGCAGTTCCCCCTGGGTAGCGAGGGATGGCTACGATTCGTCGAAATTTCAGTCGAATTGTGACACGCGACATATCATAGTATGATATACGGCGCGCAAGGCAAGCCCCTTGCGCGCCGCTCACAAGAATATTTCGCGGTGGGTATGCGGAAGTGACCGGGGCGGCTTGGCGCCGCCCCGGCCGACCGGACTTAGCGCCGGACGGCGATCCCTTCGACCTGGCTGACGTCGCGCACGGCACCCCGGTCGGCGCTGGTGGTGAGCGCGGCGTAGGCGCGCAGGGCCGGCGACACCACGCGCTGGCGGTTGGCCGGCTTCCAGGCGTTGGCACCCCTGGCGTTCATCGCCTCGCGGCGGCGCGCCAGCTCCTCCTCCGGCACGGCGAGGTTGATGGTGCGGTTGGGGATGTCGATCTCGATGCGGTCGTTCTCCTCGACCAGCCCGATGGTGCCGCCCTCCGCGGCCTCCGGCGAGGCGTGGCCGATGGACAGGCCGGACGTGCCACCCGAGAAGCGGCCGTCGGTGACCAGCGCGCACGCCTTGCCCAGGCCCTTCGACTTCAGGTAGCTGGTCGGGTACAGCATCTCCTGCATGCCGGGGCCGCCGCGCGGGCCTTCGTAGCGGATGACCACCACGTCGCCGGCCTTGACCTTGTCGCCCAGGATGGCCTCCACGGCCGCGTCCTGGCTCTCGAACACGCGGGCCGGGCCGGAGAACTTGAGGATCGAGGCGTCGACGCCGGCCGTCTTCACGATGCAGCCGCGCTCGGCGATGTTGCCGAACAGCACGGCTAAGCCGCCGTCCTTGGAGAAGGCGTTGTCGACCGCGCGGATGACGCCCTTCTCGCGGTCCAGGTCCAGTTCCGGCCAGCGCTTGTCCTGGCTGAACGGCACCACGGTGGGCACGCCGCCGGGTGCCGCCTTGAACAGGGTGTGCGTGCCGGCGTCGGCGGTGCGCTTGACGTCCCAACGCTCCAGCGCGTCGGCCAGCGTCTTGGCGTGCACGGTGGGGACGTCGCGGTTCAGCAGGCCGGCGCGGTCAAGCTCGCCCAGGATGCCGAAGATGCCGCCGGCGCGGTGCACGTCCTCGATGTGCACGTCGGAGACGGCGGGCGCCACCTTGCACACGTTGGGCACGCGGCGCGACAGCCGGTCGATGTCGGCCATGGTGAAGGGGACCTGCCCCTCCTGCGCGGCGGCCAGCAGGTGCAGCACCGTGTTGGTGGAGCCGCCCATGGCGATGTCCAGCGTCATGGCGTTCTCGAACGCCTCGAAGGTGGCGATGCCGCGCGGCAGCGCGGTGGGATCCTCGTCCTGGTACCAGCGCTTGCACAGCTCCACCGCCACGCGGCCGGCGGCCAGGAACAGCTCCTGGCGGTCGGCGTGGGTGGCCAGGATGGTGCCGTTGCCCGGCAGCGACAGGCCCAGCGCCTCGGTCAGGCAGTTCATGGAGTTGGCGGTGAACATGCCCGAGCACGACCCGCAGGTCGGGCAGGAGCTGCGCTCCATCTCCGCCGCCTCCTCGTCGGACACGGTGGGGTCGGCGGCGGCGATCATGGCGTCGATCAGGTCGACGGCCTTGGTCTTGCCGCGCCAGTTGACCTTGCCGGCCTCCATCGGGCCGCCGGACACGAAGACGGTCGGGATGTTCAGGCGCAGCGCCGCCATCAGCATGCCCGGGGTGATCTTGTCGCAGTTGGAGATGCACACCAGCGCGTCGGCGCAGTGGGCGTTCACCATGTACTCCACCGCGTCGGCGATCAGCTCGCGCGAGGGCAGGCTGTACAGCATGCCGTCGTGGCCCATGGCGATGCCGTCGTCGACGGCGATGGTGTTGAACTCCTTGGCGACGCCGCCGGCCTTCTCGATCTCGCGCGCCACCATCTGGCCCAGGTCCTTCAGGTGGACGTGGCCGGGGACGAACTGCGTGAAGGAGTTGGCGACGGCGATGATCGGCTTGCCGAAGTCGCCGTCCTTCATGCCCGTGGCGCGCCAAAGGCCGCGCGCGCCCGCCATGTTGCGGCCGTGCGTGGAAGTGCGGGAACGGTAGTGCGGCATGGGTCCACCTCGGAAAGCTGATCGCGCCTGAAGGTCAAAAGGGGCGCAAGGTTAGCAATCCGAACGATCCGCCGCCAGCAATTCCGTGTCCGCCGTCCTGCGATGACGGAGGATGGCCGATCCGCTTGCGCCGCATGGCGCGCGTAGAGGTGCGCCGCATGGCGCACATGACAGTCCCTGCGGCGGCGGACAGGCCGCCGCCGTGTACGGACATCGGCCCCGGACGGGCGCCGTCAGCGCCGGGCGCGCGTTCCGCGTCCGCGCGGGGCCTCTCCGGCGCCCTCCGCGACCACCGACAGGTCCTCGGCCGCCGCGCGGGTGCTGGCCTTGCGCGGCGCCGGGGTGCGCTTGGCGGCCGTGGCGGCCGGGCTGGCCGACTTGGTGGAGGTCTTGCCGGGATCGCCGGCGGGCACCGGCTGCGCCGCCGCACCCTTGGTGCGCCCGCCCTTGGCGGCGGCCTTCGGCGCCTCGGCGGCGGCGGCCGGCGCCGTCACGGCGGCCTTGGCGGCCGACGGCTTGGCCGCCGGCGCCTTGCTCTCCGCGGTCTTGGCCTTGGTGCCGCCGGCGGCCTTCGCCTTGCCGGCCGGCTTGGCCTTGCCGCCGCCCTGCTCGGCGCGGATCTCGGCTTCGGCCTGCGCCCAATGTTCGTCGTGCCTGCCTTCGGGCCGCCCGTCCTGTTCCCACAACTCGTGGGCGCGGCGGCGGATGCGTTCCTGGATACCCTCGTCCATCCCTCGATCCTCCCTGATCACCCCAGCCATCACCACAGCCATTCGGCGACCCACCGCTGATGGGCACACAGGCCCGGTAGATCGGGAAACAGCTTGCCGGTTTCAACGCCCAAGCGGTTGAGGTGTTTCAGGATATCCAACCGCGCGGCACCGGGAACGAGGATGCGCGTCACCTCCAGGCCCAATTTTTCCGCCATTTCGGGGAAGCTCGTCTCGGAGAGTTGCTCCTCGAAGCTGAAGAGCCCCTCTTGGGAGGCAATCCGGGAGGATAGGGTGGGCGGGCTGAACAGGTGCACGCGGTTGTCGCCGCCGGCGGGGCTCTCCCCATCGGCGATGCGCCCGTGCCCGCGCGGCTTCATGGCCGGCAGCAGGTCCAGCGGCAGCATGTGGCGGTGGCTGTCGAGCGTGTCGCTGATTACCCACATGAAGACGTAGGCGTCCGACCACTGCTCCGGCCGCTGGTAGCGGCCGCGGTTGTTGGCGGCGAAGTACAGCGCGATCAGCGGGTTGCGCGTCCAGTCCAGCAGCCGGGTGGGCAGTTCGTGGTGCTGCGCCACGGCCAGCCAGTTGAGGTGGCAGCCCGGCGCGCTCTCCAGGAACGGCAGCGACTGGCGCTTGAAGGACTCGATCAGCCGCTCCTCGTATTCCCACAGCGGCGGTCCCTCGCCGCCGTTGCGTGCGGTATCGGCGCGGATCGCCCGGTTGCGCTGCCAGGAGCGCACGACGGTCGGCTTCATGTCCTCGACCGGGTCCTTCGCCCCCCGGTAGCTGACCGTGCGGTCGGAGGCGCCCGAGATGAAGTCGATGTAGTCGATGAGGGACTCGATCCGGACGTCGCGCATGGTCCCCTTTCAAGAGAAAGGACGGGGGACACGGATGAAGAAGTTGAATTTTTATCCGTGTCCATCCGTGCAAAATCCGTGTGCATCCGTGTCTCAAAACCCGTCTTGCCGACAAACAGCCCTTCGGAAGCCGGAGTTTCGGCGCCCTCTTCAGCGCATGGCCGCGGCCGTCAGGCGGGTGGCGTCGGCCGGGTCCAGCGCCACGCGCACGTGCGCCACGCCGTCCTCGTCGTCGCGGTGCAGGACCTGCCCGTGCTCGTATAGCCAGGCCAGTGTCCGCCCGTCCGCCAGGTCGACGTCCAGCTCCACCACGCGGCGCCCGCCGTCCAGCCGCTGGTCGAGCAGGGCGAGCAACTCCTCCATCCCCAGCCCGGTCCGGGCCGACACGGCGACGGCGCGGCCGTCCGCCAGGGCGGCGCGCATCATCAGCGCGGCGCGCCGGGTCGCATCCAGCCGGTCCACCTTGTTCAGCACCTCGACCACGCGCTCGTCGCGTTCGGCGTCGATGCCCAGTTCGGCCAGCACGGCGGCGACGTCGGCGGCCTGCGCCTCGCTGTCGGGGTGGGAGGCGTCGCGCACGTGCAGGATCAGGTCGGCCGCCTGCACCTCCTCCAGCGTGGCGCGGAAGGCGGCGACCAGCTGGTGCGGCAGCTCGGAGACGAAGCCCACCGTGTCGGACAGCACCATACGTTTTCCGGACGGCAGCTCCACCCGGCGCACCGTGGGGTCCAGCGTGGCGAACAGCCGGTCGGCGGCCGGTACGTCGGCGCCGGACAGGCGGTTGAACAGCGTCGACTTGCCGGCGTTGGTGTAGCCGACCAGCGCCACCTGCGGCGTGTCGCGCCGCTGGCGGGCCGCGCGGTGCAGGGCGCGGGTGCGCCGCACCTCCTCCAGTTCGCGCTTCAGGCGGGTGATGCGTTCGGAGATCAGGCGGCGGTCGATTTCCAGCTGCGTCTCGCCGGGGCCGCCCAGGAAGCCGAAGCCGCCGCGCTGGCGCTCCAGGTGGGTCCACGACCGCACGAGGCGGGAGCGCTGGTAGGTCAGCGCCGCCAGTTCGACCTGCAGCTGACCCTCGCGCGTGTGGGCGCGGGCGCCGAAGATCTCCAGGATCAGCGCGGTGCGGTCGATCACCTTGGCGATCAGCGCGCGCTCCAGGTTGCGCTGCTGGATGGGGGTGAGCGCGTGGTCGACGACGACGAGGTCGATGTCGAACGCCTCGACGATTCCGCCCAGCCGCTCCACCGTGCCGCGGCCGAACAGGGTGGCGGGGTCCGGGCGGTTGACGCGCACCACCTCGGCGTGGGGCACCTCCAGTTGGATGGCCTTGGCCAGGCCGACCGCCTCCTCCAGTCGGGCCTCAGGGGGCCGGGCCTCGGGTGTTCGGCCGGCGGCGTCGTTCGGCAGCACCGGTCCGACCACGAGGGTCCGGACCCTGCTCTCCTGCACCGCATCCGCTCCGCCGTCCCGATCGTCGGTACCCATTCGCGCGCCATCCTTTTCCGCAAGCGCAAGCCGTGCGGGTCCAACAGGCGCGTGGGGAGGGGGTTCCTTCAACCGGATTGGTGTGGGCGGATGGGGGTGGCGTTACGGCCATTGCGGATGGGGCAGGGCGCGGAACGCCTCGCGCAGCGCCGTCGACCAGCCCTCGCTGATCTGCTTGAAGCAGGCGTCGTCCTCGCCGATGCGGCGGCGCTGCTCGGTCCGCAGGGCGTCGCGGCGGTAGACCAGCAGGTCGAGCGGCAGGCCGACGCTGAGGTTCGAGCGCACGGTGCTGTCCATGGAGATCAGCACCAGCTTCACCCCGTCCTCGATGCTGGTCTCGTAGGTCAGCGCGCGGTCGAGGATCGGCTTGCCGTACTTGTGATCGCCGATCTGGAAGAAGGCGGTGTCGGGCGTCGCCTCGATGAAGTTGCCGGCGGAATAGACCTGGAACAGGCGCATCTGCCGCTCGCGGATCTGGCCGCCGACCAGGATGGAGACGTCGAAGTCCACCCGCTGTTCGCGCAAGGGGCCGCCGTCGCGCTTCCACACGTGGCGGATGGCGACGCCGACGAGCTGGGCCGCCTGGAACAGGCTGGGCACCGTCAGGATCGTGTGGTGTTCGCCGTCCAGTTCCACGCCCTGCTGGAGCAGGGTGATGACGGACTGGCTGATCGCCAGGTTGCCAGCGGTCATCAGCGTGACCATCCGTTCGCCCGGCACCTCGAACACGTGCATCTTGCTGAATGTGGAAATGTGGTCGACACCGGCGTTGGTGCGGGTGTCGGACAGCATCACCAGCCCGTCCTTCAGGTACAAGCCCACGCAATAGGTCATGGCCGCCGCCCACCCTCCCTGCGCTTTCGATGCAGTGAAACTGGGATGCGTGCCGCGCGCGCCAAGCGCCCGCCGTCGGTGGTACCCGCAGGAGGGGAGGCGGCTCCCCTCCTGCGCCGCCGGGACTAGCGGTTCTGGTTGCCCTTGTCGCCCTGGCCGCCCTGTCCACCCTGGCCCTGGCCGATGTTCTGGCCCTGCTGCCCCTGGCGGCCGGGGTTCTGGGCGGTCTGCTGACCCTGCCGGTCGCGATCCTGATCGTTCAGGTTCTGCCCCTGCTGGCCCTGCTGCTTGCGGTTCTGGTCCGTCTGCTGCGCCTGCTGGTTGCGGTCCTGCTTGTTCTGGTCGCCCATCTGGTTCTGATTCTGGTCGCGATTCATCTTGGGTCCTCCGGATTTCCGTCGTTCTGCCCCACGGGGCAAATCGTCAACAGGGCAGGGACGAAGATGTCACGCGGCCATTTCATATGCCCAAATGCTGGGCAGAAGACGGCGTGCCGCTTTTTTAGCGCCCGATAGAGCATTGCGTGCGTTTTATTTGGGCAGACCGCGCGCGTCGTCGATGGCGGCCAGCACGCCGGGCACGTCCATCCGGGCGAAATCCGGCCGATGGTGGACCAGCGTGCGCCGGCCGCTGGCGTGGATCGGGTTGGAGGCGTCGGAGAACAGCGCCACCGTCGGCCCGCCCATGGCGGCGATCAGGTGCGTGGGGCCCGTGTCGTTGCCCACCGCCGCCCAGGCCCGGCGCGCCAGTCCGGCGATCTCCGCGAGTTTGGTGCGGTCGGTGAGGTCGAGCGCCTGCGGGCAGGCGGCGGCGATGGCGGCGGCCAGACCCTTCTCGATGGCCGTGCCCAGCACCACCGGGCGCACGCCGCGCGCCACCAGCGCCTGCGCCAGCTCGGCGTAGCGCTCCACCGGCCAGCGCTTGTCCGGCCGCCCCGGCGAGGAGCCGGGCACCAGCAACGCGTACGGCCCTTCCAGGGCGAAGCGGGAGGTGTCAGCGTCCAGCCACGACAGGTCGGGATGTGCGTCCAGCTCGATGCCGAAGGGGCGCAACTGGCGGGTGTAGCGCTCCAGCACCGGCACCTTGCGCCGACCCGGATAGCGGTCGGGATGGGAGCAGCCGCGCGCCGTGCCCGACCATTCCGGCCAGGGGCCGGGGAACAGCAGCCAGAAATAATACTCGGTCCGCGACTGGGCCTGCAGGTCGTAGACGCGGGCGAAACGCCCGGCGCGCAGTTGCCTGCGAACGGCGAGGTAGGATGAGAGGGAGCGGTCGCGCGGATCCTCCCACACTTCGTCGAACAGGCCGCTGAGGCGGGCCAGGGGGGCCAGCTGCGGGATGGTCAGCAGGACGATGCGCTCACCCGCGTGGTGCCGGCGGATGGCCTGGAAGGCGGTCTGCGCCAGGAAGAAGTCGCCCAGCGCGCCCAGCTTGATGACCAGGATGCCGCCTGTAGCCATCACGCTCTCCCGCGCCGCGGCGCCCGCGCCGCCAGCCGCAGCATCAGGCCCGACGCCAGGATGCCCGCCATCCACCACGCCTGCCAGATGCCGTAGGCGGTGCTGACCATCACCAGGGCGGCGGCGAACAGGGCCAGCGCGTAGGGCTGCTCGTCCGCCGGCAGGCGGCGGGTGCCGCCCAGCGCCAGCAGCGCCAGCGCCAGCGCCAGCATCGCCCCGACCGCCCCGGTCTCCAGCCAGACCTGGAGGTAGGCGTTGTGCGGGTGCAGCGGCAGCAGCGTGGCGTCGTCGACCGAGAAGCGGCGGAATTCGCCGGCGATCTTCAGCGCGCGGGAGGAATCGATGCCCTGGCCCAGCATCGGCGCCTCCAGCGCCCGGCCGGCCGCCAGCGACCACAGCTCCACCCGGTGCCGGGCCGAGGTGAACAGCCACGACGCGTCCGCCAGCCCCAGCACGCGCTCAAGGAACAGCGCGATCGGCAGCGCCCCGGTGAAGGCCACCACCAGCAGCACCGCCAGCACGCGGCTGACCCACCGGGCCGAGGCGTGCGCCAATCCGTACACCACCAGCCCCACCGCGACCCCCACCATGGCCGAACGGCTGGACTGCAGCAGGCAGCTGGCGGCGTAGAGGGCGGGCAGGGCCAGCGCCGCCGTGCGCAGCCCGGCGCGGTGCAGCGCCAGCGCCGCCGGCCATACCAGCAGCGCGAACAGCACCGCCGTGCGCTTTGGCACGTTGCTGTCGTCCACGGCGTAGGCGGCCTTGCCGTTGACCAGCTGGTGCAGGGGGTGGCCCAGCGCGTCCTCGATCGTGAAGGCGGCGATGCCCAGCACCAACCCGCCGACGAACAGCCGCGCCAGCCGGCCGGCCTCCTCCTCGGACAGGGTGGCGATCCAGGAGCCGGCGAGCAGCGCGCCGAGCGCGACGTAGCCGATCTCCAGCGTGGTGGCGAGCGCGCGCCCGGACGGGCTCCACGCCACGCTCGCCAGCGCCAGCACCACGAAGCCGCCGCCCGCCGCCAGCGCGAAGCGGCCCGGCCGCAGCGTGGCGAGTCGGCCGCTGCGGGCCAGCGCCGCGGCGGCGATCAGCGTGGTGACGATCAGCCACACCGGCATGCCGCGCGGCGCGGTGCCGACGAGCGGACCCAGCAGGGCGGCGGAAACCCCGGCGAGCGTGGCCAGGAGGGTGGCCGGGAGCGTGGCGTTGACGGACGGCGATCCGTCGCGGCGCGTCATCGGGAAGACCATCGGGTTCCGGTTTGGAGGCGGGTTCCGGTCTGGAGGTTCCGGCGTGCGGGGTGCGGGCGGCTGCCGTCCTATCAGCAAGGGCGGGGGAATTCAACCGCAGGGGAGGTGGGTCCGGATGGACGCCCGGCCCGCCGTCCGGCGCCCGGACACCTTTCCCGTCAACTTTCCCCTCAACGCCGGGCCGTTCCGGTGTACAAGACCGGCCGGTTCGCCCGTTGGGATCAGGCATGCTCTTCCACTCGCAGGTGTTCGTGCTCGGCTTCCTGCCGGCCGTGCTGGCGCTGTTCTACGCCGTGGGCCGGCGCGAGGCGGCGCGCGAGTGGGTGATGGTGGCGGCCTCCGTCGTCTTCTACGGCTGGTGGGACGTGCGCTTCGTGCCGCTGCTGCTGGGCCAGACGCTGGCGACCTGGGCGCTGGCGCACGTGTGGCGCCGGTGGCGGGTGGACTGGATCGTCACGGCCGGCGTGGCGGCCAACCTCGCCCTGCTCGCCTACTTCAAGTACTGGGGCTTCTTCCTGGATTCGGCGCAGGCGTTGCTGGGTGTCGATCTGCCGCACAGCGACGTGCTGCTGCCCATCGGCATCAGCTTCTTCACGTTCGAGCTGATCTCCTACCTGATCGACCTGCGGCGCGGGCACGTGCCGGCCTATCCGCTGCGCGGCTTCTGCCTGTTCGTCTTCTTCTTCCCGCACCTGATCGCCGGCCCCATCGTGCGCCACAACGAGCTGATCCCGCAGCTGGCCGACGACCCGTTGCGGCCGGGCTTCGCGGAACGCTTCGGCAAGGGGCTGACGCTGTTCATCATCGGCTTCGCCAAGAAGGTGCTGTTGGCCGACCCGCTGGCCCGCATGGCCGACCCGGTGTTCGCCGCCGCGGCCGGCACGGCGCCCAGCGTGGGCGAGGCGTGGACCGGCGCCCTGGCCTTCTCCTTCCAGCTGTTCTTCGACTTCTCCGCCTACACGGAGATGGCGCTGGGCATCGCGCTGCTGTTCGGCATCCGCCTGCCGGTGAACTTCGACGCGCCGTACCGGGCGGCGTCGGTGCGCGACTTCTGGCGCCGCTGGCACATGACGCTGTCGCGCTACATCCGCGATTACCTCTACATCCCGCTGGGCGGCAACCGGCACGGCTTCGCGCGCTACGTCCTGGCCACGCTGGGGGCGATGGGGCTGTGCGGGCTGTGGCACGGGGCGGCGTGGACCTTCGTGGTGTGGGGGCTGATGCACGGCGCGGGGCTGATCGTCTGCCAGGCGTGGCAGGGGCTGAAGCGGCCGCTGCCGTGGCCGGCGGCGTGGCTGCTGACCATGCTGTTCGTGGTCGCCGGCTGGGTGCTGTTCCGCGCGCCGGACTTCGCGGTCGCCGGAAGCATGCTGGCGGCCATGGCCGGGTTCGGCGCGTCGGGCCTGGGAACGGGGCTGGAGCGGCCCCTGCTGCTGGCGGCGTCGGCGGCGGTGGCGCTGATCGGCCCGACCAGCCTGGAGTTCATCGACCACAAGCTGCCACCCCGGCGCATCGTGGCGGCCGGATTCGCGGCGGTGGCGGTGGTCTGCATCCTGGAGGTCGGCAAGGGGCAGCCCCTCAACTTCATCTACTTCCAGTTCTGAGGCGGGGACGGCGATGCGGCATTCCCCCTGGACCGGGTATGTGAAGACCGCCGTGGGCACGGTGCTGGGCCTCGTGGCGGCGCTGTATCTGTTCGTGCTGCTGGTCGATCCCTATGGCGACGTGCCGTTCTCGCTGCCGATCGAGCGGCCGATGATGGACGACAACCAGCGCTTCCTGTACCCCGGCCTCGTGCGCAGCGGGCGGTTCGACAGCGCGGTGTTCGGCACCTCCACGTCGCGCCTGCTGCAGCCCGCGCACCTGAACGGCCTGTTCGGCGGGCGCTTCGCCAACCTTGCCATGAACAGCGCCACCGCGTGGGAGCAGACGCAGCTGGCCGATCTGTTCCTGCGCACCGTCGCCGCTCCGCGCACCGTGGTGTTCGGCCTGGACCGCGTTTGGTGCGAGGCCAACGCCGACGTGGAGCGCCTGACCTTCCGCCCGTTCCCGCCGTGGATGTACGATGACGACCCGTGGAACGACCTGGCTTACCTGCTGAACGGCAAAACGCTGGAGATCGCCGGCCGCCTCGTCGAATACCACCTGGGCCGCCGCCGGCCGCGGCTGGGCGCCGACGGCTACGAAGTGTTCGTGCCCCCCGACTCCGAATGGGACCGCGCCAAGGTGGAGCGGAAGATCTACGACGGCCCGCGCCGCACCGTGGAGCCGCAGGTCCCGCCGGTCGTGGTGGGGGAGGCGGAGCGGAACGCGTTGCGCTTCCCGGCGCTGGACTGGCTGGCCGCCCTGGTGCGGCGCCTGCCGGACGAATCGACGCCCATCCTCGCCTTCATGCCCGTGCACGTGATCTCCCAGCCGCGCCCCGGCAGCGTCGAGGCGGCGCGCGAGCAGGCGTGCAAGGACCGTGTCGCCGCGCTGGGGCGGGAACTGGGGGCCTGGGTCGTGGACTTCCGCGTGCCGTCGCGCGTCACCAGGGACGACGCCAACTACTGGGACAATTTGCACTACCGCGTCGCCATCGCCGACTGGATCGAGCGGTCGATGGCCGACGCACTGCGCCACCGCGCCGACGCGCCGGATGGAACGTGGCGCCTGCTGGCCGCACCTCCGGCCGGGTCCCCGCGCGGCAATTCGCGGCTGGTCAGCCTCTCCGACTAAGGTATAGTCCCGGTACCGACAGGAGACGGGCATGCAGCATCCGAATGATGGCCCGATCGGGGGCCGCGCAGGGGTTTCCCGCCGCTGGGTCCTCCAGGGGCTGGGCGGCGTGGCGCTGGCCGCCACGGCACCCGGAGCCTTGGCCCAGACGGCGGCGCCGCTCACCGTCGGCTTCCTCTATCCGGGCTTGCGCGCCGACTTCGGCATCAACCAGGCGCACGCCGACGCTGCCCGCGCCGTCGCCACGCTGCCCGGCATCACGGTCGTGGAGGCCGAGGGCACGGCGGCCGAGCTGCCGTCTCGCGTGGAGGAGATGGTGCTGGGCCGCGGCTGCCGCGTTCTCTTCATCACCGATCCCGGCGACTGGGCGACGACGCTGCTGGCCCAGGCCGACGCCCACCGCGACGCCGTGTTCCTGCTGCGCGGCGGTTCGCTCGCCGACCTGCGCCTGCCCGACAACGTCGGCGTCTACGACGCCCACATCGACGAGGGGCAGCACGTCTCCGGCATCGTCGCCGGCTATGCCTCGCGCACGCACCGCATCGGCTTCGTTGCGGCCGGCGCCTCGCCGCGCATCGTGCGCTGCGTGAACGCCTTCACGCTGGGCGTGCGGCGCGCCGACGCCGGGGCCACGGTCCGCCTGCTGCGCCTGGGCGAGGGGGCGACGGCGGAGGCCGTGGCCAAGGCCGGGCGCGAGCTGGTCGCCGACGGGGTGGACGTGCTGGCCGGCCACCTCGAATCGGTGCGCCCGCTGTGCGAGGTGGCGGAGGCCGCCGGCATCCTGTGCTGCGGCCTGCACACCGACCTGTCGGCCATCGCCCCGCACGGCTTCCTCACCGGGGCCGAGTGGCACTGGACGAACTTCTACGCCGACGTCGTTACCCGCATCCAGCAGGGCCGCCCCTGGCCGCGCCTGACGCGCGGCGGCTTCGGAAGCGGGCTGGTGCGCAACACCAAGTACGGCGCGCCGACCGGAGTGGATGCGCGGGCGCATGCGGATGCCGCGCGCATGCAGCTGGCAAACGGCAACGCCGCGGTGTTCCGCGGCCCGATCACCGACAACACCGGCCGCACCGTGCTGGGCAAGGGCCAGTCCCTGCGCAGCGATGACCCGGCGCTGGACCGCATCGTCTGGCTGGCCGATGGCGTGTCGGTGGCGGGGTTCTAACCCTCGTCCCTCCACCCGCACGCGGCCAGCGCTTCCGCCATGTGTGGCGGCGGCGGGGCGACGGCGCGCACCGGCGGGTGATCCTTGTCCAGGCGGAAGGCGACCATGCGCGCCAGCAGGTGCAGGGTGCCGGGCGGGATGCGCTGCGGTCCGTAATAGGGCTCCCCCTTCAGCGGGCAGCCGATGGCGGCGCAGTGCACGCGCAGCTGGTGGGTGCGCCCGGTGCGCGGCCGCAGCTCCAGCCACGCCAGCCCGTCACCGTTCGTGCCCAGAACGCGGTAGTCGGTGACGGCACTCTGTCCGTCCGGGTGCGTCAGGATGTTCCAAGATCCGGGCACCTGGATCTTCAGGAGCGGCAGGTCGATGGTGCCTTCCGGTTCCGCCGGCACGCCCTCGCTCACCGCCCAGTAGACCTTCTCCACGAAACCTTGCGCGAACAGCTTGCCTAGCCGCGTGGAGGCCGCAGGCGTGCGCCCCAGCACGAGGCAGCCGGCCGTGTCGCGGTCCAGCCGGTGGGCCAGCCGCGGCGCCTCCGCAGCGTCGAAGGCGAGGTCGTCCATGTACTGGCCCAGATGATGCTCGATCTTGTGCGCGGCGTGCACCGCCAGGCCGGCGGGCTTGTCCAGCACCATCACCTCGGCGTCCATGTGGAGGACGCGGGCGTGGATCTCGTCGGGGGTGTAGCGGGCGATGGAGTGGAGGGGCGGCATGGGGGCACCGAAGCACACCCATGCCGCCGACGCAACCGGGGCCGTTGACGCTCCTGGTCGGCAGGGCCATACTTTGCGCATGGGAATGGTGCAGCCACGCTTTTCGGACGGGAACGGGCTCGGGCAGCCTGCGGGCGTCCATGCGCTGGAGCTTTACAAGGCGGCAGCCGAACGCGAGTTCGGCGTGACCTGCTGGACCGGGATCGAGACCCTGAACGGGGACGAATACCCGATCCTCCGCATTCCCGTCCCGGCCGGGCTGGCGAAGCCGCACCGGCGTTTCGCCGAGATGGAGCGCCGGGTTCACGAGGTGGTGGAGGCCGTCCACCCCGAACTGTCCGGTCTGGTCGTCATCCGCTACGTCGCGGCTGATGGCGAAGCCTGAGGATCTTCTCCGCCTTGCGGAGCGGATGGCGGACACGCACGAGGACGAGGCGGCGTTCCGGGCCATCGCCCATCTGTCCTACTATGCCGTGTACCATCTGATCGCCCGCCATTTCGGCCTGGACCCGGCGGACCGGCTGGAAGCGTCGCACGCCGACCTGCGCGCCCGGCTGAGGGGAGCCAACCCGCCGTCCGTCGTGCCCAGGCATGTCTTCGCCGCGAAACGCGTCTACAGCAGCCTGCTCCACGGCCGCGTCCTCGCGGACTATCATCTGGACGCGCCGTTCACGGGCGACCTTGCCGACCAATCCCTGGCGCAGGCCCAAGGCGTGTTCGCGGCGTTGCGGGGCGGTGCTTGACGGGCGGGGAACCCCACCCATGGCGCCGCGTTGCAGGTGCGGGTCTGTGCCGCCGGGCATGTCCGTCCGGCGGACTGGATCGGCCACAGGGGCGGTCCATTTTCCCAATCAGGGGTTTTCCGTCCGGGAACGGGAGGGCGGCATATGGCGGATGACGGACGGGCGGATGGCGGGCAGCTGCCGGCGGA
>Ga0196976_1000095_pt1 | contig 59121 bp, 44 predicted proteins | sample S3v_513CmetaG_FD_148644 | JGI IMG/M metagenome (GOLD analysis project Ga0196976, IMG submission 148644) | Soil microbial communities from Anza Borrego desert, Southern California, United States - S3+v_5-13C | ecosystem: Environmental > Terrestrial > Soil > Desert | place: USA: California...
CTTCGCTTCCCTCCACCGGATCCCGCGGGGTTCGGTTCTCCGGCTTCCTCGGTACTATCAAGGCGCTCCGACTTCCCGCCGTCCGTCCCGCCCCGCTCCCTTTCGTTCGCTCGGGCGGTACCACGGACTGCTGCTCGTCACGAGGCAGCGGGGAGTTGCTGTTGCCGGCTCCTCTTCGGTACTGACGCCGGTGCCTCAATCCTCTGCCTTCGACTCACACTCGTGGAGACGGTGGGATCTCCCAGGTTCCTCGGCAACCCCTTTGCGAACATGCCCTGCTCTTCGACCCCGGCCGACCGGATGCGTCAGGCCACTAAGACGCACCCGATGTTGCCTTCCGCCCAGTTGACGGCGTCGGCTCCGCGATCAGTCACATTTCGAGGCTCAATCACACAGCCCGTTCGCTCGCTGTCTACGCTTCACGGCTCGGATTGCTCCGATTCGAACACCGCGCAAGACTCGCTTACCACTGGCCAACCTTGGTGGGGCAGGACTCTCACCTGCTGGGTTACATCAGGAGGTTTCCACGTGTGTCTTCAACTCACATCGTTTTCCCCTCCTCGAAGCTTTCCTGGCGCACCAACCGCCGCGCCGCTCGGGCTTCGGCGCGCGGGACCGGCCGTACAGCTTACACCAAGGACGCTTAGCCCGCCACTCGCACAATGAGCGCCATTCGACGCTCAATGGCGAAAGATAGCGTTCGAAACACCAACGAACGCCACGGCCGCAGCCAACAACGCCACGGCGGCAGCCTCAAACCGTAACGAGATGCTGCTGACGACAGCAAGGATGACGCCCGCTACTCCTACAACCAGTGCAGCGGCAATGGCGCCACCGCCAAGGCTTCGTCCACGCTCATCGCTCATGTGCAAATTGTACACGGTCAGCAAGTAGATCCGTCAGCGCCCAGTTGTACGTGCCACATCAGACGACTAGAGCGAGTACGGAAGCTTCTCGTATTGTTCGTGAGGTCCGATCCAGAACCACACAACCTGATCAGCCTGAACGAGTACCCCAACCACGCGATAGCTGCGGCCAACGCGGGCCGATACGTGCGATCAGTCGCGTGCACCAGTTTGCAGTTAGGCCGCGTCGTGCTCGAGTTTCATCTCGTATCTAACGAGCGGCAGATGAAAACCGAAAATGTCAGTGGTCGTTGCGGCTACGGCGACGAAACCGCAACGTTCGTAGAAGGAGCGGGCTTGATAGTTCCGCTCCTCAACGTCGACCGTCACTATTTCGGCGCCGTCTGGAACCAGCTCAAGTGCAGCGTTGATGAGGCGCGCACCGAGACCCTTCCGTTGCTCCTTGGGCAGTAGATAGATGCGCGCAAGATGAACGACTCCGAGAGCTGTGCAATACAGGTTTACAAAGCCGATGACCGCGTTGGAACGCTCCGCGAGAAGGAACAGCGATTCTCTCGCGCCGATGGCCATCGCAAGCGAGTCATCTGAATACCAATTCGCGATCGCTCGGGACTGGACTTCTGGCGGGATGATGCCCTCGTAGGCAGTGGCCCATGAGAGACTTGCCACATACTGAATCCCAGCGATGTCCGCGTGTAACGCAGGCCTGATCAGCACATCGTCCGGTTCTGTTCTCATCTCGGATTCTGAAACTGGAATCGCTATTCGGCAATCTTACTACGTGCATAGACATTGCTCGTTTCAAACGCTAAGTAGAAGTCGTATAACCACTTCGCCTCAGGCGCAGCGGCTGAAACACACAGTGAGAATCGCTCTCGGCACGTGTACCATTTATGAGCACGGCCCGTGCGATCGTGTGTGCCGAGATGCGCGAGTTTCGCGGCTCTTGCGTGAATGGCAGTGGGATCGGTATGGGCCATGGCTCGACGGCAGATCGGAGCGCATAGGGGTTGATTTGCCGGTCCCTCGTCTGAGTCTTTGGGGAAGGGCATACGAGTGTTCATCGGAGGCGACGGAGCGTTGTGATGCGGGAACGGGCCGGAGGCGAGGGGCGTTCCGGGGACGCGAGTGCGTGGCGGGCTGAAGCCCGCCCTACATTTTCATCACTTCGGAGAGCGCCAGCAGCAGGGCGCCGGGGCCGTGGTTGACGTTTACGCGGCCGTTGTCCGAGCCGATCTTGCCGCAGTTCGGGCCGATGTCGGGGGGCTGGATGCCGATGACGTCGCCCTGGGCGTCGACGCGGCGCACGAGGAGCGAGGTCGCGCGCAGGATGGCCGGGGTATAGACGTCGCGGTCGAGCCAGCCCTCGTTCACGCCGCGGGCGAGGAAGAAGGTCAGGAGCGCGGTGCCCGAGGTCTCGGCGTCGGGGCACTCTTCCGGCCTGGCCAGGTAGGAGCTCCAGCCGCCGTCGCCGCCCTGCCGCGCCAGCAGCGACTCCGCGGAGGCGCGCAGCATCTCGCGCAGCTCGCCGGCGCCGACCACCTGGTCGTAGCGCCCGCCGGTGTACGGCGCATCGAGCGCCTCCGCGGCGCGCGCGAGCGCCACCAGCGCCCAGCCGTTACCGCGCGCCCAGAAGAACTCGTCGGCGTGGTTCGGCTCGTGGCGGAAGAGCGCGTGCTCCTCGCTCCACAGCAGCGCGCCGCGGCGCGCGCGCAGCGACGGCACGGGCTCTCCCGACTCCGGCCGGTGCTCGTGCACGTACGCCTCGATCCATTCGTAGGCCAGATTGCGCGCCAGCTCGTTGCCCGGCAGCCCGTGCCGCGTGGAGCCGTAGAGCGAGAGCCACGGCACGACCATGTAGAGATCGTCCTGCCAGAAGCGCGCGCCGTAGCCGCCCGGGATCCACCACGGATCGCGCGGCGCGGCCTCGGGCGGCGTGGCGCGCACGGCGTGCCCGGCGAAGCGCATCGGACCGTCGAGCAGCCCGAGGAGCCGCTCGCGGCGCGGATCGGACGGCGGGAGCACGCGATAGAGATCGAGCGCCGCCTGCGCGTACGCCGTGCCGTCGGCCCAGCTCACTCCCGCGATGTCGTCGTCGCTGTCGAGGAGCACCGACGCCGCGCGCGCGATGAGCGCGTCGCCGGAGCCGGGTTGGTGCAGGTTCATCTGCTCGCCGGCGAGCACGAAGCCGTCGAACAGCACGGCGTTCTCCCAGTGCAGGCGCGGCGCGTGCGCCCACGCCGCGCGCGCGGCCACCTTCGCGGCGACGGCGCTCAGCGCCTCCCGCGTCAGCGGGACGGGCGGCTGGACGGCGCGGCGTTTCGCGGCGGCCGGCAGGGAGACGAGGAGCGAGAGCGCGAGGACGAGGACGAGGGAAGACCGGGGCACGGCGGGAGGAACAGAATCGCGCGGCGGTGCATTGCGAGGGGGCGGCGTACACTGCGGCGCGATGTCTCCGTCGCTCCGGGGGAACCGCGTCCTGGCGAGCGTGCTGCTGCTGCTGGCGATGGCGGTGACGGCGCTCGCGCTGCTGCAGTACCGCTGGATCGACCGCATCACCGAGTCGGAGCGGAAGTCGCGGCTGGGGGCGGCGGAGCTGGTGGCCCGGCGGGTGGCGGACGGCTTCCGCCGCGAGCTCCAGGAGGTCTTCTCCGCCTTCGCCTATCCCGACGACAAGGTCATGCTGTACGAGGAATGGGCGGCCGCGGCGCGCTGGCCGGCGCTCGTCTCCGCGGTCTACGTCGCGCAGCACGACGAGTACCTGGAGACGTGGTCGCTGTACCGCGTCGATCCGCGGCAGCGCACGCTCGTCCCCGCGGAGTGGACGCCCGACCTCGCGCCGTTGCGTCCCCAGCTCGACACGCTCGGCCTGCAGCTCGAGGACCGGCCGCCGCCGCTGGCCGCGTCCATCCCGGCCATCTTCATCGCACCGCCGCCGCCGCGCGATCTCTTCCACCCGCTGCCGGCAGAAGCGGTGCTGGTGCTGCTCGACGCGGAGACGATCCGCAACTCGATCCTCCCGACGCTGCTCCGCAACGAGGCCTCGGCCGGCGGCGTGCCGCTGTACGACATCAGCCTGGTCACGCCCGCCCGCGTGCTCTACAGCTCCACCGCGGAGTGGCCGGGCCGCACGCGCGCGGCCGACGCCGCGGTCGTCGTCTCGCCCTTTCTCCGCCGCCAGGGCCCGCGCCCGCCGCCACGCGAGCTGCAGGAGAAAATCCCGGCGGACCACTGGTCCGTGCTCGTGCGGCAGCGCGGGGGCGGCGTCGACGAGCTCGTGTCGGCGACGCGGCGGCGCAATCTGGCGGTCATGGCCGCGATCCTGCTCACCCTCATCGCCTCGGTGGCCACGCTCGTCCAGCTCATCCGGCGGGGGGAGCGCATGCGCTCGCAGCAGGCCACCTTCGTGCGGGTCATGACGCACGAGCTGAACACGCCCGTCTCCGTGCTCCGCGCGGCGGGCGAGAACCTGAAGGACGGCATCGTGGCCGCCGACCAGGTCCCGCTCTACGGCGCGACCGTGGTCGAGGAGGCGGATCGCCTGCACACGATGCTGCACGAGGTGCTCGACCTGGCGCGGCTGCAGTCCGGCACCGGCCGCGCGAGTCACCGCCTGCTGGCCATCGGCGCGATCGTCCACGCCGCGGTGGAGCGCTGCCGCCTGCCGGCGGGCAACCGCGGCGTGGAGCTCGCCGCCGGCGTCCCGCGCGACCTCCCGCCGGTGAAAGGGGACGACCAGGCGCTGACGCGCGCGCTGGAGAACCTGATCGTGAACGCGATCCGCCACGGCGGCGCGGGCAAGTGGGTGGGCGTGGAGGTGCGCCGGGAGACGAAAAAGATCGCCATCACGGTGGCGGATCGCGGCCCCGGCATCGCCGAGGAGGATCTCGCACACGTGTTCGAACCGTTCTACCGCTCGCGCGACTCGGAGCAGGTCCCCGGCGCCGGCCTCGGGCTGGCGATCGTGAAGCAGGTCGCGCTCGATCACGGCGGCAGCGTGACCGTCGAGAACCGCCGCCCCGGCGCGGCCTTCACCTTCTGCCTGCCGGCGGAGGGCGCCGATGCCTGAGCTGCTGCTGGTCGAGGACAACGCCAGCCTCATTCTCACACTGCGCGACCGCTTGACGAGCGCGGGCTACCTCGTGGCCGTGCAGCGCGACGGCGTGTCCGCCGTCGAGGCGGCGACGTCGCACGCCTTCGACTGCATCATCCTCGACATCGGCCTGCCGGAGAAAAACGGACTGGAGGTGTGCCGCGAGCTGCGGCGCCGCAACGTGCTCACGCCGATCCTGATGCTCAGCGCGCGCGATCACGTGATGGACCGCGTGCAGGGACTCAAGCTCGGCGCCGACGACTACCTCACCAAGCCGTTCGAGATGGTGGAGCTGCTGGCGCGCGTGGAGGCGCTGCTGCGCCGCCGTCCCGCGCCCGCCGCCGCGGCGATGGTGGACGTTTACACCCTCGGCGACATCACCTTCGACGCCCGCGCCGGCGACGTGCGCCGCGGCGGCGAGCCGGTCGAGCTCTCCGACCTCGAGCTGCGCCTGCTGCGCTACCTCGTCGAGCGCCGCGGCACCGCCATCACGCGCGACGAGCTGCTGGCCAAGGTGTGGCAGCACGACGAGCCGCCGCTGACGCGGACCGTCGACGTGCGCATCGCCTCGCTGCGCCAGAAGCTGGAGCGCGATCCCGCGCATCCGGCGCTGATCGTGACGGTGCACGGGGTGGGGTACAAGTTGGTGGGGTGATAGGGGGTGTTGCTGGTTGCTGGTTGCTGGTTCGTGGTGCGGCATCGATCGAGGCGCGTTCGGCGCGGGCATTGCCTTGAACCAGCAACCAGTAACCAGCAACCTTCTGCGGCAAACGAATGGCGACAGTTTCCCCGCGCCCGCCCACCCTTCCTCCCCTTTTGCGAGAATTCCGGCATGCTGAAAATCTGCGTGCTCGCGGTTCTCCTCCTGGTCACGCTGTCGCTCTGCGCCGCGAGCCCGGGGCCGGTCAATCTCGACTTCGAGAGCGGCGCGCCCGGCGAAGTGCCGCCCGGCTGGCTCGCGCCGACGGCCGGGTTGGGCTACACGGTCGAGCTCTCGACCGCGTCGCCGAAGCAGGGGAAGCAATCCGTCCAGCTCAGCGGCAAGCCGCAGCCGGGCGACGGGAAGCCGGGGTTCGGGAACGTGATGCAGCGCATCGACGCGAAGCCGTACCGCGGGAAGCATGTCCGCTTCCGGGCGGCGGTGCGCTCCGAGGGGACGGCCGCGCTCTGGATGCGCGTCGACCGCGCCGACAAGCAGCCCGGCTTCTTCGACAACATGGACGACCGTCCCATCCGCTCGGGCGAATGGGCGTACTACGAGATCACCGGGGCCGTCGCGCCCGACGCCGAGGTGCTGAACGTCGGGATGATGGTCAAGCAAGAAGGGCGGGCCTGGCTCGACGACGTGACGCTGGAGACGGTGAAGGTGGAAGTCCGCGCCGCGCCGCCGCGCGCGATCACGGCGCGCGGGATGGAGAACCTGGTGGCCTTCACGCGGCTCCTCGGCATCGTGCGCTACTTCCATCCGAGCGACGAGGCCGCGGGCGCGAACTGGGACGCCATCGCGGTCGAGGGAGCGGAAGCCGTGGAAGGAGCGAAGGACGCCGCCGAGCTGGCGTCGCGGCTCTCCGAGATCTTCCTGCCGGTCGCGCCGTCGCTGCAGGTCTTCCCGTCGGGGGCGCCGCGGGAAGCGGCGCTGCTCAAGCCGGCCGACGCGCAGACGATCGTGGCGTGGGAGCACGCCGGGGTGGGGACGAAGGAGCCGCGCAGCATCTACCAGAGCGAGCGGGTGCGCCGCGCGGCGGGTGAAGCCGATGCGCGCTACCCCGATCCGCTGCAGCCGCTGCGCATCGACCTCGGCGGGGGCGTCTCCGCCGCGGTGCCGCTGACGGTGTACGCGACCTCCACGCACACGCTGCCGCGCCCGGCCGCCGAGGCGCGGCCTCACGGCACGGCGCTGCACTCGGGCAACGACCGCGCCTCGCGCATCGGCGCGGTGGTGCTGGTCTGGAACGTCCTGCAGCATTTCTATCCCTACTTCGACGTCGTGGACGTCGACTGGCCCGCGCAGTTGAAGACGACCCTGCAGGCGGCGGGCACCGATCGCGACGAGCAGGCGTTCCTGCTCACGCTGCGTCGGATGATGGCCTCGATCGACGACGGCCACGGCTCCGTGCAGCTCCTCCCGGCGCAGGCGCGCGCGTCGCTGCCGCTGCTCTGGCGCGCCATCGGCGACGCGCTCGTGGTCACGGCCGTCGACGCCCCGGAGAGCGGCGTGAACGTGGGCGACGAGGTGATCGCCATCGACGGCAGGCCGGCGATGCAGGCGCTGCGCGAGGTGGAGGAGCGCATCTCCAGCGCGACGCCGCAGTGGCGCCGCGTGGTCGGGCAGCGCAACGTCGCCGCGGGGGACGCCGGCAGCAAGAGCGTGCTCACCATCCGCAACGCCGACGGCTCGACGCGCACCGTCACCCTGACCCGCGCCGCGCGCACGGAGCCGCTGCGCGAGAAGCGTCCGGAGATGGTCGCCGAGCTGAAGCCGGGCATCCTGTACGTCGACCTCGATCGCCTCAAGGACCCCGACTTCGAGGCGGCGCTGCCGAAGCTGGCCGCGGCGCGCGGGATCGTGTTCGACCTGCGCGGCTATCCGCGCGGCGGGACGAAGCCGCTCCTCCACCTGATCGACGGCCCCACCGACTCGGCGCAGTGGAACATCCCCGTCTCCCGCCGCCCCGACCGCCAGGGAGTGGAGTGGAACACGCGCGGACGCTGGCAGTTGAAGCCGCAGCAGCCGCGCTTCACGAAGAACGTCGTCTTTCTCACCGACGGCCGCGCCATCAGCTATGCCGAGACGTGGATGGGGATCGTCGAGGCCTACAAGCTCGGCACGATCGTCGGGGAGACGACCGCCGGCACGAACGGGAACATCAACAGCGTCACCCTCCCCGGCGGCTACCGCGTCATCTTCACGGGGATGAAGGTGCTCAAGCACGACGGCTCGCGCCACCACGGCATCGGCATCGTGCCGAACGTGCCGGTGTCGCCGACGGCGGCGGGGATTCGCGCCGGGAGGGACGAGCAGCTGGAGAAGGCGATCGAGATCCTGGAGAAGAAGTAGGCGTTCTTTGTTGCCGGTTGTCGGTTCTCTGTTGTCTGTGCGGCATCGCGCTGCGGCACAGACAACCGACAACTGACAACCGACGACAGGGCCGTGTACCATGGTCGCGGGAGATTCGCGGTATGTCGACACCAGAGATCGGCGCGGCGCTGCGCATGGCGAGGCAGAGCCGGCGGATGTCGCTCAGCGACGTCGCGTCGAAAGCGGGCATGAGCGTGGCCACGTTGTCACGCATCGAGACCGGGAAACAGAACGTCGACGTGTCGCTGCTGGTGAACCTCGCCCACATCCTCCACGTCTCGCCCGCGGCCCTGATCGAGGGGAACGACAACGGGAAGCAGGCAACGGCCGCGCTGTCCGAGGAACTGGCCCTGCTCTCGCCTGCCGAGCGGGCGCGCGTGCTGGCCACGGCGCTGAAGCAGTCCCGCAGGGACGGCGGGCCGCGAGAGGCTCTCCATGCCAGGATGGAGAGCCTGCTCATGACGCTCGACCTCATCCGCGAGGAGCTCCTGCACGTACGGCAGGACATCCGTCGCAGAAAGTAGCTACCTGCGCAGGATGAACTCCGCGCGGCAGCCCGAGGTCACCCAGATGCCGTCCGTGTCGTAGCCCCACGTGCTGTTCAGCACGCACGGCGCGTCGCTGACCTGACGCACCACGGCGATGCCCATGCGGGTGTCCGCCGCGCAGACGGCGCGCTGGCCGCCCTGCGACTCGCAGAAGACGCGCGAGGCACCGTTGTTGTTGTTGTTGGCGCTGGCGCCGCCGCCGATGGCGAACTCGCCGCGGCAGCCGTTGGTCACCCAGATGCCGTTGCCGTCGACGCCCCACGTGCTGTTCAGCACGCAGTTGGAGTCGCTGGTCTGGCGAAGCAGACGGATGCCGTCCATGGTCTCGACCGCGCAGTGATTGCGGCGGCCGTCGATCGACTCGCACATGATGGTCGGTACGCGCTCCATGGTCGGCACGGCGACGACCTGCGGCGCGGCCTGCTGCACGATCACGGGCTGCGTCACCACGACCGGCACGGGCGCGGCCACGAGCGGCGTCTCGGTGATGTTCTCGCCGAGGGTGAACTCGCCGCGGCACCCTTCATTGACCCAGATGCCGTCCTTGTCATAGCCCCACGAACGGCCGCGGATGCACTCGTTCTCGCTCACCTGGCGCACGAGCGTCACGCCCCAGCGCGTGTCGGTGCGGCAGTGGCTGCGGGTGTTGTTCTTCGACTCGCAGAGGATCGTGGCCGGCTTGGTCGAGCTCGAGATCATCGGCTCGTTCCGCGTGGTGATCGTGGCCACCGGGCCGCGGTTCACGGGACGGATGGCGAACTCGGCGCGGCAGCCGTTGGTCACCCAGATGCCGTTCGAATCCCAACCCCAGTCGCGGCCGAAGTCGCACTTGCTGTCGCTGATGCGGCGCACCAGACGCACGCCGTCGGTGGTGTCGGCGAAGCAGAGACCCGGCTCGCCGTTGAGCGACTCGCAGACCAGCGTGGCCCGCTGGGTGAAGTTGAACTCGGCTCGGCACCCTTCCTTGACCCAGATCTTGCCGTCTTTGTAGCCCCACGATGTGCCGTAGATGCACTTGTTGTCGCTGAGCTGGCGGGCCATGGTCACGAAGCCGGTGCCGACTTCGCAGTCATGGATGCGATTGTTGATGGACTCGCAGCGGACGGTCTCCTGGGCGAAGGCCGCCGATGCCACGAGGACAAGCAGAATCAGCAGTAATTTGCGCATGCTGCTTTGCTCCTTTCGTCAGGAGTGCAATGCGCAAGTGTTGTCAAATAACTTGTTGCTGGTTACTGGTTGCTGGTTCAAGGCGGTGCTCGCCCTGAAACCCAGGCACCGCCTTGAACCAGCAACCAGCAACACAGCAACCGCTACTGCACCAGCACCTCATCAATCCTGATCTCCGCCTGCAGCGTCTTCGCCACCGGACACTTGCCGGCCACGGCCAGCAGGCGCTGCCGCTGTTCTTCGCTGAGGTCGCCGTGGAGGCGGATCTCGACCTTGAACCGATGGATGAAGCTGCCCTGCTGCGTGATGCAGTCGGCGCAGTCCTTCACGTGCTGGCGGTCGTGGGTGATGGTGATGTCGGTCCCTTCGAGCGGGAGCTTCTCGCGCTTCGCGTAGAACTGCAGGGTCATGGCCGTGCAGCTTCCGAGGGCGGCGGCCAGGGCGTCGTAGGGCGTGGGGCCTTCGCCGCCGCCGCCCACATTCGCCGGCTCGTCCATGATGAAGCGATGCGGGCCGGCCTCGACCTCCGTACGGAACGAGCCGCGCGAGCGCAGAATCACTTCTTTCGTCAGCACCGGTACCCCCTCAAAGCTGATTCTCGACGATGGGCAGCAGGAAGCGCGCGAGCCACGCGCGCACTTTCCTGGCCCGCGACACCTGAGGATACCGCTCCACGCGGGCCGGACGTCCGTTGCCGTGGATCCGCCAGGCGTTCTGCAGGTGCAGGTCGATCGACTCGAGAAGCTCCTGCGCCAGCACCTCGTCCTCGACGACGCAAATGACCTCGGTGTTCAGGTTCTGGGAGCGCGGATCGAGGTTGTACGAGCCGACCAGCACGATCTTCCCGTCGATGACCGCGCTCTTGGCGTGCAGCGGGTCGGGCCCTTTGTACTCGCGCACGTCGATGCCGGCGCGGGCGAGGCGCCGCCGGTACTTGAGATAGCCGGCCTGCGGCAGCACGCCGTCGGTGGAGCGGAGGGAGTTGGTGACGATCTGCACGTACACGCCCTCGGCCAGTTTCTTCTCCAGCAACTGGCGGAGCTGCTTCGGCGGGACGAGGTACGGCGACTCGATGACGATCGACGTCTGTGCTCCTTCGATGATCTCGGCGAGGCGCGATGCGACGCGCTCCCCTTCCTCCGCGTCGACCGGATCGTGCAGGAAGTCGACGGCGTCGACCTGGCGCTGCCCCGCCGACCAGTCGTTGCCGGTGTCGAGCTTCACGAATCCGTTGCCGCAGCTCAACTCGAAGAGGATGCGGTCGAGGAGGTCCTCGGCGTTGCCCTTCTCCCGCTTCGACACGTGCACTTTCAACTGCGCCACGTGCTCGCTCGACCAGAGCGTCTCGAAGTGACGGTCGGCGTCCGCGGCGGAGGCGCCTTCGATGTAGACGTCGCGGTCGACGAAGTTCTTTTTCTTCGCCATCCCGAAGTAGGCCTCGGCCAGATTGCGCCCGCCGGTGATATAGCGCTCCCCGTCGACGACGACCACTTTTTCGTGCATGCGGCGGAACAGCCAGCTCGGATGGCGCAGGGTGAAGGGGTGGTAGACCCGCACCTCGACGCCTTCGTCGCGCAGGTGCGCGAGCACGGCTTTGGGGATGCGGTGGAAATTCGCGTCGACGATCAGCCGCACGCTCGGGACGCCGCGGCGGCGCGCGTCGCGCAGCAGGGCCAGCGCGGTGAGGGTGACGCGGTCGTTGCGGGCCAGGAAGTAGAGGGCGTGGATCTCGCGGTCGGCCTGCTGGATGAGGTCGACGCGCGCCTGCATCGCGTCGCCGGGGTCGTCGAGGATGCGAAAGACGTCCGCCCGCGCCGCGCCGCCGAGGATGAGAAGGACTGCAAGAACCGCCAACCACCGGGACATCGTGGGTCTCCGAGGAAGCTCATCTGCAGGTTGTGGTCCAATGGAGGAGATGACGCTCGAAGCGCACCCCGGACGCACGACGCACCTCGGGCCGCTGCCGATCTGGCGCGCCCTCCCGGTGCGCGACCGGCGCCTGATCGGTCCCTGGTGTTTCCTCGACCGCTACGGGCCGCTCTCGTTCTCGGACGATAAGCCGATGGACGTCGCGCCGCATCCACATATCGGCATCCAGACGGTCTCGTGGCTCCTGGAGGGAGAGGTGCTGCACCGCGATTCGCTCGGCTGCGAGGCGATGGCCCGTCCCGGCACGGTGAACGTGATGACCTCCGGAAAGGGCATTGCTCACTCGGAGGAGACACCGGCGTCGAACATCGGGCGCCTGAACGGGGTGCAGCTCTGGGTGGCGCTGCCGGACGCGCATCGCCACGACGCCCCGGCGTTCCATCACGTCCCCGAGGTGCCGCGCGAGGAGTGGCGCGGCGGCTTTGCGGAGACGTTCAGCGCGCATACGTTCTCCCCGATGGTGGGGAAGGACGTGCGCGTGCACGCGTCGCTCGAGCTGGAGCTGGAGCGCACGTTCGAGCATGGGCTGTTCATCCTCGACGGCGAGATGACGCTGGAGGGGCAGCGGCTGGAGGTGAACACGCTCTACTACCTCGGCCCGGACCGCTCGTCGATCGCCCTGCGCGGCAGCGGACGTTTGCTCCTCCTCGGCGGAGAGCCGTTCCCGGAGCCGGTGCTGATGTGGTGGAACTTTGCCGCGCGCACTCCCGAGGAGATCGCGGAGGCGCGGGCGGAGTGGGAGTCGGGCACACGGTTCGGTGCCGTGCGCGGCTACGACGGCCCGCGGCTGCACGCACCGGAGCTGCACCGCATCGCCCGGCCGAACCCGGCGAGCTAAATGTAGGGCGGGCTTCAGCCCGCCTCGCCCGGGGGCGTGCGGGCGAGACGCCCGCACAGACAGCCGGCGAGGACGCCGGCGGTCCGCTTTCCTACCGCACTTCGCGTAAATACACGTCGTCGAACCAGGTCTCGAACGGCGGAGTGTCGGCCGCGCTGGCGAGCACGATCAGCGCGGAGCGCACGCTGCCGGGCATCGGGCGGGAGAACTTCCAGGAGTGCCAGACGCCCTGCTGCGGCCGGTCCCAATGCTCGACGCGGCCGTTGTAGTTGCCGGAGCAGTCGGTCGAGCCGTAGGTGAGGAGGGCGATGGCCATCTCTCCCTGCGCGCTGCCGGTGCGGATCTTGGCGCCGTACTCGTAGAAGCCGCCGCCGGTCGGGATGCGCACGCACTGGAGCTGCTGGTACGCCTGGCCGGCCAGGAAGTCGGAGTCGCGCAGGAGCATCGATCCCGAGGCCGGGCTGCCGTTCGCGTCGAACTGCGACCACTCCGCCGTGCCGATGCCGTTGGGGAAGTGGGAGAACCACGTCCAGCTCGACACGTTGCGGTCGAAGGTGCCGTTGAGCAGCAGGTTGTCGGCGATGGGCGGCGAGATGCGCGCGGCGCCGTCCTGGGTGATGGCGAGGCGGACGCCGGCGATGATCAGAGTCGCGGTGCGGGAGGTCGCGGCGGCGTTCGGCGAGACGGTCACGAACGCGCCCGGCTGCGCGGCCAGCGGTGCGGCCTCGACGGTGATCCAGTCGACCGGCGAGTACGCGGCCCACTGCGAGCATTCCTGCGTCTGGCCGTAGACGAGCACGAGCGCGCGCGTCAGGCCGTCCGGGCTGACGGAGCCGTTCCCCCACACCGGGACGAGCGAGAACGAGCACGCCGGGGCGGGATGGTGCGTCGAGCGGCGGCGGGAGGCGGAGGCGGCGGGCGCAAGGACAGCGACAGCGATGAGGATCAGCGCGAGTCGTTTCATAGGGTGAAGCGTAAAACGCGCCTGTGGGAGGGGCATTCCTCGATGCGGACCGCCGGCGTCCTCGCCGGCTGTTTGTGCGGGCGTCTCGCCCGCACGGTGGCGGCGGGACGCCGCCACAGACAGCCGGCGGGACGCCGGCGCTCCCCTAATGGCGCGCGGTCCTTCTCTTCACGTACGGCGGCGGCTCGATGGCCAGCGCCAGGCCGTCGGGCACCGGGGCGACGGCGGTCTCGCCGAGGATGGCGCCGGTCGCGAGCTCGAGCTTGATCACGCGCGAGGGGTTGGTCATGGCCACGTAGGCGAGGCGGTCGCCGGGCGCGACGATGACCGAGAGCACGGTCCCGCCCACCTCGAGCTGCCGCAGTTGCGCGTGCGTGGCGCGGTCGTACACCACCACCGTCGTCCCGCGCGGCACGAGCACGTACCGGCCGTCGTGCGTGAAGGTGAGGCGATAGGCGAAGACGCCGGGGATGCGGTGCACGACCGTCTCGCTCTGCAGGCTGATCACGGCGATGCCGCCCGTGCCCACGCTGCCGATCCAGAGCTCCGTCTCGTCGGGCGAGAGCGCGATCCCTTCTCCCGCGGTCACACTGGGGATGCTCTTGCGTGCCTGCGTCTCCGTCCCCTGCACGTCGATGATCGAGGCCGTGCCGGCGCTGATGTTGGCGGTGTAGACCGTGGTCCCCCACGCGTTCACGGCCAGCATGTGCGCGGAGGCCGGATTGACGCGGCCGATCCAGTCGACGCGGTCGGCCTCGGGGTCGTAGCGGCCGACGGCCGAGGAGCGCTCGGCGGTGAACCACACCTTCCCGTTGCGGAAGACGATGCCGTGCGGGCCGGTGAGCGGGGCGATGGAGACGTCGCGGAGCTTCGTGCGCGCGGCGACATCGATGACCGACAGCGTGGTGCCGAACGAGCCGCCGTAGTTCGAGACGTACGCGCGCTTGCCGTCCGTCGAGACCGCGATCTCGTGCGGGTCGGCGCCCACGGCGATCGTCGTCAGCAGCGTCATGGTGGCGGGATCGATCAGCGTGATGCGCGAATCGCCGCGGTTGGCGACCAGCAGCGTGTCGGCATGGAGCGACGACGCGAGGGCGAGCAGCAGCAGCAGTCTGCGCATGGGGTCCCAGTGTCGCGCCTCGGCGCGATCCGTGCGGCTACGGATTCGTGACGACGGGGGCGTGGGCGGTGTATGCCGAGATGCGGCGCGGCGGCGGCGGCGCGTCGCAGCCGGTGCAGGCCACCAGCGCGTCCATCAGGTCGGCGATGTCGAACGGCTTGCGCAGCAGGACCAGCGTGCCGCCGCCGTCGAAGTCGCGCAACGTGGCGTCCGACGCGGCGGTGATGATGATCGTCCGCGCCAGCAGGTCCGGGGCGAAGGAGCGCACCTCGCGCAGGATCTCGAAGCCGTTCTGCTTCGGCAGCATGAGGTCGAGCAGGACCGCGTCGTAGCGGCGCCGGCGCAGCATCGAGAGCGCGATCTCGCCGTCACCCGCCCATTCGACCGTAACGTTGAGGCGGGAGCAGATGGCAGTGATGAGCAGACGGATCGGTTCGTCGTCGTCGACGAGGAGGATGGTGGGCATGGCGGAACGGTCAGCAATTTCGCACGTTTTCTGACGGAAATCGGTACGCGAGCGTACTCATGGCACGCAAGGTGCGGATTTCCTTCGCATGAACGGCTTTTTCATCGGGCTGATCGTCATCTTCTTCGGCTTCGTCGTGCTGCTCGCGGTGTGGAGCCGCTGGCGCCGCCAGATGGGCGGCGGATGGGGGCCGTCGGAAATGAGCGACGGCAGCATGACCACGACGCCGACCGGATACCCCGAGGAGATGAAGGGCGGCGGAAAAGAGATCGGGCCGACCGACAACAACGCCGCCGGGATGTGACATGTACCGCCGGTGAATCCGGCGGAGCTGCGCACGACGGTGCAGAGGTTTCTGCAAGCGTAAACGTAGGGCGGGCTTCAGCCCGCCTCCCCGGGGGGAGGGTGCAGCCGCCCGCCCCCGGGGGAGGCGGGCTGAAGCCCGCCTACGTTTAGCTAAGTTCTCGCAGGGCCTGCTCCACTCTCGCGTACTCGCGCTCGAGGTCGGCAAGGGTGCGCGCGGCATCCGACAGGCTTTCTTCGCGCCCCATCCGCTCCAGCTCGCCGCACAGCGCGGACACGGCGGTGGCGCCGATGTTGGCGGAGCCGCTCCGGAAGGCGTGGGCGGCGGTGGAGACGGCGTGGGCGTCCTGCTTCTGCACGGCCTCGCGCAGCGCGGCCAGGCGGGCGGGGGCGTCGTCGAGGTAGACCACGGCGATCTCGCGCACGAAATCGGGGCTCACCTCGCGCAGGCGATCGAGCACCTGCCCGTCGAGCGGAGCCCGCGGGAGAAAGCGGTCCAGCACGCGCACGAGCTCCTCCTCCACGATCGGCTTGGACAGGTAATCGTTCATGCCGGCGTCGAGACAACGCTCGCGGTCGCCGGCCAGCGCGTTCGCGGTCAGGGCCACGATCGGCACGGCGGAGCCGCGGCGGCGCAGCTCCTTCGCGGCGGCGAAGCCGTCCATCTCCGGCATCTGCACGTCCATCAGCACCAGCGCGTAGTCGCCGCGGCTGACCGCCTCCACCGCCTCGATGCCGTTGGCCACCGCGTTGGCGGGGATGCCGGCACGCTCGAGCTGCCGCAGCGCGACTTTCTGGTTCACGGGGTTGTCCTCGGCGATCAACACACGCACATCGGTGCGCAACGGAGAGCGGGCTTCAGCCCGCTCGGGACGGGCTGAAGCCCGTCCCGACGTTTCCACCAGCAGCGACGTGGCGATGGCGTCGAAGAGCGATGACTGCTTCACCGGGCGCGCGAGGCAGGCGTCGACGCCGACCACGCGCAGGATCGGCGGCTCCACCCGCTCGGCCAGCGAGGAGATGATGATGATGTGCGTCTCGGCGAGGTCGCGGTCGCACTTGATCAGCCGCGAGAGCACGAGGCCGTTCATCTGCGGCAGGCTCATGTCGGTGAGGACGAGGTCGTACGGCGTGCCCGCGGCCGCGGCCTCGCGCAGTCGCGCCAGCGCCTCCGCGCCGCTCTCCACCTCGTCCGTCTGCATCCCCCACGCGGCGAGGTTGTGCCGCAGCAGGCGGCGGTTGGTGGCGTTGTCGTCGACGAGGAGCACGCGCGCGTCGCGGAGGGAGGCCACCGAGAGCTCGCGCGACTCCTCGTCCCACGCCGCTTCTTCCAGCGGCACGTCGAACCAGAACGTCGAGCCCTCCCCCACCCGCGACTCCGCCGCCAGCGTCCCGCCCAGTGCCTCGGCGATCTGCTTCGAGATGGCCAGGCCGAGGCCCGTGCCGCCGAAGCGGCGCGTGGTGGAGGCGTCGGCCTGCGTGAACGGCTGGAAGAGGTTCGGCAGCACCTCCTCCCCGATGCCGATGCCGGTGTCGCGCACGGTGAAGCGCACCATGAGCCGCGCGCCGTGCCGCTCGCGCAGGTCGACGTGCACCAGCACGTCTCCCGCGGACGTGAACTTGACCGCGTTGCCGACGAGGTTCGTCAGCACCTGGCGGATGCGTCCCGCATCCGAACGGACGTAGCGCGGCAACGCGTGGTCGAAGAGGACGCCGAGGGAGAGGCGCTTCTGGTTGGCGGCGTCGCTGAAGAGATCGATCACCGACTCGACCGCGGGGCGCAGCTCGAAGTCGTGCACCTCGACGGCCAGCTTGCCCGCCTCCAGCTTGGAGAAGTCGAGGACGTCGTTGATGACCGTGAGCAGCGCCTCGGCGCTGGTGCGCACGGTGCCGGCCAGCTCGCGCTGGTTGGGATCAAGCTTCGTGTCGAGGAGCAGGCCGCTCATGCCGATGACGGCGTTCATCGGCGTGCGGATCTCGTGGCTCATGTTGGCCAGGAACTGCGCGCGCATCTCCGCGTTGCGCTCCGCCGCGGCGCGCGCTTCCTCGGAGGCGCGGGCCAGCTCGCGGGTCAGGCGCTCGTCGCGGCGGACGACGAAGAAGACGAGGGCCAGCAGCGCGAGGTCGGTCAGCGCGCCGGCCACGAGGAGGAACTGCGCGCGCCGCGTCTGGTGGGCGTGCCGCGCCTGCCGCTGCGCGAGCATGGCGTTCTCGTGCGACTTCATCGTCTCGATGATCGAGGCCACGCGCAGCATCTTCGCGTGTCCCTGTCCCGAGAGGATGAGCGTGCGCGCCGGCTCGAAGCCGCCGCGGCGGCGGATGTCGATGACGTGATCGACCCAGCGCAGCTTGTCGTCGAGCGCGAGCTGCAGGAGCTGCACGCGCTCGCTCTGGAGACGATGGTCCCTCAGCAGCTTTCGCAGCGCGGTCATGCTCGCGGCGACGCTCGGCCGCTGCGCCGCCGATTCCTCGGCGTAATGCTCCGTGCCGGTGATGACGAACGCGCGCTGCGACGTCTCCGCGGCCTCGGTGGCAACGAGGATCCGCTCCAGCGTGGAGAGGACCTGGTGCGTGTGCGCGACCCAGTGCGCCGCCTCGGTGGAGTGGCGCGTGGCGCGGAAGGAGACGAAGACGATCGCGGTAACGACGCCGATCGCCAGGAGGAAGGCGAGACGCAGGACGGGCTTCAGCCCGTCCCTCCCGGGGGAGGCGGGCTGAAGCCCGCCCTACGTTTTTCGACTGCTGCGAGGACTTCATCGACGCGTTGCTTCGGGAGCCGGCGCTCGTAGCCCCAGATGCCGTCCAGCCACTCCGTGCCGGTGGTCTTTTCCTGCCCCTCGGCGATCATGCGCAGCGCCTCGACGACACCCGGTACGACGTACGTGTGGCCGCGCGCGTCGCGCTGCATGGTCCAGAGCCAGTCCTGCATCGTGCCGAGGTCCGTGCGCGCCTGCGCCAGCATCGCGCCGAGGGCGCGCAGGCGGTGCAGGATGGCGATCAGTCCGCACGTGGCGAAGAACGAGTACGGCTCGAGCGACGCGAGGCGCGCGCGGTACGAGGCCTCGTCGCCATGCACCGTCACCGCCCCTTCCGCCGGCAGCTTGGCGCTGGAGACGATGGCGTGCGGGCGGAGGTCGATGAAGCCGTTCACGGCCATCTGGAAGTGGCGCGACTCTTCGTCCGGGAGGAGCTGCTGCAGCGAGTCCTCGTGCGTGACGATCGTGCCGAGGGGCGCCACCCAGGAGCCGCTGCGGACGAGGGTGCCGCCGTCTTCGTCCGCGACCACGATCGGCGAGCCGAGGGAGGGAATGGCGAAGACCGCGTCGAGCACGACCTTCATCACCGCCAGGTGGGCCTCGTCGCGCGCGCCGAACTGGCCGGCGTCGATGAGCGGCTTGAGCGGCAGGAGCTGCCCCGGCTTGTCGGCGGTGACGAGCGTGCGCAGGTCGCGGGCCAGCGTCTGCATGTCCCAGCCGTCGACGTCGCGGAAGGTGAGCGGGCGCGAATTCTCGAGGAAGAACTTCCTGGCGTTGAACGACTCGTCGGGATACTCCTCGATGGCCTCGACGTCGAGCGTGCGCAGGCGGTGGAGGAGGATGAGCAGCGCCAGCGTGTGCAGCTCGGCCTGATGTTTCGCGGAGCCGAGATCCTGCAGCGCCAGCGGCTCGATGCCGCTGAGCTGCGCCTCGAGGAGCACGGGCTGGTAGAGAAAGTCGAAGACGGCGCGCGAGTTGTCGGTCTCGGTGTAATAGCAGATCCCGTCCTCGAACCACGGCAGGTTCGGGTCGTCGCCGAGGAGGCCGGTGGTGGCCAGGACGTGCCCGAGCTCGGACACCGAGGCCACTTTCATCACCCGATAGAGCGCGTCGGCGTTGGCCACGCTGAAGAAGCCGTTCTCGCCGCTGCGGATCACCCACGACGGGCGGAGCTCTTCCCCTTTCTTGAAGTGCAGCGGCTTGTTCTTCGCGCCGTCGAGCTTGAGCGTGGTCGGCTTGAAGACCTGCACGTACTGTTTGCGCTCGCGGGCGCCGCGGTAGATCTCGTGCGGCGCGTCGCGCAGCGCCTTGACGATGCCGCCGTGCAGCGGGATGCGCTCGCGCATGCGCACTTCGTCGATGCCGATGGCGGCGGCGGTGACGAGCATGAGCACGCCGCGCTGGGCGTAGTTCTTCGTGAGATTGACCGCTTCGTGGTGCTTGCTGCGGAGGAACTCGTCGCGCGCGGCGTGGGCGAAGCCGAGGCGCAGCGTGGTCCCGCCGTCGGACGATTCGTCGTACATCCCGCCGACGCCGGTGGTGTGCGCGACGAGCACGCGCGCGCCCCACGTCTCGCTCACCGCCGCCAGGTCGTCGGCGAAGGTCTGCTCGAAAGCGTGCTTCATGCGCGCGGTGAAGTCGTCGCCGAGGCCGAGGGCGGCGCCGACGATGCCCAGTCCGCCGGTCTGGTAGGCGAGGATGCTCGGCAGCGGGAAGCCGAGGAGCACGGAGCGGAACGGCTTGTCGCCGTAGTCGCGCAGGCGCACGCGACGGTCTTCGAGGAAGCCGGTGATCGGTTTGACGCCGCTCACGTAGCGCAGGAGGCTCTCTTCGTCGCGGTCGACGCCGGCGGTCTTCAGGAATTCGTCGACGGCCTGCGCGCGGTGATGGATGTCGGCATCGGTGACGATCTCGAGCCCGGGGATGGGCCGCAGCTCGAACTTCGAGACGGCCACGTAGACACCTCCCGGCGTGAGGAAGCCGTGCTCGAAGTGCCGCGGCGTGACGCCCGCGCCCCAGCGCGTGCGGGTCATGCGCTTGAGGCGCGACTCGAAGGAGTGCACCTCGTCATCGCTGCGCCCGGTGACAATGAGCACGGGGACGTCGTCCGGGGAGGCGGGCGGGTTGATGGTCATCATCTCTTCGAGCATTTCGACCATCTGGAGGGCGGAGGAGCCGCCGACGGCACCGGTGCCGCCGATGAAGACGTGAACGTCACGGTAGTGGCGGCCGCTGCGCGCCGCCTCGACGAGGCGCGGCCCGAAGCGGCTCTTCTTGAATCGCATCGGGAGGGAGACTATCGCAACTGCACGGTGCAGTCCCACCGCCGCCCGCCGTCCTGGCAGTCGATGGCCACGTCGAATGGGGCGACGGAGGTCACGCGCAGGCCGTTCCAGGGGATCTCGCCGCGCGCGGCGATGACGCGGCGGTTGGGGCCGGCGGCGGCCTTCACGACGTGCGCGAAGCCGCGGCCGGTGTGGCAGCTCTGCAGGACGATGGTGGCAAAGGGGTCGAGGCGCTCGAAGAAGCGCGCCAGCCGCGCGCGGTCGCTGGCGTCGAGCGTCCGCTTCTGGCGGTTGCCGAAGTACATGGAGAAGGGATCGCCGTGCGCGGAGAGGACGAGGAGCTGCGCGCCGTCGACGTCGATGTCGAACAGTTGCCGCTCGTCCGAGACCTGCTGGTGCACCTGGATGTCGTAGCGCGCGGTCAGCGCCGCGAGCAGCTCGCGCTGGTGCGAGGTGTAGAAGATGCGCCGGAACCAGGAGCGCTCTTTGGGATAGACCAGCACCGCCCGCTCGCGCGCCTGCGCGAACACGGGGACGAGCAACAGTACGGCGAGCGCGAGCCGCTGGAGCATCGGACGAATTGGACCGTCGTCATTTTACGGCCGTGTCCAGCCATTCGCGCAACGTGTTCAGCGCTTCGCCCCGGATCGGTTCCACTTCGTTGAAGATTTCGTGATACGCGCCGGCCAGCTCTTTGGCCGTGACGACGTACCTCGGCGCGGCGAAGACGAACCCGCGGCTCCCCCGCGGGTCGACCAGCTCGTCGGCGCCGGCGAACATCAGCAGCGTCGGCACGCTCCACTTGCCGGCGCGCCGCCGCACGAGTTTCCCCGCGCCGAGGATGAAGTCGGCCAGGCGCGGGGTGAGGCGGTCGTGGTTCAGCGGGTCTTCTTTGTACGCGCGCACGACCTCGGGGTCGTGCGAGACCTTGTCCGGATCGAGGCCGTTCGCCACCGGCAGGCCCGGCGTGACCACGCGCCCGAGGGCCAGCTTGACCTTCTCCGTCATCTTCAGCTTGCTGGCGAACGCCGGCGAGGAGAGCGCCAGGAAGTCCACCTTGCGATGCCACGCCGCCGGTTTCTCGCCATGCTCCTGGTAGCCCTCGGCCACGAGACGCGCGGCCACCGCGCCGCCCATGCTGTGCCCGAGGAGCACCAGCGGGCGCACGTTGACGAGATCGATGACCGAGGCCAGGTCCTCGAGCAGCGTGGTCGTCTTCGGGATGGCCGCTTTCCTCCCCGGCGAGCGGCCGTGCCCGCGGTGGTCGTAGCGGAGGACGGAGAAGCCGGCCGCGTGCGCGAGCTCGACGATGTGCCCGTAGCGGCCGGAGTGCTCGCCGAGTCCGTGGACGATCACGACGGTGCCGCGGGGGTCGGCGACGGATTCGTTGACGATGTGCAGGTCGCTCATCGGCGTGAGTATCGCACTCACGCCCTCCGCGACGAGCTTTCCGTCGACGACCGCGGGCTTTTCCACGAAGCCGGTGAGGGTGATTCTCCGGACGCCGTTGAAGAGCGGATGCGCGCCCGCGGCCTCGGTCAGCACGGGCCGGCCGGCCTCGATCGTGCCGCCCTCGCCTTTCAGGCGGAGGAAACGCGTGTGCAGCACTTCCCCCTTGGCGACGACGTGTACGTTCAGCGGATCGAAGCGCTCGGGGAGGAACATGCCGGTGATGACGACAGTCCACCCCTTGGCCGCGAGAAAGTCGCGCTTGCGCTGCTCGCGCCGCGCGCGAATGGCCTGCACGTCCGCGGCTGCGGCCGTGGGCGGCTCGAGGGCGGCGGACAGGAGCTCGTCGAGCGAGCGGGGGTCGCCGCGCTCCAGCGTCTCTTTCCACTTCGGATCGTGGCGGTCGAGGAGCGTGGCCAGGGCCAGGCCGGTCTGGTACATGCGCTCGCGAATCCCATCGACCTTTTTCAACACCACGGGCTCATTGGACACACGGTGTTCGACGTAGGTGGCCAGTCCCTCGTTCAACTCCGTGCCGCGCTCGTACGCCACCGCGGTAGGACCGATCTTCGCGAAGCGCTCGCGGCGCAGCGCCAGCGCCAGACGCGCGGCGCACGCATCGCCGCTCAGCGCGGTGCGCAGCGCCTCGAATTCGCGCTGCTGCAGCGAGAGCGCCTCGACGTCGTCTTCCGGATAGACGAAGAGGTCGGCCTCGTTCGCGCTCCACGACGGATGCTTCGTGCGCTGGTGCACGTGGAACTTCTCATGGGCGATGAGCGCCGGGGTGGGATTCGGGGAGACGACGGTGGCGGTCTCGACGCCGCCGATCTGCACGCTGCTGTTGGCGTCGACCAGCGGATGGCGTCCTGCGTAGGGGAACTCGGGCGGCGGCGACGGATGTCCGTGCAGCGTGGTGCGCTTCCCGTCGTAGATGGCGACGGGGATTTTGTCCATGGCGAAGCCGGGCCACACCGTGGCCGCGAGAACGAGGGCGAGCATGTTCACTCCTTTGGTGTGATTTCGAGGATGAGGGTCTTGCCGCCGCCGATCGGGTAGCGCAGCGGCTGTCCGGCGGCGATGCCTTCCCAGCCCTGGGCGAAGGGGGTGCCGTTCTTCCACCGGCCGTCGAAGCGCACGCGCGTGGCGTCCCACGCGTCGCGATACGGCGCCGGCTCCGCGCTGACGGTCAGCTCCGCGTCGCCGACCATCAGCTTCGTACGCTCCCCGGTGAACAACGTAGAGCGGGCTTCAGCCCGCTCGATCCGCGCACGAATCTCGTACCGGTGCGGCACCCGGTACGCCTGCACTGCAATGGCGCTGCTGCTCTTCGTGATGTCGATGCGCGGCTCCGCCGCGTGTACGGCCCGCGGCACGATCTCGAGCTTCAGCAACCCGCGCGGACCCGCGCTGCCGAACGGCAGCAGCTCGATGGTCTGGCCGAGGCGGACGCGGAAGCGGTGCTGCTGCGTGTCTTCCTCCCACAGCGGCAGTCCACGCTTCGACGTCCCTTCCCGCCGCCGCGTCTCCAGCCGCACGCGCAGGTCGACGGGGTCCGTCCCCTCGGCGGTGAAGTGTGCCTTCAGCGCGAAGCGGGTGTCGCTCAGGACGACGTCGAAATCGGTCGCACCGTCGACCGTGGCGGCGTAGAGGACGCGCGCGTGCTCTCCCGTGGCTCTGATGGTGTAGCGGACGCCCGCGTCCGCGCTCGTGGCCAGAAGGAGCAGGACGAGGAGTCTCATGGCTTCACCGTGATGACGGCGCGCCCGCCGCCGTCGAGTCCCGCGAACGGGCCGGCGTCTTCGATGGTCTCGGGACGCAGGAGGAGGAAGAGCACGAGGCAGAGGACGATGGCCGCGGGCACGAGGATCGGGAGGAGGCGCCGCCTCGGCTCGAACGTCAGGCTGCGCAGCGATTCGCGCAACTGCGCCGCGTCGCGCAGGAAGGCACGGCACTCGTCACAGGTATGGCTGCCGTCGACGGACGCACCGTCGAAGCGCGCGGAGGTTTCTTCGAGATGGGGACAGGTCATGCGCTCCTCCCTTCCGCGAGCGCGGCGCGCAGGGCCTGGCGCGCGCGGAAGATGTCGGACTTCACTTTGGCCACGCTGACGTCGAGCGTGGCGGCGATCTGGTCGTAGCTCATCTCCTCCCATTCGCAGAGGAGGAGCGCGGCGCGATGGTCGGGCTTGAGCCGCGCCACCTCCCGCGCGATGCGGCGCTGCTGTTCGTCACGCTCGATCCGGGCGTGCGGATCGTCGGCCGCGATGAAGGGACGGATGAACGCGCGCAGCCGCTCGCGGATGCTGTTGCGCCGCAGCTCGTTGACGGCGAGGTTGCGCGCGACGCGGAAGAGCCAGAAGCGCACGCGCTCTCCCTCGGGAGCCGCATCGCCGCTGGCGTGCAGCCGCAGGAAGACTTCCTGCGCCAGGTCGGCCGCGTCGCCCCGCCCCGCCAGCATCCCGCGCAGGAAGCGCACGATCTGGGGGTGGAACGTGGCGTACGCCGCGTCGAACGTGTCGTCGTTCATCTGCCGGTAAGACAGATGATCGCGCGGAAAGTTGCAGTCTGGAGTGCGGCAGCGGCGAGCTGCCGTACTCCAATGCGGGAGGCGCCAGCCTCCCGCCCGCCCGCGGCAGCTGCGGCTGCCGCATTGAAAGCGGCAGCTGGCCGCTGCCGCACTCCAGAGCTACGCGAGGAACACGTTGAACGCGCAGCGGCCGTTGCGCACCTTGCCGATCAGGTCCGGGTGCACGGAGCGCAGCGGGTCCTTGTCGAGATACGGATCGCCTTCGAAGTAGAGCTGCGTCGTCAGCGAGCGGTGTCCCTCCGCGCTGAGCACGAAGTGGATGTGCGCCGGGCGCCGGAAGCCGCCCGAGCCGTACGGCGCGGGCTTGATGGTGCGGAAGGCGAACGTGCCGTCGCTGCCGCTGCGGACGCGCGCGCGGCCGAGGACGTCGTCGTACTCGCCGTGATGGTCGGCCTGCCAGAGGTCGAGCAGCGCGCCCGCGATCGGCTTGCACGTGCGCGCGCTGCGCACCACGCCGTGCACGGTGATCACTTCGCCGCCGGGACGCACGAGGTCCGTCGTGAACGGCGCGTCCGGACGCCAGTATGGCCCCTTCACGGCGCTCGACGTCGACTTGCAATCCTCGGCGAAGGCCAGGCGCGGCAACACGGCGGCGCCGGCCAGCACGGTCAGAAACGTTCGGCGGTGCATCGCTCCATCATGCGCCTACTTCTATGGCGTGGCGGTGAACGAGTGGCGAGGGATGGGTGATGAGTGATGACTTTGGAGGGAGACGGACGCATGATCTACCCATGCGTACAACATTGCTGGTCGTTGCTCTTCTGTTCGCCTGCGTGGCCGGTGCTGCCGAGGTCGATGAGGCGGTGGCCATGGTCAAGAGGCTCGGCGGCACGGTGGAAGGCTCGCCGGTGACGAAGGTCGACCTGCACGAGTCGGCGGTCACCGATGATGACCTCGCCCTGCTGGCCGCGTTCCCGGAGCTGAAGCATCTCGACCTGCGGAAGACGACGGTCACGGACGCCGGCGTCGCGCATCTGAAGCCGCTGAAGAACCTGCAGCTCCTCAATCTCTTCCGGACGAATCTCACCGACGCCGGGCTGGCCTCGCTCGCCGGGCTGACGAAGCTGGAGACGCTGTTCCTCGGCGGGACGAAAGTGACGGGCGAGGGACTGGCGGCGCTGAAGCCGTTCCGCGCGCTGCGGAAGGTGAGCGTGTTCGATACGAAGGTGGACGACACCGCCATCGTGCACCTCTCCGAGCTGGCGTCGCTGCGCGTGCTGCTGATCGGCCGGTCCGGCATCACGCCTGAAGGCGCGAAACGCCTTCAGGCGGGGAACCCGGAGTTGAAGTTCACGGAGATGTAGGAAGGCGGACCGCTACTTGTCGTTGTAGATCTCCACGAACTCGTAGATGTAGTTGCCCGTGCCCAGCGCGTCGGAGAACTCGCTGATGTACGCCCCCTTGTTGCACGGGGCGGGGGCGCCGGTGCCGGGGTTGGCGGTCGACGAGGCGGCGCGGGTCCAGCTCGAGGAGCTGTTCGCGGCGCCGCAGCCGCTGGTGCGGCGGATCGACTCGCCGGCGGCACTGGCCATGGCGATGGTCAGGCCGTCGACGCGCACGTTCGAGGCGTTGCGCAGGTCGTACGTCTCGCTGCCGTTGATCTGCGGCATGGTGTCGGCGGCGTTGACGTAGACCACGTTCGCGCCGAGGGTCACGCCCCAGAACGTCTGGAACTGCGCCTTCGTCGCGTTGCGCCCGACGATCACGTATCCCTTCGACGGGACGGTCGTGCCGGCGGGGATGGTGTACGTCAGCGCCGCGTTGGCCTGCACGAGCGACCAGCCGCCGATGCTCACCGGCGTGCCGTTGCTCACCGTCACATTCACGGCAGACGACGTGGCCGTGTTGTTCGCCGCGTCGTACGCCTTCGCCGTCAGCGCGTGCGCGCCGTTGGCCGCCGTGGCCGTGTCCCAGCTCCAGGCGTATGGCGACGACGTGTCGGTCGACTGCAGGACGCCGTCGAGGAGGAACTCGACCTTGGTCACGCCGACGTTGTCGCTCGCGTTCGCGGTCACGCTCACCGTGGCGCTGACGGTGGCGGCGTTGGCCGGCGTGGCGATCGAGACCGTGGGCGCGGTCGTGTCGCCCGCGGGCACCGAGTCGTTGTGCAGCTCGAGGAACTCGTAGATGAAGTTGCCGGTGCCGCTGGCGTCGGCGTGCTCGTTCAGCTTCACGCCGCCGCCGCAGCCGCCGCCGGCGCCGCTGCCGGCGTTCGCGGACGACTCGAGCACGCTGTTCCACGTCGAGCCGCACGGATCGGCGCGCTGCAGCGAGCGGGCGGCCGACACGGGCTGCGACGCGGACGGGCCGTCGACGAGCGCGTTCGCGGCGTTGTAGAGCGAGAAGTTCTCGTCGCCGTTGATGACCGGCATCGCGCCGCTGGAGTTGAGGAACGTCACGTTGCTGCCGAGGGTCACGCCCCAGAAGGACTGGAACGCGGCCTTGTCCGCCTGGCGGGCGATGACCAGGTAGCCGTCGGCGGGGATGGTCGTGCCGGCGGGGAGGATGTACTGGCCGGCGGCGTTGGCCTGGGTGACCTTCCAGCCGGAGACGTCGGCGCTCGTGCCGCCGCCGCCGTTGCTCACCGTCACGCTGACGCTGGCCGCGGTGCCCACGTTGTTCGCCGCGTCGTACGCCTTCGCCAGCAGCACGTGCACGCCGTTCGCCGACGCCGCCGTGTTCCAGCTCCAGGAGTACGGGGAGCTGGTGTCGCTCGCCTGCACGACGCCGTCGAGGAGGAAGTCGACGCGCGTGACGCCGGCGTTGTCGCCGGCGGTGGCGTTCACGCTCACCGTCGCGCTGACCGTCGCTCCCGCGGACGGCGCGGTGATGGAGACCGTGGGCGCCGTCGTGTCGCCTCCGCCGGCCTGCCAGGTGATCCACATCGGCGCGGACCAGAGGTCGTGGCCGTCGGCCTGCACGGCGTGGATGTAGTAGTAGTACGTGCCGGACGTGAGCGACTCCGTGATCGTCGCCGACGACTGGTTGGAGTAGGTGGCGTACGGCGCGGACGGCACGCCGCCGCCGATCGTGCCGCGCCAAACCTCGAGCGTGCTCACGCTCTCCCCGTCGGGATCGTAGAGACTGGCCACGAGCGTCGTGCCGCCGGCGGCGTTGAAGATCTCTCCCATCACGTGCGCCCCGTCGCCCGTCCGGAAGACGAGCTGCGCGTTGGGATCCTCGGTGGCGTAGAAGCGGCGCGCGCGGTGGGCGGCCAGGAGGTTCGCCTTGGTCAGCGACGGCGCGAGGTAGACCGTGCGCGTCGGCAGGGCCATCCCGTAGTTGTTGCAGTGCGAGTCGTGGTCGGCCACCGGCGCGAGATGGAAGCCGAGGTTCAGCGCCTCTCTCCAGCGATTCGAGTAGTCGGTCGCGCCGACGTTGGTCGTGGAGCAGTTCGTGGCGTTCGAGAACGCCAGGCCGCTGCGCACGGCGATGCCCTGCATGGCGTTGTCGGCGTTCGCGTTGAAGGCGAAGTTGTCGAAGTTCCCGGAGTCGGGGTGATTGAAGATGCCGAGCGCGCCGGCGCTGGAGGGATTGGCCACCGAGGCGGCGTAGAGCGCGAGGTAGCCGAAGCGCTTCGGCGTGAAGACGTCGAAGTAGCAGTTCGTGCCGGGCGTGCACTCGGGGCTCGGGCCGTTGCAGGTCGTGCAGCTTTCCCAGCCGAAGAGGGCCGGCGTCTCGAGCAGCGTGACGTGTCCCTGGTCGTCGTTCGTGGAGACGCCCCACTCCATGCCGTAGATGCCGACGAAGGAGCCGTTCACCGTGGCCGCGTTGGCGGCCGCCAGTCCGTCCTGGTACCGCTGCCGGACCTTGGCCTCGGTGACGGGCGGGTTGTTGTGCGCGATGGCGTCCTGGATCAGGTGGTTGTGCTCGTTGACCACCCAGAAGTCGAGCTGCGCGGTGTTGCGGGCGTAGCCGAAGACATCCGCCGGCGCGAACGTGCCGCTGCCGTACGTGTTGCCGCTGTTGCAGGCGTTGGTCGGGTAGCCGCCGTCCGACCAGTTCGAGTGCGCGTGCGTGGAGCCGTAGTAGAAGTTGTACGGGAAGCCCGCTTCCATCGGCGCGTTCTGCTGGATCTGGCAGCTCGTGGCGTTCGCGCTGACGCGCAGGCGTCCCGCCCCTTCCTTGCGGAGGCCGTAGTCGACGATCACTTCGTCGCTCGAGGCCAGCGCCTCCTCGGCGTCGAAGGCGGCGTCGTACGTCAGCGCCGTCGGGTGGAAGCGGGCCGCGAAGGTGTAGCGGTACCGGCCCGGGGGAACGGGGCGGCCCAGATCGTCACGGCCGTCCCAGTGCAGCTCGGCGAGCGCCGACCCTTCGGCGCCGATGAACGAGCGGCCGTCGAGGCGGAGCACGCGCGTGCCGTCGGAGACGCGGTCGATGCGGAGCTGCCAGAGCGCGCTGCCGAAACGCTGCTCGTGCGCCGCCCGCTGGTAGGAGAGGATGGAGAAGAGGCGCACCGTGCCGAGCTCGCCGTCGTGCGCGGGAGAGAACTGATAGGCGCTGGAGCCGATCGCGGCGATGAAGCCGGCGTCGCAATCATCGTGCTCTTCGGAGGCGGCGGCAAACGGGCAGAGGACGGCGAACACCAGCAGGGCGGCGGTCAGGCGCATCAAAAACTCTCCTCTTAATTGTGCGGGGAAACTATCACAGAAAAAGCTACGGCGGGACGGACTGAAGGTCCATCCCGCCCTGTCCGCGCTCGCGCAGGCAGGATGCGCGGATACCGCGGTACGTTTGCTGACGAAAGCAAGTCGCGGGCCATTGCCTCCTAAGTCACTGATGACTCATAGGTTACTGCGGTCGTAGCGCTACCTTGACCTCAAGAGGTGGAAGCGCTACGCTGGCGGGAACGTGTCGGTCCACGAACAGGGAGACAATACCCAGACGTCGCGCATGCGTCTGCTCAACGCGGGGAAGACGCTCTTCGCGAAGAACGGCTACGAGCAGACCTCGACGGCGGCCATCGCCCGCGATGCGGGGAGCTCGGAATCGCAGCTGATCCGCTACTTCGGCGGGAAGGCGGGGCTGCTGGAGGCGATCTTCAATGAGTCGTGGTCGGGGCTGAACCTGCGCGTGCAGGAGGCGCTCGAGGGAACGCAGCACGGCCGCGACGCAATCCTGCGCCTGCTGACGATGATGGTGCGGGCGCTGGGAAAGGACCTCGACATCGCGTTCCTGTTCCTGTTCGAGGGACGGCGCATGCGCGGGCACTCCCCCGAGGTGCTGCTGTCGAAGGGCTTCCAGGAGTTCGTGAAGCACGTGGCCGAGCAGATCGAGCGGGGACGCGCGGACGGCTCGTTTCGTACGGACCTCGACTTGCGCGTCATGTGCTCGGCGATCTTCGGCGCGGCCGAGGGCATGGTGCGCGACCGCATCCTCGTGCAACGCAACCACGAGCCGGAACAGCCGTTCACGGACGAGCAGATCCTGGCGACGTTCACGGCCATGGTGAACGGGCTGGCGCCTCGGTAGCGATCATCGATAGACGATGTCGCGCGTGGCGCGCACGACCGGCGTGCCGTCCTGCGACGCGATGCGCTCGATCCAGTCGCCGCGGTCGTTGTCGGTGTAGCGATACTCGGTGCGGCGGCTGACGCCGAAGAAGTCCATTTCCTCGTCGAGCATGCGTCCCGTGTGATCGACGCGAATGCGGCGCACGGCCGCGAGCGTACCCTCCGCCTCGATGGATATCGTGATCTCGCGACGAGCGTCGTCGTAGGCTCGCCGCAATTCGAGGATCGTCCGGCCGTGCAGGGTTTGCCGCGTATGGGTCAGGCGTCCATGCGCGTCGTGCTCGATGACCAGCGCGCCGCCGGGGTACTCCGCGCCGAGCAGACGCTGGCCGGCGTAGCGCAGGAGGACGCGTCCGCCGGGCATGCGCAGCATCACGTCCTCGAAAGGCATGGTGAGCTCGATGTCCTCGGGATGCGCGTACTCCTCGACGATCGTGCCGCCGGAGGACGTCCTCCGCAGAAACTCGCGCACGACGCTGCCCTGAGCCCGCACCGTGACACGATCCGTTTGCGCGTCGATGGGCTCGTAGTGGTAGGTGGCCGGGGGGCCGTTCTGGGAGATCTCCGCGACGCGATCGTGCGCATCGTAGACGTAGATCGTCTGCTCCACCGGCGTCTCACCGGTAGCGGTGATCGTGAACGTGCGCGCTTCCACGCGGGACACGGGAGCGGCGTATTCGTCACCCGGATGCAGAAAGACAGGTCGCGTCAATTGCAGGTTCCCATGCTACTGGATGGAAGACAGACGACGTTGTGGAGCAGACACTTCCCGTTGACCGCGTGAGATCGCTCCCCGTTGGCGGAGCCATGGTGAACGGGCTGGCGCCGTAGCGCCAGCCTCCCCCCCGCCCGCGGCAGCTGCGGCTGCCGCTATGGAGAGCGGCAGCTGGCGCTGCCGCACTCCAGACGCTCGCGTAGAATGCTTCGATGCGTCGCGATCTGAAAGACGTATTTCGAGAGGCGTTCGAGCTGCCCGAGAGCGAACGCGCCACCTTGGCGGGCTTGCTCATCGAGAGCCTGGAACCGCCGCCTGAACCGGATGTCGAGGAGCTCTGGGCGGAAGAAGCCGAGCGCCGGTGGCGCGAGATCGAGTCCGGCGCCGTGGCTACGATCCCGTGGGAAGAGGTCCGGGCGAAGCTCTTCCGCCGCGGATGAGAGTCCGGTTTCACCCCGACGTGGATCAGGAGCTCGATGAGGCTCGCGAGTGGTACGCGGTGCGCAGCGAAGTCGCGGCGCAGGCGTTTCGCTCGAGGTCAGCCGCGCCATCGAGCGAATCCTCGAGGCTCCCCTGCGATATTCGCTCGGCCGCCGCGGTGAGCGACGATTCGTGCTGGATCGTTTTCCCTACACGCTCCTCTACCGCGTCCGCGAAGATCACATCTTCATTACCGCGGTGGCGCACCAGAGCAGGCGTCCAGACTATTGGCGCGATCGGCGGTAGGCATGCGCGAGTCCCTCACCCAGCCTCCGCCGCCCGCGGCAGCTGGCGCTGCCGCACTCCAGATCATTCCAGCGCGTGGGCGAAGTTGCCGATGACGGCGGGGCGGATGTCCCAGATGTCGCGGGCGTACTCCTGGATGGTGCGGTCCGAGGAGAACTTGCCCATGCGGGCGATATTGAGGAGGGAGGCGCGGTTCCAGGCGTGGCGGTCGCGGTAGAGGCGGTCGACGTCCTTCTGGCGCTCCACGTAGTGCGGGAGGTCGGCCAGGTGGACGTACTCGTCGCGGGTCGAGAGCAGTTTGCCGACGATGGGGCGGAAGACGTCCTTGTCGCCGCGGGAGAAGTGGCCGGAGGCGATCGAGTCGACGGCGCGGCCCATCCACTTCGCCTCGTGCAGCAGGCGGTACGGGTCGTAGCCGGCGGCCACGAGCGCGGCCACCTCGTGCGCCTCGAGGCCGAAGATGAAGATGTTCTCCTCCCCCACCTCGTCGCGGATCTCGATGTTCGCGCCGTCGAGCGTGCCGATCGTCAGCGCGCCATTGAGCGCGAGCTTCATGTTGCCCGTGCCTGAAGCTTCTTTCCCCGCGGTGGAGATCTGCTCCGACAGGTCCGCCGCCGGCATGATCGCCTCCGCCAGGGTGACCCGATAGTCGGGCAGGTAGACCACGCGCAGCAGGTCGCGCGTCCGCGGGTCGGCGTTCACGACCTCGGCCACCGAGTGAATGAGCTTGATGATCAGCTTCGCCGCCCAGTAGCCCGGCGCGGCCTTGCCGGCGAAGATCACCGTGCGCGACTGCTCCGGGATCTCGCCGTCCTCGACGATCGACCAGTAGCGGTGAATGACGTGCAGCGCGTTCAGGAGCTGCCGCTTGTACTCGTGGATGCGCTTGACCTGCACGTCGAACAGCGACAGCGGGTCGACGGTGATGCCGGTCAGCTCGCGGGCCAGGCGCGCCAGCGCCGACTTGTTGCGCGACTTCACGCGGTCGAGCTTCTCCAGCAGGCCCGCGTCGTCCTTGAACAGCTCCAGCTCGCGCAGGCGGTCGAGGTCGCGCACCCACCCGTCGCCGATCGTCTTCGTGATCAGCGACGCCAGCGGCCGGTTCGCATGCGCGAGCCACCGCCGCGGCGTCACGCCATTCGTCTTGTTGTTGAAGCGGTCCGGGTGCAGGCGATAGAAGTCGGGCGCGAGCGACGTCGTGACGAGCTTCGAGTGCAGCTCCGCCACGCCGTTCACCGAGTGGCTCCCGGCCATGGCCAGGTTGGCCATGCGCACTTCGCCGTTGGCCACGACGGCCACGTTGTGCAGCATGGCGATGTCGCCGGGGAAGCGGCGCTCGACGTCCGCGAGCAGGCGGCGGTTGATCTCCTGGATGATCTGCAGGTGCCGCGGCAGGACGCGGTTCATCAGGTCGAACGACCAGCGCTCCAGCGCCTCGGGCAGCAGCGTGTGGTTCGTGTAGCCGCACGTGGCCACCGTCACCGCCCACGCCTCTTCCCACGGCATGCGCTCCTCGTCGACGAAGATGCGCATCAATTCCGCGACCGTGAGCGCGGGATGGGTGTCGTTCATCTGCACGGCCACGTGCTTGGCGAAGTCGCCGTACGACTCGTGCTGCTTCCGGTAGCGGCGGAACATGTCCTTCACCGAGCAGGCCACGAGGAAGTACTCCTGCAGCAGGCGCAGCTCCTTGCCGGCGGCGATGGTGTCGGAGGGATAGAGCACCTTGGAGATCGACTCGCCATTGATCTTCTCGTGCACGGCGCGGATGTAGTCGCCGGTGTTGAAGATGCCGATGTCGAACTCCTCGGAGGCGCGGGCGGAGAAGAGGCGCAGCCAGTTCACCGTGCGGCCGCCGTAGCCGACGATGGGCATGTCGTGCGGCACGCCGATGATGAGTTTGTAGTCGACCCACTTGGGGTGATAGACGCCCCCCTCGGTGGTGGTGCTGACGTTGCCGAAGACGGGGATGATCACCGCCTCGTCGCCGCGCTCGATGAGCCACGGCGAGCCCCCCTCGAGCCAGTGGTCCGGCTTCTCGTGCTGGTAGCCGTTGATGAAGCTCTGGCGGAACAGGCCGTACTCGTAGTTGATGCCGTAGCCGAAGCCGGGGAGATCGAGCGTGGCCAGGGAATCGAGGAAGCAGGCCGCGAGGCGGCCCAGGCCGCCGTTGCCGAGGGCGGCATCGGGCTCGAGGGCCTGCAGCTCCTCGAGATCGTCGCCCAGCTCGGCGAGGACGCTCTTCGCGTCGTCGTAGATGCCGAGGTTCGTGAGATTGTTCCCGAGGGCGCGGCCCATCAGGAACTCCATGGAGAGGTAGTAGAGGCGTTTCGAGCCCTGCTCGCGGTAGCGGCGCTCGGACTCGCGCATGGCATCGAGCGCGGGGCGGCGGACGGCCGCGGCGAGCGCGTGGAGCCGCTCGCGGCGCGAGGCCTCGCTCCACACGCGGCCCTTCGCGTAGCGCAAAAACGACTCGATCCCCTCGCGCAGATGAATCGACGTGCGCTGCGCGCGCGTGTCGGAACTGTGCATCTCTCTCTTTCTAACGCTCTACCGTAACCGGTACCATTCCGCGTTGTCCACTTCCATCTCCATCCCGAAAGCGCTGATCTGCCTCGCGGTGGCGGCCCTGCTGCTGCTCGCGCCGGTGGGCGGCGACTTCACGCACGCGGTGCGCTTCACGGCGTTCATCGGCCTGCTGATGGCGCTGCTGTGGCTCACCGAGGCCATCCCGATGGGGATGACGGCACTGCTGCCGCTGGTCGCCTTTCCGCTGGCCGGCATCAGCACCATGGAGAAAACAGCCGCGCCGTACGCAAACTCCGCGGTGTTCCTCTTCATGGGCGGATTTCTCATCTCCGCAACATTCGAGCGGTGGGGACTGCACAAGCGGATGGCGTATTTCGCGCTGTCGCGCATCGGCACGGAACCGCGGCGCGTCGTCTTCGCGGTGATCCTCGTGACGGCGTTCCTGTCGATGTGGATGTCGAACACGGCCACGACGCTGATGATGGCGCCGATCGCCGTGGCGGTCGTGGGCGGTCTCGGCAAGGAGGCGCGCACGGCGGAGGCGACGCTCCTCGGCACCGCGTATGCCGCGTCGCTCGGCGGCATCGGCACGCCCATCGGGACCCCCACCAACCTGATCTTCCTCGGCGCGGCGCGGGAGCTCTTCCCGAACGCGCAGGTGATCACGTTCGGGCAGTGGATGATTTTCGGCGTCGCATACCTGGCCGTGCTCGTGCCGGCGTGCTGGCTGATCGTCGTGACCACGGCGCGCGTGCCGGGCGGCGCGGCCATTCCGATCGAGCAGCTCGGGATCGAGAAGCCGGGGGCGATGTCGCGCGGCGAGAAGACGGCACTCGCGCTCTGCGTGGCCACGGCGCTCTTGTGGATGTTCCGCTCGCCCGGCTGGGCGTCGCTGCTGCCGAACGGAAAGATGATCAACGACGCCACCGTGGCCATCGCCATGTCGCTGATCGCGTTTCTGCTGCCGGTGTCGAAGGAGCAGCGCCTCCTCGGGTGGGAGGAGTTCCGGCGCATTCCGTGGGACGTGCTGATCCTCTTCGGCGGCGGCTTCGCGCTGGCGGACGCGCTCGAGCAGAGCGGCTTCTCGAAATGGGCCGGCGCGCGGCTGTCGTTCGTCGGCGACTGGCATCCGGTGCTGATGATCGTGACCGTGTGCGTGGTGGTGACGCTGCTCTCCGAGGTGGCGTCGAACGTGGCCACGGCCACGGCCATGATGCCGATCGCCGCGGCGCTGGCCACCTCCATCGGCGTGCACCCCTACCTGCTCATGCTGCCGGCGGTGCTGGCGGCGTCGTCGGGCTTCATGCTGCCGGTGGCCACGGCGCCGAACACGATCGTCTATGCGACGGGGCTCATTCGCGTCCGAGCGATGGCGCGGAGCGGGCTGCTGCTGGATCTCGCGGCAGCGATCGTGATCACGGCGCTGATGTTTCTGGTGGTGCCGTGGGCGACGGGGATCGTGCTGCGGTAGGAAGGACATGCCTGTCATCCTGAGCCGCGCAGACGGCGAAGGACCCCCTGCTTACGGAGCGGGTATGGGGTTCCAGCAGGGGGTCCTTCGCCCTCTACGGGGCTCAGGATGACAGAAGGGGCGGGCTGAAGCCCGCCCCCACATTCTTTTACTCGTCGACTTTCGCCACCGGGCGACCCTTGGAGATCGCCAGGGGGACGCTGGTCTCGGTGCTGTTGCCTGAGGCGTCGACGCAGGTGACCTGCACGCGGAAGGCGCGAGGCATGCCGGCGCCGGCGCGGATCTCGAGGCCGAGGTCGGACGTCGCACGCCAGTCGGCCTTGACGTCGGCGTTGAGCGCGGACACCGAGCAGCGCGGCGACACGTCGGCCGCGTCGACCGTCTGCACCTCGACGTTCACCGGGACGATGGCGCGCTCGGCGTCGAGCTCACCCACCGTCGCGCGGATGTCTTCGATGTGCGGCGCGGTGGTGTCGGCCACCGTGACCTTGAACTTGCCCGCGACCTTCTCGCCGTCATCCGTGGTCGAGCTGCACTCGACGCTGGTCTCGCCGAAGGCGAAGAGCGAGCCGGCGGCCGGGAGGCAGTCGACGGCGCCTTTCCAGCCGGCCGGGACGTCGAGCTTCCACGAGACTTCTGCGCCGCTCGGGCTGGTGGCCTCGGCGTTGATGTCCTCGCCGCGCAGGAATGAGCCTTCCTTCAGGACGCTCACCACGAAGTACGCCTCGGCGCGGGCGCCGAAGTCGTCCGTCGCCGTGCAGCTCGCCTTGTGGTCGCCGATCCAGAACCACGTACCGGACTCGGGGAAGCACTCGACCACCGGATCGGGATCGGCGCTGCCATAGGCCGTGACCTTGTACTCGACGTACGCGCCTTCGCCGCCCGTCGCCTCGACGCGGATGTCCGGCGCATCGAGCTTCAGCACGCCCGGATCGCGCGGCTTCACGAAGACGGTGAACGCGCCGTAGCCGACGTTGAGCGAGGAGTCGGTCGCCTCGCAGGTGACCTTCGTGTTGCCGTTCGGGAAGAACGAGCCGCTGTCGCGGTCGCAGAGGACGCGCGCGCCGTCGTCGATGTCGTCGATCGCGGAGACGTCGAACTTCACGAACGCCCCCCGCTCGTCGTCGGCCGCGACCTCGAAGCTCGCCGGCACGGTGACCTTCGGCGGCACGCCGTCCCACACGTTCACCTGCGCCTTGGTCTCATCGCGCTCTTCGGCGTTGTAGGCCATGCAGTAGATCTGCGACGTGCCCACCGGGAACGTCGAGCCGCTGGCCGGATCGCACTTGATCGTGACCAGCGAGCCGTCGCCGCCCGAGGTGCTCACGTCGTACTTGATGCCGGTGCCCAGGCGACCGCGCGCGATCACGGCGATGAGCTCCGGCAGGTGGATCTGCAGCGGCAGGCGGCCGCTCGGCTTGTAGACCGTGAACGGGAATGGCTCCGAATCCCCGTCCCGGCTGCGCACGGTCAGCGTGTAGCTGCCGGGCTTGTTGACGACCGGGAGCGGCACCCATCCGGTGATGTTGCCCTTCAGGTCGATCGAGTTGACCGACACCGTGAGGCGGCCGGTCGGACCGTCGAAGATGAATTCGTCGGTGTCGCTGAAACCGTAGCCGCTCGCCTCCATGAAGTGCTCCCCACTGAGCACCTGAATGGAGGTTGGCGAAATGCCGGTGATGGTCCCTGCCACCGCCGGTAAAGACAAAAGGAACAGCAAGGCCACACCAATGGCTCTACGCATGAACATCCTCCGATTTTTGTCCGCAAGCGTGTCTGACCCACGCTTCCGAGACGCCCACATGCCGCCGCCGCGTTTCGAGTCACGGGACGACTTTCCTTTGAGAACGAGGCGGTAATTATCCGGCAAAGACGCCTTGGCGGAAAGGCCCCAATATGTCATCTCCCCGTGATGCAGCTCACGTTTCGGGGCTATTCGGCGAGCAAATCGTCCAGTTCTTCGCGCGTGAACTGTTTGACCAGAGAGGGATCGTCGGGACGGATGAGGTCCGTGGCGAGCTGGGCCTTGCTCGCGATCAGCGCGTCGATCTTCTCCTCGATCGTATTGCGCGTGATCAGCTTGATGACCTGCACGCCCTTGTTCTGGCCGAGGCGGTGCACGCGGTCGGTGGCCTGATCCTCGCGCGCCTGGTTCCACCAGCGGTCGTAGTGGATGACCACGGAGGCGCTGGTGAGATCGATGCCGAGGCCGCCGGCGCGCAGGCTGGCCGTGAAGACGCGGCAGTCGGCGTCGTCGCGGAAACGGGCGATCTCCTCGCCGCGCGCGCGCGTGCCGCCGCGGATGGAGGCGTAGCCGACGTCGTTCACCTCGAGATGCTTCTCGATGAGATCGAGCATCGGCAGGTACTGCGAGAAGACGACGACTTTCAGGCCGCTGTTCAGGCACTCGTCGAGCAGTTGGGTGAAGGCGTCCCACTTGCCCGAGGAGACGTCCGCGCCGAAGCCGCCGCCGGCGGATGCGGGGTGATTGCAGATCTGCTTGAGGTAGTTCAGCGCGGCGAAGATGTGCACGTACGACACGATCTGGCCGGCGCGGAGCTGCGCGCGCAGCGGCTTGGCCCGCGACTCCAGCACGCGGCGGTACAGCGCGCGCTGCTCGGAGGTGAGCTCGCAGAAACGTTTGTCGACGATCTTCGGCGGCAGCTCGGTGAGCACCTGCGCCTTGGTGCGGCGCAGCACGAAGGGACGCACGAGGCGCTGCAGGGTGGAGCGGTCGTCGACGTGCTTCGGCAGGTAGCCGGGGACGACGAAGTCGAGCAGCGCCTTCAGCTCGCGCTCGTGGTTCTCGATCGGCGTGCCGGTCAGCCCCACGGCGATGCGCTTCTCGATGCCGCGCAGGGCGTGGTGCGTGGCCGTGTCTGCGTTCTTGATGGTCTGCATCTCGTCGAGGACGACGAGGTCGAAGAACTGGCCGCGGAACTGCTCGAAGCGGGAGCGCACGAGGCCGTACGTGGTCAGCGTGACGTTCCCAAACGTAGGGCGGGCTTCAGCCCGCCCGGGACGGGCTGAAGCCCGTCCTACGTCTGCAAGCTTGTCGCGCCAGTGATCGGTCAGCGAAGTGGGGCAGACGATCAGCACGTTGAGCGCAGGATTGACCGCGGTCATGGCGGCGATCAGGGCCATGGCCTGGTGCGTCTTGCCGAGGCCCATGTCGTCGCAGAGCAGGCCGCCGAAGCCGTTCTGCTGGAGGAGCCAGAGCCACTGGTAGCCGGTCTGCTGGTAGGCGTAGAGATCGAGGCCGAGGGAAGAGGGTGACGGCGCGTCGCCGTCGGTCTGCACTTCATCGAACAGGCGGAACACGCGCTCGCAGGAGCGGTCGCCTTTGAAGATGGCCCGGCCGCGCAGCGAGCCGCGAATGCGCAGCAGCTCGAGCTTGGTCACCAGCACGTGGCCGCGCGGGCCGAGCGTGGCGTCGTCGAGCCAGGCAAACTGCGGGTCGGTGACGTCGATCCAGAGGTTGCCGCGGATCAGGGCGCGGATGCCGTCTCTTCTTGCCCTGGCGATGTCGGCGGCGGTGACGTCGTGCTCGAAGGTGATGGCAACCTCGAGCAGTTCCTTGTGCGCCGCCGCGAAGTCGAACACCACGTCCCCATCCAGCCGCACCGGCTGCGCGTTGCGCACGGCCTCCGGCGCGAGCGTCTCGGGCATGCGCGACAGCTCGCCGCGATGCCGTTCCACGAACGCGTACACCTCTTCCTCGGCGATGACGGTCTCGCGCTCGTACGGCAGCCCCGCGCTGGGACGGACTTCGAACAGCGCCGCCTGGCCGCCGGGCGCGCGCTCGGCGAAGAGCGGCGCCGCCGGCGCGAGCGACCCGAAGCGGTTGCCGACGAGAAAGAACCTGCCGAACTGCGGGAGCGCGGCGCGGTCGAAGACGGAGCCGTGCATCCCGAGCACCACGGGGATGAATTTCAACGACCGCGCGCGCGTGATCTCGATCCGCAGCGACGGCGTGAGGGACTGAGGCACGATCTCGAAGCCGCTGCGCGTGACGAGGTCGGGGGCGTGGGCGATCACCTGCTCGATCGCCGCCGGCGGCACCGGCAGCAGGTGCCCCGCGCAGCGGAGATAGAAGTCGTCGCCGTGCTGTTCGAGCAGCGCGCTCTCGCGGCGCACGAACATCTCCTTCGCCCAGCGGTACCAGGGCGAGCTCTCGAACAGCAGCCGCGCCGAGCCGGAGCCGCGCGCGAGGAGCTGCTGCTCCTGCTGCGTCAGCGCGTACTTGCGCAGGAGCTGCTCGCGCGGATCGCCCGGGCCGCTCTCCTCGATCGTGCGCCCCTCGCTGAACGAGGCGAAGGCGATCGCGCGCCAGACGCTCTGCTCGAATGTTTCCGAGGGGAGGCGGCCGTCGTCGCCGGCCATGTGCGCCACCAGCACCGCCAGGTGACGGCAGAGATCGGTGGGCTTCATCGTGGCCTGGCAGCCGCAGCGCGTGAGGGTAAAGCTCTCGCCGCCGGCGATGAGGATGGGGCGGAACGTGCGGCGCTCGTTCTCCGTCACATCGGCCGTGTAGGCGCTGCGGAAGAAGAGCGGATCGGAGACGCGAAAGCGCGCGGCGTGCGCCTCGATCGTCTGGAGCGTGGAACTGGAGAACGCGGAACGGTAGCGATCGGGGACCGGCATCGGGGATGGGTGGATTGTACGCGAATGTGGTTCGCCGCTTCCCGAAACTGGCGGTCAGCGCGGGGGGGGGGGCGGGCTGAAGCCCGCCCTACGTTGTACTTAGTACTCCATTCGCTAAGTTTCGGTCACAGAATGCGCGGCGGTGCGGTGACCGCACGCTCTGCGATCGAACTTAGCGAATGGAGTACTTAGCGTCCCGCGTGCGAGAGCAGGCTGCGCAACTTGTTCAGGTCGCGGCGGTCCTCTTCGCTGGCGGGGTCGGCGGCGAGGCGGCGCTCGTGGATTTTCACCGCGCTCGCAAAGGCCGCGCGGGCCTCGTCGTAGCGGCCGAGGTTCCTGAGCGCCTGGCCCTGCTCGCTGTACGCGAAGGCGAGGTCCTTCTGCCCCTCGTAGTTCCTCGGGTCGGCGGCGGCGAGCTCGCGCAGGATCACCAGCGCGCGCGTGGTCGACTCGAGTGCGCCCGCGGCATCGCCCATCAGGTTCTGGGCCGTGGCCTTCATCACGATCTGGTCGGCGAAATTGCGGCGGGCCACGGCGTCGCCGGGGGCCAGCGCGCTCCGCTCGTCAAGGGCGCGCAGCGCGGCGTCGTGGTGCGCGATGGCCTTCGGCCAGCTCCGCACCATGATCCCGGAGTAGAAGCCGCCGAGGCGCTGGTGCGCGCGGCCGCGCTCGATGAGCGCGTCGGGAGAGCGCGGCAACTTGTCCACGACCGCCAGCGCCGCCTCGTAGGCCTGCTGCGCCGTCGGGGACCTCTGGCCGATGTAGCGGCAGTCGCCGATGGCCGTCCAGGTGCGGGCGAGGGCGGGCGTGGGGGGGAGCGCCTCGCGGATCACCCGCGCCTTCTCGTGCTCGACGAGCGCTTCCGCCCAGCGGAACGCGCGCTGCTCGACGAAGCCGATGCGGTCGTGCAGGTCGGCGGTCAGCTCCGACGGCGGGAGCCCATCGATCATCTGCAGCGCCTTCCGGTAACTGGTCATCGCGCCGGTCGAGTCGCCGAGGTTTGCGCGGTACGGGAGCCCCTGCACGTCGCCGATCTTCATGTACGCGCCGGCCACCTCGAGCTGCAGCTCGAGGTTCTCTTCCGCCTCGGCGGCCAGCGCGTCGAGATACACCAGCGCGCGGCGCACGAGCAGCTCCCGCGCCGGCGTCGAGCCCGGGAGCGGGGCGATGGCGTCGTGGATCTCGTAGACCACCGAATGCGCCAGCGAGCGCACTTCCTGGAAGCGCCGCTCGGCGAGCTGTTTCTGATGGAGCGTGGTGACGAAGGCAATGGCCGTGACGGCCGCGATGGCCGCACCGAGGGCGACCACCAGCACGTTGCGGCGAACGAACTTCGCCGCGCGATAGCCGACCGTCGGCCGCCGCGCCAGCACCGGATGGCCGCTGAGATGGCGGCGCACGTCGTCGGCCAGCCGCTCGACCGAGCCGTAGCGCCGCATGGGATCGACCTCCAGCGCGCAGCCGAGGATCGTGTCGAGATCGCCGCGCAGCGCGCGGTTGTGCGTGCCGGCCCTCGGCGCCTCGGTGGAGGGCGTGCGCGTCGCGCCGTCAAACGGCTTCTCTCCCGTGAGCAGCTCGAACAGCAGCACGCCCAGCGAGTAGACGTCCGTGGCCGTCGTCACCTGGCGCCCGAGGAGCTGTTCGGGACTGGCGTACTCCGGCGTCATCAGGCGCGTCGCCGTGGCGTCGGAGCGCGTGTCGGGCGCCGCCAGCTTGGCGATGCCGAAGTCGAGCAGCTTCGGCGTGCCGTCGGCGGTGACCAGCACGTTGGCCGGCTTGATGTCGCGATGGATGACCAGCGAGCGATGCGCGTACTGCACGGCGTCGCAGAGCTGGAGGAAGAGGCGGAGCTTCTCCGCCAGGGGCAGGCCGTGCGCGAAGGCGTCGATCGGCGTGCCGTCGACGTACTCCATCACCAGGTACGGCAGCCCGTCCGGCGTCGTGCCGCCGTCGATCAGGCGGGCGATGTTCGGATGCGTCAGGCCCGCCAGAATCTGCCGCTCCTGCCGGAAGCGCTGCACGAGCGATTCGCCGCCGCGCACCAGCTTGATGGCCACGCGCTGCTCGAAGTCGCCTCCCTCGCGCGTGGCCAGGAAGACGGTCCCCATGCCGCCGCGACCGAGCGGCTTGACGATGCGGTAGGCGCCGATCTGCGACCCGGCCAGCCGCTCTCCCTCGTTCGCGTCGATGAGGTCCCAGACGGAGCGGTCGAGGAACGCGCCCGGCTCATCGTGCGCGGCCAGGAGCGACTCCACCTCGGCGCGCACGCCGGTGTCGGCCTTCGCAAGGATCGGCAGGCGCTGGGCGGGCGGCACCGCCGACGCGGCGTGGAAGAGGTCGCGCACCTCGTCCCAGAACGCGCTGCTGCTGCTCATTTGATGGTCATCTCGCGGCGCAGCCAGGCACGGGCCATGGTCCACTCGCGGCTGATCGTCGCGGCGGAAACGCCGAGGACCGCCGCGGTCTCGTCGATGGTCAGGCCGGCGTAGAAGCGCAGCTCCACGATCTTGGCCTGCTGGGGGAAGATCTTCTCGAGGTTCTCCAGCGCAACGTCGAGGGCCACCACGTCGAAGTCTTCGGAGGCGGCCAGGTCGAGCGCCGCGCCGATGGTCACCGGCGTGATGCCGCCGCCCCGCTTGTCGCTCTTCTTGCGGCGGGCGTGATCGACCAGGATGCGCCGCATCACCTGCGCGGCCACGGCGAAAAAGTGGGCGCGGTCGTTCCAGGCCACGCTGCGCTGCCCGACGAGCTTCAAATAAAGCTCGTGCACCAGCGCGGTGGGCTGCAGTGTGTGCCCTTCGCGCTCGTGATTCAGGTGACGGCCGGCGATGGCCCGCAGCGGCTCGTAAACGAGCCCAAGGAGCTCGTCGCGTGCTTCCTGTTTTCCGCCGCTCCACTCGCGGAGAAGTTGGGTGACCTCGGACATCGGATTAGGGACTGACGAAATTGTAACCGCGTGAGGGACTTTCCGCGCGCTTTGCGCGATGTTGATTATGAAGAACTTCCGCCGTCTGCTCTTCGTGTTGCTGCTCGTCCCGATGGCCGCGTTCGGCCAGGCCGACGTGTCGGTCTCGGTCGTCGACTCGCCCGATCCCGTTTCCCCCGACGGCAACATCACCTACACCGTGACGGTCGCCAACAACGGTCCGAACGCGGCGCCGACCCTCTCCCTGAGCTCGTTCGGCAGCAACAACCTGCGCTTCCAGTCGGCCACCGTGCCGGCGGGGTGGAACTGCACGCTCCCGGCACCGGGCACGCAGACGACCAGCCTCTCGTGCACCGCGCCCGGCGGCGCGCCGAGCGGCGGCAGCTCGGTCCTGTCGTTCGTCATGCAGGCCGACGATGCGCTCCTCGGCATCAACGACGGCACGATCCAGTTCGGCTTCACCGCCAGCAGCAGCGTCTCCGATCCCGTGCCCGGGAACAACACGGAGACCGAGTCGACGGCGTACGTCACGCCGGATTCCGACATCTCCGTGGCGGTCACCGACTCGCCCGATCCGGTCTTCCCCGACGGCAACATCACCTACACCGTGACAGTCGCGAACAACGGCCCCGACACGGCGCCGAGCGTCACGCTCAACTCCTTCGGCGGCAACAACCTCCGTTTCCAGTCCGCCACCGTTCCGGCGGGGTGGAACTGCACGCTGCCGGCCGCGGGCACGCAGACGACCAGCCTCACGTGCACCCTGCCCGGCGGCATGGTGAGCGGCGGCAGCTCGGTCCTGTCGTTCGTCATGCAGGCCGACGATGCGCTCCTCGGCACCAACGACGGGACCATCCTGTTCGGCTTCAGCGCCAACAGCCCCATCTCCGATCCGGTGCCGGCCAACAACTCGGAGACCGAGTCGACGGCCTACACGACGCCGGACGCCGATATCTCCGTGGCGGTCACCGACTCGCCCGATCCGGTCAATCCCGATGGCAACATCACCTATACCGTGACCGTCGCCAACGCCGGGCCCGACACGGCGCCGAGCGTCACGCTCAGCTCCTTCGGCGCCAACAACCTGCGCTTCCAGTCCGCCACCGTTCCGGCGGGGTGGAACTGCACGCTGCCGGCGGCGGGCACGCAGACGACCAGCCTCACCTGCACGCTGCCGGGCGGCATGGTGAGCGGCGGCAGCTCGGTCCTGTCGTTCGTCATGCAGGCCGACGATGCGCTCCTCGGCATCAATGACGGGACGATCAACTTCGGCTTCACGGCCTCCAGCCCGATCTCCGATCCGGTGCCGGCGAACAACACGGAGACCGAGTCGACGGCGTACGTCACGCCGGACGCGGACATCTCGGTGGCGGTCACCGACTCGCCCGATCCGGTCAATCCCGACGGCAACATCACCTATACCGTGACCGTCGCAAACGCCGGTCCCGACACGGCGCCGAGCGTGACGCTGAGCTCCTTCGGCGCCAACAATCTCCGCTTCCAGTCGGCCACCGTGCCGGCGGGGTGGAACTGCACGCTCCCCGCGCCGGGCACGCAGACCACCAGCCTGACTTGCACGCTGCCGGGCGGCATGGTGAGCGGCGGCAGCTCGGTCCTGACGTTCGTCATGCAGGCGGACGATGCGCTGATCGGCAACGCCGACACGACCATCCAGTTCGGCTTCACCGCCACGAGCCCCATCGCCGATCCGAACGGCACCAACAACGCGGAGACGGAGTCGACACTCTACGACGTCGCCAACGCGAACCTCGGCGTGACCGCCGCCGACGCGCCGGACCCGGTCGCCGCGGGGAGCAATCTCACCTACACCGGCACGGTCACGAACGCCGGTCCCGACACGGCCACGAACGTGACGTTCATGATGCCGATGAGCCTGAGCCTCGTCTACGTCTCGCACACCGGCCCGGCCGGGTTCACCTGCAGTACTCCGGCGGTCGGCGTGAACGGCACGATCACCTGCACCATCGCCTCGCTGCCGAGCGGAGCGAACCTGCCGTACACGATCGTGACGCAGGTCATCCCCGCGCTCAACAACGGACCGGACGGCGTCATCGAACAGGACTTCGTCATCAGCAGTGCCACGAACGATCCGACGCCGGCGAACAACGAGGTCACGCTCTTCACGAACTACACGACGCCGGACGCGGACATCTCCGTCACGAACAGCGACACGCCCGATCCGGTGGCGCCGGGCGGCACGATCACGTACACGCAGACGATCACCAACAACGGCCCCGACACCGCGATCAACGTGACGTTCACCGGCACCACGCCCGCGGGAACGACGATCCTGTCGTTCCTCGCGCCGCCGGGATGGACGTGCACGACGCCGCCGTCCGGCAGCACGGGCGCGATCCACTGCTCGAAGGCGACCATGCTGCCGACCGAGACGGGGACGTTCACGGTCGGCTACACCGTCACCGCCGCCAGCGGCACGATCTCCAACACCGTGACCGGCGACAGCGACACGTTCGATCCGGATCCGCTGGACAACAGCGCCACGGCCACGACGAACGTGGTCGCGGGAGCGACGGCCGACCTCTCGATCACGAAGACCACGACGACGACCACCGCGCCCGCCGGAAGCGTGATCACCTGGACGATCACGCTGACGAACAACGGTCCTGACGCGGCCACGAGCCCGGTCATGACCGACACGCTGCCGGCGTCGCTGCTCTTCCGCTCCATCACCACGCCGGCCGGCTTCACCTGCACCACGCCGGCGTTCCGGACGTCGGGGACGATCACCTGCAGCGCGGCCACGCTCGCCAACGGCGCCAGCGCGACGTTCACGCTGGTGACCGAGGTGGCGGCGGGCACGAGCGGCACGATCACCAACAATGCGACCGCGACCAGTGCCACGACCGACAGCAACGGAGGCAACTCCACGGTGACGACCGGCCCCGTGGCCATCGTGCCGTCGAACGCCGACCTGACCATCACCAAGACCACGCCGACGACCAGCATCCCGGCCGGCGGCAACATCACCTACACGATCACGGTGAGCAACGCCGGACCGTCGACGGCGACGAACGTGGTCGTGAACGACACGCTCCCGGCCGGCCTGCAGTTCGTCAGCGCCACGCCGTCGCAGGGGAGCTGCAATGCCGCCAACCCGGTGGTCTGCAACCTCGGCTCGATCCTGGCCGGCGGCAACGCGACCATCACGCTGGTGGCACAGGCGACGGGCAGCCAGACCTCGGTGACCAACACCGCCACCGCGACCTCTCCCGATGCGACCGGCCCCGACACCGTCACCACGCCGCCGGTGACCGTGACGAGCACCGCCGAGCCGGTCGCGGCCATCCCGACGCTGTCGGAGTGGATGCTGATCGTGATGGCGTCGCTGCTGGGACTGGTGGCGCTGATCAAGTCACGCGCGTAAGACGGAGGGGCGGGCTGAAGCCCGCCCTACGTCGAGCATCCTTTGCGCGACGCGCGCGCTGAACGTAGGACGGGCTTCAGCCCGTCCTTTTTCATGCGCGCGCTACATCGACGATCGCGCCGATCGCGCGATCGAGCTGCTCGCGGGTGTGGGCTGCGCTGATCTGACAGCGCAGCCTCGCCTGCCCCTGCGGCACGACGGGAAAGCCGAAGCCCGACACGTACACGCCGCGGCGCAGCAGCTCCTGCGACATCGAGATCGCCTTCGCCGTGTCGCCGATGATGATCGGCACGATGGGATGGATCCCCTCCCGCACGGTCACCCCCTTCTCCGTGAGCTGCGAGCGGAAGTAGCGGGTGTTCTCGTGCAGGCGCTCGATGAAGCTGTGGTCTTTCTCCACGAGGTCGAGCGCGGCGATGGAGCCCATCACCACGGCCGGCGGCAGGGTGTTCGAGAAGAGATACGGACGCGATTTCTGCCGCAGGTACTCGACCAGCACTTTCGGCCCGGTGGTGAAGCCGCCGTGCGAGCCGCCGAGGGCCTTGCCGAGCGTCGACGTGTAGGCGTCGATCTGCCCGAAGACGCCCAACTCCTCCGGCGTGCCGCGGCCGGTCTTCCCGAGGACCCCCGTGCCGTGCGACTCGTCGACGACGAGGAACGCGCCGTACTCGCGCGTCATCTCGACCATCTCCGGCAGCGGCGCGAGCGACCCTTCCATCGAGAAGACGCCGTCCGTCATGACCAGCTTGTTGCGCGCGTCCTTCGTCGCCTCCAGCGCCCGGCGCAGGTCGCCCAGGTCGCGATTCTTGAAGCGCTCCTTGCGCGATTTGGCGAGGCGGATACCGTCGATGATCGAGGCGTGATTCAGCTCGTCGGAGATGATCGCGTCCTGCTCGGTGGTGACGGTCTGGAACAGCCCCTCGTTCGCGTTCCAGCAGGAGCCGTAGAGGATGGTGTCCTCGGTGCCGAAGAACTGGGCGATGCGCTCCTCGAGCGTCCGGTGGATCGTCTGCGTCCCGCAGATGAACCGCACCGACGCCAGCCCGTACCCGTAATCGCGCTCCGCCTTCTCCGCCGCCTCCACGATGGCCGGATGGTCGGCCAGCCCGAGGTAATTGTTCGAGGTGAGCATGATCACCTCGCCGAACCCCTCGACCTCCACGACCGGCCCCTGCGGCCCTTTCAGCGGCAGCTCGCGTTTGAGCGTGCCGGCGGTGGACATGGCGTCGAGCTCGGTGGAGAGGGTGGAGAGGAGTGTCATGCGGGGATCATATACAGGCTCACAGGCTCATAGGCACACAGGCTCATAGAAGCTTCCTGTGAGCCTCTGAGCCTATGTGCCTGTGAGCCTACTCGTTGTCGTACTTCAAATCCCGCCGATAACATCGCTGCGCCTCCATGTCGAAGACGACGCAGGAGTCGATGGGACGGGAGTAGACGTGCATGCTCACCGCGGGTTGGCTCCATTCGGCGAGGTTGCGGATGCGGTGGATGGTCTGGGTCTTGTCGACCGTATTCAGCGGGCCGCCGGGGATGGCCAGCTCGTTGTGGAGGTGCTGCATGTCGATCTTGGTCGCGCCGGCCAGGCAGTCCATCCCCACGACCTGCTGGTTCTCGGGGCGGTTGCAGTCGAGCTTGAGGTAGTTCTCGACGAGCAGCCGTCCCTCGATCATGGTCATCCAGCCGAGCTGGCCGTTGTGCGTGTGCAGCGGCGTGACCGTGCCGGTGGGCCAGCAGATCAGCATCACCTCGATCATGTCGTTGCGGAAGATCTTGTTGCGCGTGTGGCGCTCCGGGAGCCAGTTCTTGTAGCGCTCCAGCTCCTCGGGGCGGATCTCGTACGCGACGAGATAGTCGTAGATCTTCTGCTTGGTGATGATCCCCTCGGAGAGCCGGCGGATGCCGTCGACGAACTGCTCGGCAGACACGGCGGCCGGCGAGTAGATCGCGTCGGGAACTGCGGTGATGTTCTGTGTGTCCATGCGGCCCTCCGGGCGCGACTATAGCGCCCCCTTCCGAGGCGAGCAATTCCCGTGACACCCAGGCCGCGGTTGCGTACGCTTTCCGCATGCGAGAACGTTTGCGCGTGGTGTTCGTGTGCCTGCTGCTGGCCGCCTGCGGCGCCGAGGAGCCGGCGGCGGTGGAGCAGTCCGCCGCCGTGGCCAGGCCGAAGCCGCCCGCTGCCAGCGGCAAAGTGACCTGGAAGATCAGCGGCACGCACCTCGAAAGCGAGGCGCTGAATTTCCGCATCGACGCGCCGGCCGGCTACACGTGGCGCAACGAGTCGGACGACGACGGGCAGTACCTGTTCGTGGCGAAGAGCGACAGCGCCACCGTGCGCCTGCTCATCCAGGGACGCAACTACGATCCGGTCACCGAGGCGCGGACGTACGAGTACGTGAACGGCATGCGCGGCGCGTACGAGCTGCGGGAGATGCGCGTGCAGGACGTGCTGGTCAGCCGGCGCCGCTCGAAGCTCGGGCCCGGCTATTCGTACTTTTTCCGCGCCGTGAAAGGCGACCGCGCGGCGCGGGTGACCGGCTATCTCGTGGCCAGCGACCGCCTCTACAGCCTGGAGCATGTCTCGGCCATGCCGCACGACGTGCTGGGGCCGTTCGTCTCCAGCCTCGCGCCCGCGCGGTGAGTCTGTGCTAGGCTCCGCCCGCTGAATGCGAGAGAGAAATGCGGCCGTGATCGGCGCCCAGTGGGGCGACGAGGGCAAAGGGAAAATCGTCGACCTGCTGTGCGAGGCGTTCGACGTCGTGGCGCGGTATCAGGGCGGCCATAACGCCGGCCATACCGTCAAATACGAGGACAAGCATTTCGCCCTCCGCCTGATCCCTTCCGGCATCATCCATCCGGACAAGCTCTGCCTCCTCGGCAACGGCATGGTCATCGACCCGCAGGCGCTCCTCGACGAGATCGGGAACCTGCGCGCGGCGGGGCTGAAGCTGGAGGAGAACCTCCTCATCAGCGACGGCGCGCACGTGATCCTGCCGTACCATCAGGCCCTCGACCTCGCGCGCGAGGAAGCGGCGGGCGTGGCCAAGATCGGCACGACCGGGCGCGGCATCGGGCCGGCGTACGAGTCGAAGGTCGGGCGCTACGGCATCCGCATCGCCGACCTCGTCGATCCCGAGGTGCTGAAGCAGAAGATCGAGTTCACCTGCGCCGAGCGCAACGCGGTGCTCTCCGGCGTCTACAAACGCGAGACGTACGACCCGGCGAAGCTGTACGACGACTACCTCCGCTACGGCGAGATCCTCGCGCCGCGCATCGTGAACGGCACGGTGTGGATGAACGAGCAGATCCGCGCCGGCAAGAAGGTGATGTTCGAAGGGGCCCAGGGGACGATGCTCGACATCGACCACGGCACGTATCCGTTCGTCACCTCGTCCAGCACGACCGTGGGCGGCATCTGCAGCGGCCTGGGCGTGGCGCCGAAGCACATTCACAAAGTGATCGGCGTGGGGAAGGCGTACACGACCCGCGTCGGCGGCGGCGCGTTCCCGACCGAGCTCGAGAACGCGCACGGCGAGCACCTGCGCCAACGGGGCAACGAGTTCGGCACCGTGACCGGCCGCCCGCGCCGCTGCGGCTGGCTCGACCTGCCGGTGCTGCGCACGTCCGCGATCCTGAACGGCCTCGACGAGATCGCCCTGACGAAGCTCGACGTCCTCGACGAGTTCGACGAGATCCCCGTCTGCACGTCGTACAAAGTGCGCGGTGAGACGTGGAAAACCTTCCCCGCCTTCGCCGTCGCCCACAACGACTACCAGCCCGAGTACCGCACGTTCAAGGGATGGAAGACCTCCACCGCCGGCATCACGTCCTTCGACGACCTGCCGCAGGAAGCCCGCGACTACGTGCGCTTCCTCGAGGACGAGACCGAGACCCGCGCGTCGATCATCTCGACGGGACCGCGGCGGGAAGAGACGATTGTCAGGTAAGGCGCTTGCGGCGCCGTTTGGGCGCCGGTTTCTTGCGGGGCTTCTTCTTCTCAGACGGCTGCCAGCGTTCGAGCAACTCGGCTGTGGCTTCCTGAACTTCGGGCGCGAGGCGCTTCAGGGCCTCAAGCTCCCCGGAGACGATAATTCGCAGCGCTTCCACCGTGGGGCGCAACACATCCTGAAGTTCGAGCTCTTCGACCAGACGGAGAAGCGGTGCGGCGGCTCCGCATGTGACTGCAATTTGAAAGGTGTCAACGACATCCGGAGTGATCGCCACGACAGAATCGCCGCCAACCGCGAGAAGCGGGCGCAGAGTTGCCACAGCATCATCAATAGCCCCAGCCATGAGCAGTGTGTTTGCGTGTGCGAGGACGAACCTGGGTTCTCGTTTCTCCATTGCCAACCGCTGTGTCAATTGCACCGCTTCCTCGTTCCGCCCTGCAATAGTTAGCGCGGTAGCTCTCGCCAGGCGCAGCCGCGTGTCCGCTGAACCAGCAAAGCGGGTGGTCATCGTAAGTACTTCGTCGAACTCGCCACGCCGGATCAGAATCCAGGCCAGAGTGCCGGCAGCAGAAACATGATCGGGTGCCTGCTGCATGGCCTCACGAAGCACGATCTCCGCTTCGCCTTTGCGTTCGACGCGCGCGAGGAGGGACCCATAGGCTGCGAGGACGTCCGCCGTGCGTGCCTTCAGGAGAACGTCCTCGAACATTCTGAGCGCGGCATCGACGCGGCCCGATGCGAACAGTGCTTCCGAGATCCAAGACCACGGCACTTTTACTGCCTGACTTCTGCTCGTTGCCTGCTCGAGCAGTTTGGTACCGTTCTCGAAATCGCCTTCAATCATCGCGACAGCACCGGCGATGAGTTCGGTGTATGCCGATGGCTCCTCGATCGTAGCCAGGATTGCGCCTGCCTCGTCAGTCGCACTACGCCCCGTCAGGCACTCGGCGAGTGCAGCTTTCACTACTGAAGAATCTGTCACATGCAAAAGCTGGCGAAGTCGCTCTTCTTTGTCCCGTACAACAGTCCAAGCAAGAATTTCTAGTTCGGGTGCCCTCAGCACAGAGGCAGCCAGCGGTGCGCCGTGCCGATCTGGAGCACCATCCATGAGACCGTCGGCGAGCGCTTGCGTCACCTTGGACGCGAAACTCGGTCCCCACAAGCCGATAAGCTGCTGCTGCCTCTCTTCATACCACCGATAAGAAGACTCCCTTTCATTCGGTGTTTGACCGGCGAGGAGCACGGCGGCTTTCAATCTGGAGGCACGTGTCGTCGGTGCTCCTCCGATTACACGTCGAGCCCTGCTCTTCTCTTCCGCGCTGAATCCCGTTCGTTCGATCGCCTGATTGAATTCTTCCAACCACCGCTCGCGGTCAATTACGTCACGCAGAGACATGTCTTCGCCGTCCAGATCCAGCATTGCCGGAATCTGGTCGGTCAGTGCCTGATCCGTCAGGAGAGTGCGTATCGCGCGGGACTCGAGAGCGAACCGCATCGAGCGGTCATCGTCGATCAACTGCGCGACAGCCAGACAGAATTCGGCATGACGTAGCTTCTCGTCCGACGAGTCGCGAAGCGCACCTTGCAGAAGATCACGCGCCTTCGTTTTGAGCTGGTCGGCACCATAAAACAGCCGCAGGAACTGGACGAGCCAGATCAGGCGGCGACGCACACGCCGGCTCGCGCGCATGAGATACCAGATGTTGAAGAAGCGCTCCGCCACCTGGAACCCGGTTTTCGTGGCGGGGTGATACTCCACCTTCTCGAGGACTCCCTGCTGCACGAGGCGATTGAGCTGCGCGGAAATGGCGTTGACGTCCATCGGCAGTTTGTCCGCCAGTTCGCCGGCGCTGATCGGGTCCCAGTGGATGGCCACGGCGTCGACCACCTGCTGCGCCTGGGGCGGCAGGGCCTCGAAGCGCGCTTTATAGAGCGGCGTACACTGGTCGAGCAGTTTCTCCAAGTCGCTGCGGACGTCGCCTTCCGTCCCTTGCGCCAGGACGCTGAAGAGGAGCGCGATGGTGCGGGGGTTGCCGCCGGTGAGCGTGTGCAGCGTATCGATGCGCGCGGGATCCCGCTCCACGAGCCGCCTCACCGCCGGGGCGTTCTGGTCGCGGGAGAGGCGCGTCAATACAGTGCGGGTTTCTTCCCGCGTCAGGCCGCGCAGCTCGTGGATGCGGAAGAAATCGTAGAACGGCGCCTCGTAGTCGTATGTCGCCCCAATGATGACCGGCATCGCGCCGATGAGCAGGAGCCGGTTCTCGTGCGACAGGAGCTCGCGGAAGGCCCATTGGGCACCCGCCTGCTTCTCCAGGCGATCCAGGACCAGATCGAGATTGTCGATGAGCAGGACGAGGCGCCGGTCCAGTTGCCGGGCCATTCCGAGCAGCAGATCGAGCGCCGCGGCCGAACGCCGCGCCTCATCTCCTTTCGGCAGCGCCTCGACGGCATTGTCGAGCGTGCCCGCTTCCTCGCGCCGTCCGCTCTGCTCGAGCGCATCGCCGAGGGCATCGATGAAATTGAGGTAGAGATCGGACAGCCGTCCGACGTTGTACTGCTCTTCCGGAAAGGTCAGCGGTTGCCAGACCGCGGCGAGGGCGGGATCGTCTTCGATCGCATACCGGATGCGGCGGAGGAGCGTGGTCTTCCCCATCCCTCTCGTGCCGACGACGATCTGGTGCTGATTGAAGCCGGGCCGGTGCAGGTCGGCGACGATCTGATCGAGGAGCTCCTGCCGGGCCACGAACTGGGCCACCAGCTCACGCTTGCTGAGGAGGTCGGGATTGTAAATGGCGACGCCATGAAGTTGGCGCTCGGCCGGTCCGGCGATCACAGGATGTTCCTCCGCCAGTAGTCACGCAGCAGGGCCGAGCGGAACACGAATCGTTCTTCGGCTCGGACGATGTAGCCGTCACTGATCAACACATCGATCAGGTACGTGAGATGCTGCTCGCGGGCACTGACATCGGCAACCTGTTTCGAGAGCACGCCGGAGAGCGTCTGCCGCGATACACCACCATCGGCGGCGGCAATAGCGTTGAGGATCACGAGGGCGCGTGCATCGTCAGGCTGTCCTAGTTCTTCGTGCAGACGCTGGCGCCAGAAATCGAAATACGTCTTCTTGGCGGGGGAGAGCAGGTTCTCGTAAACGGCATCGACATCACCCGGAGCCGGCTCGCCTCGCGGGCAACGGGCGCTCAACTCGGCAAAACACATCTGCAGATGGAACGGGATCAGCCATCCCATGCGATCGCAGATGTGGCCTTTGGTGGCATCCGTCAGCGTCATCCCGTACGACGCGGCCAGTTCCGTCAGCAGGGCGAAGGCCGTCTCCTTGCTGAAGGCTCCAAAGTCGCTGTACAGGAAGAGATCGTTGATCGTATCGCCGAGGTCCATGCGGCGGGCAACGGTGTCGAGACCGATCGAGCCGGCGAGGAGCCACCGCACCTTCTGCCCGAGATCGGCATGCTGGCGCAGCACGCGGAACCAGTTCAGGAAATCCCGTGCTCCTGCCCCGCTCGGCTCGGCCCGCAGCAACGCCAGGACAAAGATCGGCAATTCGTCGACGAGGATGAGCCACTGTGAGCCGGTGGCAACGAGCGCGGAGACGATGGCCTCGCCGACCGGTGCCCAGTGCGCTTCGGCGTCGTCTTTCAGCTCCAGTTCGACGGAGGCAATGCCGAACTTCTTCACCCGGCCGAGAAACTTCGCCACCGGGCTTTTCTTCAGCGCCTTCAGGACGTTCCTGTTCGGATCCTGTCTGGCGATCTCGGAGAGCAGCTTGCGGGCAAACGCCAGCTCGGTTGTAGCGTCCGCCACGCTGAAGTACAGCGCACGGCGGCCATGCTTCTCCGCATCCTCGCGGAGACGGTACATCAGCGATGTCTTTCCGACACGTCGTGGAGCAAGGAGCAGGATGTCGTCCGTCTGCAGCCGGGACCAGATTTCTTCGACTTCCCTCTTTCTGTCGAAGAAGTCTTCTCCCTGCACGGGTTTGCCCACAGCGTTTTGAATCACGTGGGCAAGCTACAACAAATGCGTTGTACAACACAAGGGATGTACAGCGGTTTTGTTGTGGAACGTGGCGGACATAAGAAAAGGGCGGGCTGAAGCCCGCCCTACGTTTTAGTTTCAGTCGCTTATCGCGAGGCCAGGGCTTCCTCGCTGCTCACCGGGTCTCCACCCTCCAGCTCCTCGACCGTCCGCTGCAGCTCGCGGAGGAGGTCTTCGGCGGTGTTGTCCTCGTCGATGCGCACTTCGCGCACCGGGGACCAGGAGCCGTCGTTGCGGAGGACGGTGAAGCGGAAGTCTTCGCTGATGGTGTAGAGGGCGATGTTGCCCTTCCGGATCAGGCCGTACACCGGCTGGTTCGGATCGGTCGAGGTCAGGAGCGCGCGCTGCGTGCGGTTGCCCGTGCGGCCGACCGGCTTCCAGATACGGACGTTGGGCCCGACCTTGCGGGCGCCGACGTTGAAGCGGGTGACCCGGGTCGAGGTCGTCGAGCCGAACACCACGTCGACGCTGTCGCCGTTGCGCTCGAGCGCGAGCGCGGGATGGAGCGGGGTGCCGGTGTCTTCGTATTCGCTGGCTTCGACGTCGTACTGGATGGCCGAGAGCGACTCGAGGTCCTGCACGTCGCCGGAGATGAAGCGTCCGTTCTCGAAGGCGAACAGCGCGTACTCGGCCTGCGTGGAGACGCCGTTGAGGCTCCACCAGGCGGCGTGCAGCAGCGTGACGTCCTCGTCGCCGGCGGGATGGGTGAGCACAAACTGCAGGCCGCGATAGGCGCCGGCGCCGGCGGTGATCAGGCGGGGCGACGACCACTCGCCGCGCTCATTGAGCCGCGCGTAGCGCACTTCCGAGCCGGCGTAGCCTTCGCGCGACCAGACCACGAAGAGCGAGCTGGTGGCGGTGTCGTAGGCGAGCTGCGCGTCGTACTCGAAGGCCACGTCCTGCGTGGACGGCACGACCAGGCGCGCGCGCTGCTGTCCCTCGGCGCGCGCGATCTCCACCTGCGGCGTCTCCGGATTCGGCTCGATCGCGTAGCGGACGCCGTCCGGCGTCAGCAGCGAGGTCGCCCCGAACGCCGGCAGGGCCAGCGCAGCGGCAATCATCAACGATGCGAAACGATGGTGCTTCATGATCAGGCTTTCCAGTTGACGACCGAGCAGAGGTTCACCTCGGTCAGGAGTTGTTTGACGTTGTCGAATCCGGGATAGAAGCCGGCCACGACGTCGAAGTAGACGTCGGCCTCTTCGTAGCGTCCCGTGCGGACGCAGATCTCTCCGAGCAGATGGTTGGCGTTGCGGATCTGGCGGCGCGTCGAAGCGAGCGACAGTCCCTCGCGCGCCAGGTCTTCGGCCGTGTCGTAGTCCTCGAGCTCCACGTAGCCGAGGCAGAGGTCGAGGCAGGCCTCGGCACGCTCGGTCGCGTCATCCAGCTCGTCGAGGACGGTCTCGATGAGATGCACTCCCTCATCGAGCACGCCGGCCAGGATCTTCGTCCCGCCGAGGTTGGCCGTGATGCCGGCCGCGAACGAGTTCACGAACTGGTTCGCCTTCTCGATCGAGTCGAGCGCGACCAGCGCTTCCTCGAACGCGTCGATGGCCTGGTCGTACTGCGAGTCGGCCACCAGCGTGATGCCGAGGTAGTTGAGGACCGTGGCGCGCGCGAAGAAATCGTTCAGCGACGCGGCCGCCGTGCGGGCGATCTCACCGTAGAAGATCGCGCGGCGACGGTCGTCCAGCTCGACGTAGCGGCGCATCAGCACCGACGCGGCCATGTACACGTGCCGGTGATTCCGGCGCCGCATCACGATGCCGGGGAGCGCCGAGACTTCCGGTCCCTCCCGGTCGGCGGCGATGAGCGCCTCCCCTTTCCGGATCGTGACCAGCTCGCGGGTCTCCTCGGACTCCGCAAAGGAAGCGGCGCGGTCGTACGACAGGAGCGCGGCTCCCACCTCACCCTTCCACATGTGCTGCAAACCAACTTCGCAGTGCTGCAGGGCTTCCCTATCTCTACCTGTCATCTCTAGAGCACCCGCCATTTCAGGGGAAGTTGGCGCATTTTATCCTGAATATGCACAAACACCATAAATTTATTCATGTAGGCCGAGGGCGATTACTTCGCATCCGGCGTGACCGGCACGGCGCCATGCTGGGCGACGGAGCGCCGCAGCTCGCGCACGACATCCTCGGTGGTGACTTTGTCGTCGGTGGTGAGCATGCGCACCGGCGTCCACTTTCCGTCTTCGAAGACGACGTAGCGGAAGCGCGCTTCCGGCGTGTAGAGGACGACGTTGCCGTTGATGATGAAGGATTCCACCGGCGCGCTGCTGGCGGAGATGAGGAGGGCGGCCGGCGTGCGGCGTCCTTGTTTGCCGGACGGACGCCAGATACGGGCGTTCGGGGAGACCTTGGTCGGATCGAGGCGCACGCGCGTCATGGAGGTCGTGCGCGGCGCGCCGAAGGCAACCTCGACACCCGTCCCGTCGCCTTCCCCGCTGCGCACCATGGCCATCGGCGGATGCTCGGCCTTGCCGGTGTCTTCGTCTTCGCCGTTGGACGCGAGCACGGCCGCCAGCTGCTCGAGCGAGTCGACGGAGGTCGACAGCAGCTCCGCTCCCTGGAAGGCGGTCAGCGCGTACTCCGCGACCGGCTTCGCGCCGAGCGTCCACCACGCGGCGTGGACGAGCGTGATCGGCTCGTTCTGGTCTTTGGTGCGGGTGACGACCATCTGCAGTCCGGTGCGCGAGGCCTCAACGCCGTCGGCGACCACGATCGGCGGCGCCCAGCGTCCCGAGGCGTAGCGGCGGGCCAGGCGGATCTCGTCACCGTTCGCCCCCACGCGGCGCCACATGACGAAGAGCGTGCGCGAGGCGGCGTCCCACGCCAGGCGCGGGGCGGCGTCGAGGGCCGAATCGTCGGTAGTCGGGACGAGCACGTACTGCTGTTCGTCTCCCATGCGCAGCGTCAGCACGAGCGACTTGCGCGGCGTGGAGCGGTCGACCGACCAGAGCATGTTCTCTTCGCCGAGCGCGGTCTCCACCTGCGCCGCACCGGCGGTGCCGGCAGCCAGGAGAAGGAGGATCGCGAGCCAGAGACGTTTCATCATGCTTTCCAGTTCACCACGGAGGAGAGGTCGACGGCCATCAGGAGCTGTTTGACGTTGCGGAAGTCGGGATAGAACTTTGCCACGACGTCGAAGAACTCTTCGGATTCGTCGTAGCGCTCCATGCGCACGCACAGCTCGCCCATCAGGTGATTGGCGTTGCGCACCTGGCGGGGCATGGTCGCGGAGTCGAGGGCGGCGCGGCCGTAGAACTCGGCCACGTCGTAACGTCCGAGCTCGAGGTAGCCGTAGCAGAGATCGAGGCAGGCCTCGACCATGCCGTAGTCGTCCTCGAGCTGGCCGATGGCGATCTCGAGGAGCTGCACGCCTTCCTGGAACTTGCCGCAGAGCACTTTCGCGCCGCCGAGGTTCCCGAGGATGGCGGCGTGGAGCGAGCGGTGGTCGTCGCGGCCGTCGCCGAGGAGATCCATCGCCGCCAGCCCTTCGTCCAGCACTTCGATGGCCGGCGTGAACTTGGAGTCGGCCACGAGGGTGATACCGAGATTGTTCAGCACCGAGGCGCGCGCGAACGGGTCGTCCAGCTCCGCGGCGGCCTGCCGCGCGATCTCGCCGTAGAAGATGGCCTTCTTCCGGTCCGAGGTCTCGCAGTAGCGGCGCAGGAGGGTGTTCGCGGCGAGGTAGACGTGCCGCGGCGAGCGGCGGCGCATGACGATCATCGGCAGCGCCGAGACTTCCGCCCCTTCGCGCTCGCAGGAGATCAGCGCCTCCGCCTTGCGGATGGTGATCAGCTCGTGCACGTCTTCCGACTCGCAACACGCCAGCGCCTGGTCGTAGTACTCGAGGGCCTGCTCGATTTCACCGCGCCACATCGCCTGCAACCCGAGGTCGCAAAGCTGTAGCGCTTCCTGATCACGTTCTGTCATTCGCTTGTCCGAGGAAAAACCCGCAGGGATTCTACTTCAAAATACTATCGATCGTCGCCTGGGAAACAGGGTGATACGTATCACGCGCTTTCGCGTAGATCCGTTTGGCAAAGGCGAGATCCTCCGGATTCCTGGCCAGCTTCTCGTAAATCGGCTTGAGGAACTTGCGCCGCCCCTGGATGGTGAGGAAGCGCTCGATGGCCGGATAGGCCCCCTTGTAGCGCGCGTCGATCGACTTCTCCAGCCAGGCCGAGAGCACCTCGTTGTTGCCGCTGTCGCTGAACTTGAAGCGCGCGTCGAGCTCCCCCATCCGCTCGGGCGTGAGCGTGGGCAGCGACTGGATGAAGTGCACGCGCTCGTGCGACGACCACTTCGCGGCGTCGATGGCCGTGGCCGGACCGCCGGCCGCGAACGCCTTGGCCTGCTGCTCCACGTTCGCGAATGCCGCGGACTGCGGCTGCGGTGCATTCGGCGGCAGTCCCGGTCCGTGGATCCACTGGTCGATGTTCACCTTCTGCACGACGTCGGGCAACGACGCCTTCAGATGGTCGACGAAGATCGGCGTGGTCATCGGCTGGAAGGCGAACTTGTCGAAGTACGCGCGGAGGAACTTGTCCCACCGCTCCCGTCCCGCGGTCTCCTCGAGCAGGCGGAGGAAGAGGGCCCCCTTTTCGTAGACCAGCGTCGGTGCCTCGTCCGGATCGCGGCCGGTGAGGTTCACGTAGAGGTGCTGGTCCGCGGGCGGGAGCACCTTCAGTTCGTCCTGCACCTCGGTCACGCCGAGGAGCCAGAGCA
>Ga0196976_1000096_pt1 | contig 57959 bp, 55 predicted proteins | sample S3v_513CmetaG_FD_148644 | JGI IMG/M metagenome (GOLD analysis project Ga0196976, IMG submission 148644) | Soil microbial communities from Anza Borrego desert, Southern California, United States - S3+v_5-13C | ecosystem: Environmental > Terrestrial > Soil > Desert | place: USA: California...
TGATAGACCAATATCGCAATTTCCTGGTGCAGAGCAATGTGGAAAGTCGTTTGATCGAATTCAGGCAGGATGGCGTCCTCAAAATGGTGAGCGTAGTGGATGTGGTGAGCGACGGCATCTCAGCGGTTTATACCTTTTACGATACCCAGGATGAGCGCGCCAGTTATGGAACCTACAATGTACTCTGGCTGGTCGAATGGTGCCGGAGCCTAGGGTTACCGTATGTTTATCTGGGATATTGGATCGGGCAAAGTCCCAAGATGGCCTACAAGAGAAACTTCCACCCGCAGGAAGGCCTGATAAATGGCGAATGGCAACAGATAGATGGCTGAGCTAATGAACTAATTGTAAGTAGACTGCTCCTACAGACGTCATCTCCAATCGAGCGGCGTTTTAGCATAAAGCAGTCAGACTAAAACGCCGCTTCGCTTTTTCAGCTGCGTTTTGCCACCCGTTCCGTCAAGCTGCCCATTGGCTACGTGCTACAATCCGCTTTTAATCCAAGCTTGCCCTTAACTTGAATAAACTGGTCATTTTCGGTGTCGGCCTGATTGGCGGGTCACTCGCGCTGGCGTTGAAACGTGCCAACCCGAACTTACATATCATTGGCATTGGACGTTCCGGTGAGAGCCTGCAAACAGCGCGAGAGTTGGGCATTATCGACAGCATCGCCACTGACACAGAATCGGCTCTGGCGGATGCAGACATGGTTGTCATCGCCGCGCCAGTCGCGCAGACCGCAACCATCCTGCAAGCCATCACACCTCATCTCAGCAATGAAACGGTCATCACGGATGTCGGCAGTACCAAGGCTGATGTCATTGAAGCTGCAAGACATGCACTAGGGGCCAAGTTTCACCAATTTGTCCCAGGCCACCCAATTGCTGGAGCGGAAAAAAGTGGCGCCTCCGCGGCGCGCCCTGATTTATTCCAGGATAAGAACCTGGTACTTACGCCAACCGCTGTTACCGATCCTCAAGCCGTACAAAAAGTCCAGCGGATGTGGGAAGTTGCAGGCGCAAAAGTACAGAGCATGACAGCTACCGAGCATGACAGTATTTTTGCGGCTGTGAGCCACTTGCCCCATTTACTTGCCTTTGCCCTGGTGGATGAAATCGCCGCCCGCCCCAATGCATCACAACTCTTTAATTTCGCTGCAAGTGGATTTCGCGACTTTACCCGCATTGCCGGCAGCTCACCCGAGATGTGGCGTGACATCAGTCTCGCCAATCGCGATGCGCTCCTAAAGGAACTGCACAGTTATCAGCAGGCACTGGCTAATCTGTTTACCATGCTGGAAAAGAAGGATGGTACAGGTTTGCAAGTCCTGTTCGAGAGCGCAAGCAAAGCGCGTAATAACTGGGCATTGGCACAGGAACTCAAGAAATAATGGAAAGCCTGAACCTCAAGCCTGCCCACAAAGCTGCGGGTGAAATTACCCTGCCGGGGTCCAAGAGCATCTCCAACCGAACATTACTGCTGGCTGCACTCGCTTCAGGCGTTACACAAGTGCATGACCTGCTGATCTCGGATGACACACAACGCATGCTGGAAGCACTGCAGAAACTCGGCATCGAGCTGCAGCAGACGGCCACGAATGATTGGCGCGTTAGAGGCATAGGCGGCGCGTTTCCGGTGAAACAGGCCGAGCTCTTCCTGGGCAATGCCGGCACGGCCTTCAGACCATTAACCGCAGCGCTCGCTTTATCAAAGGGTCACTACACCTTATCTGGCGTACCGCGCATGCATGAACGGCCCATCGGCGACTTGGTGGATGGTCTGCGGCAGGTGGGTGCAGAAGTCGACTATCTGCAGAATGAAGGGTTTCCCCCGCTCAAGATTTCACCTGGCGACATCCGTATTGCTACGCCCATCAGGGTACGCAGCGACGTTTCCAGCCAGTTTCTGACCGCACTGCTCATGACCTTGCCACTTACTGGGCAGGAAGCAGTTATTGAAGTCATCGGCGAGTTGATCTCCAAGCCCTATATCGAAATCACGCTGAACCTCATGGCACGGTTTGGTGTTGAAGTGAAACGCGAAGGCTGGCAGCGATTTACTGTGCCTGCACAGAGTCAATACCGCAGTCCGGGTTCCATGTTCGTGGAAGGCGATGCTTCCTCTGCCTCCTATTTTCTTGCAGCCGGAGCCATAGGTGGCGGACCGGTTCGCGTGCATGGTATCGGGCGGAATAGCATTCAGGGTGATGTGCGTTTTGCCGAAGCCTTGGAATTGATGGGCACAACCATCACATTCGGCGACAACTGGGTAGAAGCCAGCGCACCTCCGGGCAAATTGAAGGCGTTAGATCTCGACTGCAACCACATTCCGGATGCTGCCATGACGCTGGCAGTCGCTGCGTTGTTTGCAGATGGGCCTACCCGGTTGCGCAACATTGCCAGCTGGCGTGTCAAGGAAACAGACCGCCTCACGGCAATGGCAACAGAATTACGCAAAGTGGGTGCCGCGGTGGAGGAAGGTCCAGACTACCTGCAGGTCACACCACCTACACACCTCATTCCCAATGCAGAGATTGACACCTACGACGATCATCGCATGGCTATGTGCTTCTCGCTTATTTCATTGGGCGGGGTACCGGTGACGATCAATGATCCGGGTTGTGTCGCTAAAACGTTTCCCGAGTATTTCCATGCATTTGGCCAAATCGCAAGAACATGATTCCCGTTATTGCAATTGACGGCCCTTCTGCCTCTGGCAAAGGAACCGTTGCCCAGCGAGTCGCCCAGGAATTGGGATTCCATTATCTGGATTCTGGGGCGCTTTACCGCATCATTGCCCTGGTCGCCAGCAAGCGTGGCATTTCCTGGCAGGATGAAAACGCGCTCGCCCGACTCGCACGTGAACTCGACATCCAATTTCATCATGGTGAAATCACGGTGGACGGAGTCGATGTCGGCGATGAAGTCCGAACTGAAGAAATGGGCCGCGGCGCGTCTGAAGTTGCCGTCCACCCTGTGCTAAGACGTGCACTGCTTGAGTTGCAGCATAGCTTTCGGAAGGACCCTGGCCTGGTTGCAGATGGAAGGGATATGGGCTCCGTGGTTTTTCCGGATGCCCCGGTCAAGATTTTTCTTACAGCAAGCGTTGAAGCTCGGGCTCAACGACGTTATAAGCAGTTGATGTCAAAAGGAATCCATGCTAACCTGCCCGACATATTGCAGGATTTGCAAACGCGCGACGCGCGGGACCGCCAAAGATCGGTTGCTCCCTTGAAACAATGTGCGGATGCCAAACTGCTGGAAACCAGCGATCTTACTATAGAACAAGCCGTTCAAGCCGTATTGCAGCACTACCAGAGCACGACGGCTTAACAGTTCAGGTCTAGTTGGTCGCGACAGATTGAGTTTTTTACAGGTGCCGTGAACTCCACAGGTTCATGGCTTTTTTAATTAGCCCCACTGCACGGTGGGAATTTTTAGGTAATTTTTAATGGCTAACGTTTCTTCCAATAAACCCACCTCTACCTCCGGTGAAAGCTTCGCTGCCCTTTTCGAGGAAAGCCTTGCACGCCAGGAAATGCGCTCCGGTGAAGTAATCACCGCTGAAGTCGTCTCCATCGATAGTGACTTTGTCATCGTCAATGCAGGCCTCAAATCAGAAAGCGTCATTCCCACCAGCGAATTCCTCAATGACCGTGGCGAACTCGAAATCAAGGAAGGCGATTTCGTAAAAGTTTGCATCGAGTCGCTGGAGGATGGCTATGGCTCCACCAAGCTGTCACGCGAAAAGGCCAAGCGCCTCGCTGCCTGGCTGGACCTCGAGGAAGCAATGAATGAAGGTCGCATCATCAAGGGCGTGATCAATGGTCGCGTCAAGGGTGGTCTGACTGTGATGGTTAACGGCATCCGTGCTTTCCTGCCGGGTTCCCTGGTTGACCTGCGCCCGGTCAAGGACACCACGCCTTACGAAAACAAGGAATGGGATTTCAAGGTCATCAAGCTCGACCGCAAGCGCAATAACGTCGTGGTATCCCGCCGTGCTGTTCTCGAAGAGAGCATGGGCGCTGACCGTGAAGCCCTGCTGGCCAACCTCAAGGAAGGCGCCGTGGTCAAGGGTATCGTCAAGAACATCACTGACTACGGTGCATTTGTCGACCTAGGCGGTATTGATGGCCTGCTGCACATTACCGATCTGGCATGGCGCCGCGTGAAGCACCCATCCGAAGTGCTGACCGTCGGTGAAGAAGTTGAAGCTAAGATCCTCAAGTTTGATCAGGAAAAGAACCGTGTATCTCTCGGCATCAAGCAACTGGGCGATGACCCATGGGTGGCACTGAGCCGTCGTTATCCAGTGGGTACTCGCCTGTTCGGCAAGGTTACCAACCTGACCGACTACGGTGCATTCGTTGAGATCGAGCCTGGTATTGAAGGCCTGGTTCACGTTTCCGAGATGGATTGGACCAACAAGAACGTGCACCCTGCCAAGATCGCCCAGCTGGGTGACGAGGTAGAAGTCATGATCCTGGAAATCGATGAAGAGCGTCGTCGTCTGAGCCTGGGCATGAAGCAGTGCCAGCCTAACCCATGGGATGACTTTGCTGCCTCCCACAAGAAGGGCGACAAGGTTAGCGGCCAGATCAAGTCCATTACTGATTTCGGCGTGTTCATCGGCTTGCCCGGCGGCATTGACGGCTTGGTTCACCTGTCCGATTTGTCCTGGAATCAGACTGGCGAAGAAGCGATCCGCAACTTCAAGAAGGGTGATGAAGTCGAGGCCGTTGTGCTCAGTATTGATGTCGAGAAAGAGCGCATCTCCCTGGGCGTCAAGCAACTGGACAGCGATCCGTTTACCGCTTACACCTCCACCAATGACAAGGGTGCACTGGTCACCGGCGTCGTCAAGAGTGTAGAGCCCAAGGGTGCCGTAGTTACCCTGGATGGCGAAGTCGAAGGCTACCTGCGGGCCTCCGAAATCTCCAAGGAGAAGGTTGAGGACGCTACTACCGCACTGAAGGAAGGCGATGAAATCGAAGCGCGTATCCTGAATGTGGATCGTAAGAACCGCACTATCAATCTCTCCATCAAGTCCAAGGATGTGGCCCAGGATGCCGAAGCATTGCAGAAGTTCAGCAATGACAGCGCCTCTGCAGGTACGACCAACCTTGGTGCGCTTCTCAAGGCAAAACTTGACGGTAAAAATAACGAATAAGGCGATCCTGCCATGACAAAATCTGAGCTGATCGCCAACCTTGCTGCACGCTTTCCGCAACTGGTGATCAAGGATGCCGAGCTTTCGGTGAAAACCATTCTTGATTCCATGTCGGATAATCTCGCCACCGGAGAGCGCATTGAAATTCGTGGTTTCGGCAGTTTCAGCCTGAACTACCGCCCTCCCCGCCTCGGCCGAAATCCGAAGACGGGGACCAAGGTACAGGTGCCTGAGAAGTACGTACCGCATTTCAAGGCCGGGAAGGAGCTACGCGAACGGGTGGATCTGTCAGAATAATCCATCCCTTTGCCCTACAAACGGCAGTTCTATCAAGGAACTGCCGTTTTTTATTGTCCAGCTTCCATGTTTAGCTGACGGTTTCAACAAAGGCTTGATAAAATCCCGGCATGAGATTCATCTATTTCCTGGCTGGTTTACTGCTTTTTATTCTCCTGCTGGGTTTCGCATTGAAAAACAATACGCCAGTAGAATTGCACTACTATCTGGGATACACATGGCGAGCACCGTTATCACTGTTGATGCTGATCACCTTTTCATGCGGCGTTCTGCTGGGAATCATTGCGTGCATCAGCTCGCTGATCCGGCAAAGACGCCGCAACATGGCATTGGAGCGGGAATTGAAGGCCCTCAACAACACCATGCAGTCAGGTCAATCCTTGGTATAGCCATGCCCAACCTTCATTCCAACAGAAAAAGAAATTAACCATGGAATTCGAATACTGGTGGCTGCTCGCTCTGCCCCTGTTTTTCACGCTCGGCTGGCTTGCCGCACGCATAGACATCAAACAGCTTCTGTCAGAATCTTCTGCATTGCCAGCCGCCTATTTCAAGGGCCTGAATTTCCTGATTTCCGATCAGCATGACAAAGCCATTGAAGCATTTATCGAAGCCGTGCAGGCCAATGCAGACTCCCTCGAGCTACACTTTGCATTAGGCAGCCTGTTCCGCCGGCGCGGCGAGGTCGACAGGGCCATCCATCTTCACCTCAACCTCCTTGAGCGTAAAGAGTTGCCGCAACCACAGAAGCTGGCGATCATGGCCGAGCTTGCACAGGACTATCTTAAAGCAGGGCTGCTGGACCGCGCGGAAGAGCTGTTCCGCTCGCTGGATGACAGCCGATATCAGCAGCCCGCCCTGCGCGCCCTGCTGGAAATTTATGTGCGTGAACGTGAATGGGAACGCGCCATTGAAATAGCTATTGAGCTCGAACGCGTATCAGGCGTGCCTTTCCGCAAGGAAATTGCCCAGTATTACTGCGAGATGGCGGTCAAATCCATTCTCGATAACGATTACCCAACTGCAAGAAGCAAGCTGGAAAAGGCCCTGGATGCCAATACCAACTGTACACGTGCCAATGTCATGCTGGGTGAGATGGAAGCGGCCAACGACAACCATGAAGCGGCCATTTCAATCTGGAAGCGCATCGAATATCAGCAACCAGACTATCTTGGACTGATTGCGGCAAAAATGTTGTCAAGCTATCGCACATCAGGCAAGGTGAACGAAGGCATGACCTTGCTCAAAAACTATCTGCAAACCTATCAGACAACTTCTCTGCTCTCGGTGGTTTACGAGGTTGTGCTTCAGGAAGAAGGCCCTGAAAACGCTGCTATTCTGGCCCGGAACGAATTGGCCAAGAAGCCCAGCCTGCAAACTTTGGACCAGTTATTGCAGGCGCGTACTCTGCTCGACAAGGCGGAAACACAGGACATGCATTTGATGCAGCAAGCTGTGCGAAACGCCATGGGCAATCGCAACGCCTATTATTGCAATCAGTGTGGTTTCCGTGCACGGCACTATCACTGGCAATGCCCTGCGTGTAACTCATGGGAGTCATTTCCGCCTGATCCCAGAGAGACGCCTCCTTGAGTACGGCCGATCCGAAGGTCATAGTCGCTCTGGACTATGCAGATGCCGCAAGTGCCCTCAAGCTGGTCAGGAAACTCGATCCCACCTCATGCAGGCTCAAAGTCGGCAAAGAGCTGTTTACAGCTGCAGGCCCTAGACTGGTAGAAAAGCTGGTCAATCGCGGATTTGGTGTATTTCTTGATCTTAAATTCCACGATATTCCGAATACGGTTGCCAAGGCTTGTGAAGCCGCTTCTCGACTAGGTGTGTGGATGCTCAACGTACATGCGTCAGGCGGGGAAGCCATGATGTTGGCCGCGCGCGAAGGGGTCGACAAGTCAGGCCACAAGCCGTTTTTGATTGCGGTAACCGTCCTTACCAGCATGGACCAGCTGACATTGCACCAAGTAGGTGTCACCGGGAAACTGCAGGATCAGGTGCTAAGTCTTGCGAAACTCACCCAACAAGCTGGGCTAGATGGAGTGGTGTGTTCAGCCATGGAAGCACTTGAGCTACGCAATGCCCTGGGAAACAGGTTCTTGCTGGTAACCCCAGGCATTCGGCCAGCTCATGCCGAGAGCAATGATCAAACACGTGTCGTGACCCCTGCCCTAGCCTTGAATTTTGGGGCCAGTTACCTCGTCATCGGCCGCCCTATTACACAGGCACGCAAACCACTTGCTGCTCTCGATGCTATAAATCAAGAAATCTCCGCTGTCTCCTAGTAACCTTGCTAGCCGTTCAATCTGACAGCTATGAGTATGATTTATGCGTTGGCGCTATGCACGCCAGCGTACTTAATAAACCATACAAAGGGGAATCAACATGAAGAAAACGTTGTTCGTATTGCTTGCAGCTATCAGCCTTTCTCTGGGAAGTATTTCCGTTTTCGCGGCAACAGATCTCAATACCGCCACCGTAGCCGAGCTACAAAAGGTCAACGGTATTGGCCCAAAGAAAGCAGAAGCCATCGTTGAATACCGCAAGAAAACGCCTTTCAAATCGGTGGACGAACTGGACAAGGTGCCGGGCTTCGGCAAGGCAACAGTGGATAAAGTTAAAGGCGAATTGACGGTTTCAGGTGCGGACAAGGCCAAGGCATCAAAAACAGCCGCCAAGTAAAGCCGCACTCAGCAACAAAAACAAAAGGCCCTTTCGGGCCTTTCTTATTTCACGCGCATGCCGGGCTTTGCCCCACTGTCGGGAGACAGGATATAAGGCCCTCCGCTTTCATCGCTAGCTGCGAGCACCATGCCTTCGCTCAACCCGAACTTCATCTTGCGCGGTGCAAGATTGGCCACCATGACGGTAAGTCTGCCCTTGAGCGTATCAGGATCATAGGCGGACTTGATCCCGGCGAATACGTTACGCGTTTTCTCCTCACCGATATCCAGCGTGAGTTGCAGCAGCTTTTCTGCCCCTTCGACATGCTGGGCATCTACGATACGGGCAATGCGCAGATCGACTTTGCTGAAATCATCGATGCTGATGTAGTTGTTATCTTCAGCAGCAGGTGCCGCTGCCGTTGCTTGTGTAGGTTGCAAAGTCTGCTTGTTGGCTTCAGTCATAGCTTCAATATCTTTCGATTCAAGTCGGGTGATCAAATGCTGATATGGCTGGATAGAGTGTGGCAGTTGCGCCAAATCGGACCATACAAAGTCCCGCTCCATGCCAAAGAAGTCACGTGCGATTTTCCTGGCGATTGCCGGCAATACAGGCTGCAGCAGGATAGTCAGTGTATATACGGCATGTAGCGCTTTTGAGCAAATGTCATGTAGCGCTTCCCGCTTAGTCTCATCCTTGGCCAGCACCCAGGGCGCGGCATTCGCAATCTCAGCATTGACCCTGTCCGCCATTTCCATGATGTCACGTAGGGCTTTTGCGTAATTGCGGCTGTCGTAGCTCTCAGCCACCAGTACGCCTTGGGTAACCGCACCTTGAATGAGCGGCTGCATTCTGGATGGCAGAAGCTTGCCGTCGAAGAACTTGCTAATAAAACCGGCACAGCGGCTTGCGATATTGATGTATTTGCCCACTAAGTCACTGTTCACCCTTGCGACAAAATCATCAAGGTTGAGGTCAATGTCTTCCAGGCTGCCATTGAGCTTGGCGGCATAGTAATAGCGCAGGTATTCTGGATTCCGGACATGCTCAAGATAGCTGCGGGCAGTGATAAAGGTGCCGCGCGATTTGGACATCTTTTCGCCGTTCACGGTCAGGAACCCATGGGCGAATATCTTCGTTGGTTTGCGATAACCCGAGTATTCCAATGTCGCGGGCCAAAACAGAGCATGGAAATAGAGAATGTCTTTCCCTATGAAGTGGTAAAGCTCAGTTGTTGAATCCTTTTTCCAGTATGCGTCGAAATCCAACCCCTCCCGTGCACATAAATTCTTGAAGCTGGCCATGTAGCCGATGGGCGCATCAAGCCAGACGTAGAAATACTTGCCAGGTGCATCTGGTATCTCAAAACCGAAGTAAGGCGCGTCCCGTGAAATGTCCCAGTCATTAAGGCCTGAGGCAAACCATTCCTGCATCTTGTTGGAAGCTTCTTGCTGCAATGGCGGTACATCGCTAAGCTGGCCTGTGGTCCATTTCTTGAGGAAATCTTCGCAGTCGCCGAGCTTAAAGAAATAGTGCTCGGTTTCCTTGCGCACAGGCGCAGCACCGGAGACTGCTGAATATGGGTGAATCAGCTCGGTGGGATTGTAAGTCGTTCCACACACTTCGCACGAATCGCCGTATTGATCCTTGGCGTGGCACTTGGGGCATTCACCCTTGATGAAACGGTCCGGCAGAAACATGTTCTTGACGGGGTCGAAGAACTGCTCAATGGTCCTGGTCGCAATCTTGCCGTTTGCCTTGAGCGCCTTGTAAATGCTGGATGCTAGGTCTCTGTTTTCTGGCGCGTTGGTTGAATAATAGTTGTCAAACTCAACCAGAAAATCGCGAAAATCAGCGGTATGCTCCTCCTGCACTCTTTCGATCAGCGCCTCAGGGGTAATGCCTTCGCTTTCAGCACGCAGCATGATGGGCGTACCGTGGGTGTCGTCTGCGCAGACGTAATGCACGGTATGACCTTGCATCTTCTGGAAACGTACCCATATATCAGTCTGGATATATTCAACCAGATGTCCCAGATGAATACTGCCATTAGCGTAAGGTAGCGCTGAGGTAACGAGGATTTTTCGAGTCATTGATTTATAAGCGATTTTGTTATGGCCGGCTTGAAGGCCGTATTCTAGCAAATGGGCTCGTCTTTCACATCGTGTATATCAGCTAACATACGCACTTTCATGAGCTTATTACAGGATTCAGTATGCCGTTAACGGAATCACAAATTCAGGATGCACTTAAAGAATTGACGGACCCAAACACCGGCAAGGATTTCGTCAGTGCAAAATCCATCAAGAACATCCGTATAGATGGCAACGAGGTGTCATTGGATGTCGTGCTTGGGTATCCAGCGAAATCGGTACTGGAAGAAATCAAAACGCTGGTCGGCAACAAGCTCAAAACCTTGCCGGGAATTGGCAACGTTCAGATCAACGCCGGCAGCAGAATAGTGCCGCATGCTGTTCAGCGTGGAGTGCCATTGCTGACAGGTGTTAAAAACATCATTGCGGTTGCTTCAGGCAAGGGCGGGGTTGGCAAATCCACCACAGCGGTGAACCTGGCGTTGGCACTGGCCCAAGAAGGCGCGACTGTTGGGATTCTCGATGCGGATATCTATGGTCCGAGCCAACCGCAGATGCTAGGCATCAATCGTCGCCCGGAAAGTATCGACGGCAAAAGCATGGAACCGCTGGAAAGCCACGGCATTCAGGCTATGTCGATCGGCTTCCTAGTAGACATTGATACCCCCATGGTCTGGCGCGGCCCCATGGTGACTGGGGCGCTGGAGCAATTGCTGCGCGAAACGCGCTGGCGCGAACTGGATTACCTGGTGATCGACTTGCCTCCGGGTACCGGCGACATTCAGCTCACACTGTCACAAAAAATTCCGGTAACTGGAGCTGTCATTGTGACAACACCGCAGGACATCGCCCTGCTCGATGCACGCAAGGGGCTCAAGATGTTCGAGAAGGTGGGCATCCCCATTCTCGGCATTGTTGAGAACATGAGTACCCATATATGCTCCAATTGCGGGCACGAAGAGCACGTTTTTGGTGCAGGCGGCGCCGAAAAGATGTGCCAGGATTACCATGTAGACTTGCTGGGTGCCCTGCCCCTGGATATTCGCATCCGGGAACAGACGGATGGGGGAACGCCTACCGTCGTTGCCGAGCCTGACAGTCAGATTGCAGCTACTTACCGGCAAATTGCCCGCAAAGTGGCTTACAAACTTTCCCTGCTAAGTCTCGATCACAGCAGCAAATTCCCCAATATCGTCATTCAAAAAGGGAGTTGAAGGATCAGCGCAGGATGATGCCCTGGCAATAGACATCCACGCCATTTTGCGGCGTGATCAGTGTTGCCGGAATAGCTTCGCCTTTACGCCAGTTATCGACGGGCTCCTGCTTGCCTGCGCCAGTGACGAGGAACACCACCTCACGCGTTCTGCTCAAGCGGGCAGCACTGATAGTGACCCGCTCTGGGGGCGGTTTTGGGGCATCAAATACCGGGAATGCGTCAACGCTGTCATCAGAAGGCTTGCCGGGAAACAGGCTAGCTGTATGGCCGTCCTCGCCAAGGCCCAGAAGTACGAGGTCAAAGTCATCTACGCCCTCGAGCGTATTGGCATAAGACTTGGCTCCCTCTACAGGGCCAAGCTCAGTGGGAATATCGTGGATCTGGTTGGCAGGGATGGCGACATGTTTCAGCCAGGCTTCGTACGCCATGAGGCTGTTGCGCTCAGGATGATCAACCGGCAGGCAACGATCATCGTTGTAATAAATATGCCAGTTTTGCCAGTCAGCCTGCGCTGAACGAAGCAGGGTGTAGATGTTCTTAGGAGTATTACCGCCCGCTAGCACCAGCAGAAAACGACCACGGCTGGCGATCGCGGATGCAGCTGATTGCAGTATGCGGTTTACCGCTGCCGAATTGAGATCTTGCTGGTTATCAAAAGCGTACCAGCGGGTTAATTGATGGTTTGCCAAGGTTAGTTGGTCTGACTTTTGCATGTAGTTGACGCCTTTTTACGGGTATAATTGCGGGTTTCGATTTGCTTAAAAAGCAAATGGGAACTTGTTTATCTCAACCAGAGATGATGACACATCATCCTCATCAAGGAAAACTAATGAAGCTAGCAATGATAGGTTTAGGGAAAATGGGTGGCAATATGGCAACCCGTTTGGCAAGAAAAGGTTTCGAAGTCGTAGGCTATGACCGTAGCGCTGATGTCGTCAACCAGCTGGTCGCCAAGGAAGGCCTGATCGGTGCCAAATCGGTTGAAGACGCAGTGAAGAAAATGGGCGACGGGCAACGCATTGTCTGGCTCATGCTGCCGAGTGGCGCACCTACGGAAACCCAGATCATGGAACTGATCCCTATGCTGAAAAAGGGCGACATCATCATTGACGGCGGCAACTCCAATTACAAGCACAGTCAACGTCGCGGTGCCATGCTTGCCGAATTGGGTATCGGTTTCATGGACTGTGGCACTTCCGGCGGTATCTGGGGTCTGGAAAACGGTTACTGCCTCATGGTCGGCGCTGACGCCGCAGTGGGCAAAACCATGGAGCCAATCCTCCAGGCACTGGCACCCGCTGAAGACCGCGGCTGGGCTCATGTTGGCCCGATCGGTTCCGGTCACTTCACCAAGATGATCCACAACGGCATCGAATACGGCATGATGCAGGCAATGGCCGAAGGCCTTGATCTTCTCAAGGGTAAGGAAGAGTTCGATCTGGATCTCGCGCAAATTACCGAATTATGGCGTCACGGCTCTGTCGTTCGCAGCTGGTTGCTGGACCTGACCGCTGAAGCACTCAAGCACGACCAGGACCTGGGTGACGTTGCCCCTTATGTTGCCGACTCCGGTGAAGGACGTTGGACCGTGGTCGAAGCGGTCGAGCAAGGCGTTGCCGCACCGGTATTGTCCATTGCATTGCAGATGCGTTTTGCCAGCCAGGACGATGACGGCTATAGCTACAAGCTGCTGTCCATGATGCGTAACGCTTTCGGCGGCCATACTGTCAAAAAACACTAAGAGAAACCCCTGAATGAAACAGATAGATCCATGTACCCTGGTCCTGTTCGGGGCTAGCGGTAACCTTTCCAGAATCAAGCTGATGCCCGGCCTGTTCAAGCTGGACGCGTTGGGCCGCCTGCCGGAAAAAATGGCCATCCTGTCAGTAGGCCGCGGTGAGGTATCACGTGAAGCCTGGCAGGCTGACATCAAGGGCATGCTGGACGCCAAGTTCAAGAATGGCTACGACCAGAAGGTGTTCGAGCGTTTCATCGCGCGTAACCACTACCATGCCAACCCGCCGACTGATCCTGACGCCTTCAAGAAGATGAAGGAGAAGCTGTCGAACGAAGCTGTATTTCCGCAGAACTTCGCCTACTTCCTGTCGGTCCGCCCTTCCGATTTCGCAACCGTGGTCGACCAACTGGCTTCGGTTGATCTGCTTAAGGAAGACAAGAACTGGCGCCGTGTCGTGATCGAGAAGCCATTCGGCACTAACCTGCCATCAGCCAAGGAACTGCAGGCTTCCATCAGCAAGCATCTCAAGGAAAGCCAGATTTACCGCATTGACCACTATCTGGGCAAATCCGCATTGCAGAACATCATGCTGCAACGCTTTGCCAATACGATACTGGAGCCGATCTGGAACAGCGAGTACATCGATCATGTACAAATCACCAACACCGAACAGCTTGGCGTAGGCGATCGCACGCAGTTCTATGACGCTACCGGTGCGCTGCGCGACATGATCCAGAGTCACATCCTGCAGACCATGGCCCTCACTGCCATGGAAATGCCGCAGGCGCTGACGCCTGAAGCCATCCGCGCAGAGAAGATCAAGTTACTGGAAGCCATTCGTCCCATTCCTGTGGATCAGCTCGAGAAGCACGCATTCCGCGCGCAATATGCAGCGGGTGAAATCAATGGTGAAAAGGTGCCCGGTTATCTGGAAGAGCTGGGCAACAACGACAGCGTGGTTGAAACCTATGCTGCGCTCAAGCTGTTCATCGACAACCCCCGCTGGAAAGGTGTGCCTTTCTATATCCGCACTGCCAAGCGCCTGCACGAAGCTGATACGCGCATTTCCATCCGCTTCAAGAAGGCGCCGCTGCAGCTGGGCGCGGGACAGCATCAGAACTGGCTCATCATCGGCATTCAGCCGCGCGAATGCATCAAGATAGAGCTCGAATCCAAGATTCCTGGTCTGGACATCAAGACTCGTACCATTCAGCTTGATGCCGCCAATCGCCAGGAAGGCGACGAGACCATTGATGCCTATGAAGCTCTGCTGCTGAATCTCATGGAAGGTGATAATTCACAATACCTGCACATCAGCGAAGTTGAAGCCCAGTGGCGTTTGGTAGACCCAGTCATTGAAACCTGGGCCAAGGACAGAAAACCGGTGCATCAATACCCCGCCGGCAGCCCTGATCCTGAAGCCAGCAAGGTGATCTTCGAGCGTGAAGATCAGTTCTGGCGCTACTCCCTCGAGCTCGGCGGCGACAAGCCTCGCGCCTGATAAGCCAACGCATTCCGGCACCGCCGGAATGCGTTTTCTCCCTGTAAAAATTCCCCTCGAATCCAAACGCGCCTTTATAATGCGTTCGAATTCAAACCTCACCATCTCCGAGAATAATGAGTATTAAATCTGACAAATGGATACGCCGGATGGCTGAAGAGCACGGCATGATCGAGCCCTTCGAGCCCAAACTGGTCCGTGAAGTGGATGGCCGCAAGATCGTCTCCTACGGCACTTCCAGTTATGGTTACGATATCCGCTGTGCCAAGGAATTCAAGGTCTTCACCAACATCAACAGCACCATCGTAGACCCCAAGAATTTTGACCCCAATTCATTTGTCGAGATCGATGGCGACTACTGCATCATTCCTCCAAATTCCTTCGCCCTGGCACGCACCATGGAGTATTTCCGCATTCCGCGGAGCGTATTGACTGTGTGTCTGGGGAAATCGACCTATGCGCGCTGCGGCATCATCGTGAATGTCACCCCGTTCGAACCCGAGTGGGAAGGTTACGTCACACTGGAATTCAGCAACACTACCCCGCTACCTGCCAAGATTTATGCAGGTGAGGGTTGTGCCCAAGTGCTGTTTTTTGAATCCGATGAAGTTTGTGAGACGTCCTACAAGGATCGCGGTGGCAAGTACCAGGGACAAAGTGGTGTTACCCTGCCCAAGATCTGACCTCTCCTCGCTCGCAACTCCCGTGTGGCCGGGCGCATAGAACCAGCCACTTCATTCTGTTAGCTTACCGCCCTTAGTAGATCTCAGAGGTATAGTCATGAAATTCAATTTTCCCATTGTTATCATTGATGAGGATTTTCGCTCAGAGAACTCCTCCGGGCTGGGGATTCGCGTCCTTGCCAAGGCTATTGAAGACGAGGGATTTGAAGTGCTGGGCGTGACCAGCTATGGTGACTTGACCTCTTTTGCACAACAGCAGAGCCGAGCATCAGCATTCATTCTGTCGATTGACGACGAAGAATTCATCGAGGAGTCACCGGAAGCACTGCAGAACCTGCGTAGCTTTGTTGACGAAATCCGCTTCCGTAACGATGAGATACCGATTTTCCTGCACGGCGAGACGCGGACCTCACAACACATACCCAACGAAATCCTGCGTGAACTCAATGGCTTCATCCACATGTTTGAGGATACGCCAGAGTTCGTTGCCCGCTACATTGTGCGAGAAGCCCGCACCTATCTGGACAGTCTGCCGCCGCCGTTTTTCCGTGCACTTGTGCATTATGCGGCCGATGGCTCCTATTCCTGGCACTGCCCCGGCCACTCGGGAGGAGTCGCCTTCCTGAAATCGCCAGTAGGCCAGATGTTCCACCAGTTTTTTGGTGAGAACATGCTGCGTGCCGACGTCTGCAATGCGGTGGACGAACTCGGCCAGCTGCTCGACCATACCGGTCCGGTAGCAGCTTCAGAGCGTAATGCAGCACGCATCTACAATTGCGACCACCTCTATTTTGTGACCAATGGCACCTCGACCTCCAACAAGATCGTGTGGAATTCGGTGGTAGCGCCTGGGGATATTGTTGTTGTCGATCGCAATTGTCATAAGTCTGTACTGCATTCGATCATCCTGACCGGCGCTATCCCGGTTTTCCTGATGCCAACCCGTAACCATTTCGGCATCATCGGACCGATCCCGCTGGAAGAGTTCCAGCCTGAAACGATCCAGAAGAAGATTGAAGCGAACCCGTTTGCCCGTGGGGTCAAGGCAAAGCCGCGCGTACTCACCATGACCCAGAGCACCTATGACGGCATCATCTATAACGTGGAAACCATCAAATCGATGCTGGATGGGCACATCGATACGCTGCATTTCGATGAAGCCTGGTTGCCGCATGCCACTTTCCATGATTTCTATGGGGATTATCATGCGATTGGCGCTGACCGGAAGCGGTGCAAGGACACCATGATTTTCTCCACGCAGTCTACCCACAAGCTGCTCGCAGGCCTGTCACAGGCCTCTCAGATCTTGGTGCAGGATGCCGAGGAACAGCAGCTGGATCGTGACGTATTCAACGAAGCCTACCTCATGCACACTTCTACCAGCCCGCAATATTCCATTATTGCAAGTTGTGATGTCGCTGCAGCCATGATGGAACCGCCTGGTGGAACTGCCTTGGTGGAAGAATCCATCAAGGAAGCGCTCGATTTCCGCCGCGCCATGCGCAAGGTGGATGAAGAGTGGGGCGTGGATTGGTGGTTCAAGGTATGGGGACCGGATTACCTTGCCAAAGAAGGCATAGGTGATCGTGAGGACTGGATGCTGACCGCAGGTGAGCGCTGGCATGGGTTCAGTGGGCTGGCGCCTGGCTTTAACATGCTGGATCCTATCAAGGCTACAGTCATCACCCCTGGTCTTGATGTTGAAGGCGATTTCTCGGAAGAGTTCGGCATACCCGCTGCTATTGTCACCAAATATCTGGCGGAGCATGGCGTCATTGTTGAGAAGACTGGCCTGTATTCCTTCTTCATCATGTTTACCATTGGTATCACTAAAGGTCGCTGGAATACCTTGGTGACTGCCCTGCAGCAATTCAAGGACGACTACGATAAGAATCAGCCGTTATGGCGGGTGCTGCCTGAGTTTGTTGCAAAGCATCCTCGATACGAGAAAATCGGCTTGCGAGAACTGTGCGACAGTATCCATGGTGTTTACAAGGCCAACGATATCGCCAGATTGACCACCGAAATGTATTTATCCAATATGGTACCGGCCATGAAGCCGGCTGATGCCTTCGCCAAAATGGCGCATCGTGAAATAGACCGGGTACTGATTGATGATCTGGAGAACCGCGTCACTGCGGTGCTGTTGACGCCCTATCCACCAGGGATTCCGCTATTGATCCCGGGTGAGCAGTTCAATCCCGTCATTATCAATTACCTGAAATTCGCGCGTGATTTCAACGAGCGCTTCCCAGGCTTCGAGACAGACATACATGGACTGGTCAAGGAAGTGGTGGACGGCAAGCCCAAGTATTTCGTGGATTGCGTAGCACAGTAAAGGGATTGCAGCTTATTTGATGCGGTCGTAATTGATGTAAGTGTAATCCCAGCCCTGCTCGCTGGTATGCTTTTCCCGCAATGTCTCACGCCATTCGGATGGATTGAATGGCGGCATCAACACACCGCCTTCGAAATCCGCATCTATTTCGGTCAGATAAATCCGGTCGCCTAATCTGAATCCATCACGGAAGAGTTCGGCGCCTCCGATCAAAAAGGCCTCCTCGTCATCTCCGCACAACGTCACTGCCTGTTGCAGGGAATTTGCGATGAGCGCGCCCTCCACACGGTAGTCAGGATTACGTGTCACGATAATCGTTGTCCGCCCCGGCAGCAGCCGGTTGATGGACTCATAGGTTTTACGGCCCATGATGATATGATGGCCCGTCGTCAATGCCCGAAAACGTTTGAGGTCTTCAGGCAGATGCCAGGGCAAGGTATTATCCTTGCCAATGACGCCGTTACGGGCAACAGCGGCAATGAGTGAGAGACAAGTCATGGCACAATTATACTTGGGGTACGGGGCAAATACGTTGTCGGCTGCCGTAGTGTTTAAAGACTATCACTAATGGCTTTCCAGCTCTTCTATCCAAAATCATTCCTCAAGCTGCTGCTGATCGGCTTCGCATTAGCGATGCTGCCGCTGCTGTTTGCCTTCGGTAACGCGGCGCTCTATCTTGATCGGCTTGCAGAGCAGAGCCGTAATACCGTTACCCAAGCCATCCAGGCCACGCGTTCCAGCCGCGTGCTCGTCGAACAACTGACTCTGATGGAACGTAGTGCAAGGCAATTCTTCGTGCTGCATGACCCCGCACTGCTGGACAACCTGAGCCATGCACACAAACGGTTCGACGGGGCCATTCGGCAACTCGCGACCCTACCCCTCACACAGCAGCAAATGCACATGCTGAATACGCTCGCTGCCGATGAAACAGACCTGTATGAAGACATCCATGCCCAATCTGTCGAAACCGTCCCACCGCAGGGATTGATTTCCCGTTTTGTCGGTTTATCAGACCAGGCTCAAGCCATCCTGACCGAAAACAACCGTCTTATCGATCGAGAGTCAGCCGTGCTGTCGCAGGCGGCAGAACGCACACAGAAAATGTTGTTGTGGCAGTCGCTCACCCTGCTCCCCGTTGCTTTCCTGGTGGTGCTCGTGATCACCTTCCTGGTGGCTCAGCCCATACGCCGTATGGACGCAGCGATTCGCCGTCTGGGTGAGGGTCAATATGCAGAGCCTATTAGCATTGACGGGCCAGGTGATTTACGCACTTTGGGAGAACGGCTGGACTGGCTGCGGGAGCAATTGTTTGCGCTGGACATGGAGAAGCAGCGCTTTCTCCGGCACGTCTCCCATGAGCTTAAAACGCCTTTAACTGCCATTCGTGAAGGCAGCGAACTGCTCAGTGATGAAATTGGCGGCCCATTGACAACCCAGCAGCGAGAAATTGCCGGCATTCTGCGTGAGAACAGCCTGAGGCTGCAGAAAATGATCGAGAATCTGCTGCATTACACTGCGGTCCAGTATAGGAAGCCACAACTCAAGTTTGAGAAAGTCGAGTTGGGTGCACTGATGGATGAGGTTCTGGACAATTACGCGCTCACACTCAAAAGCAAGCAGATCCATATAATGCGTGAGTTCCAGCCAGCTCACATGCGAGGGGATCAAGAGAAGTTGAGAACCGTCTTGGACAATCTCATCTCCAACGCAGTCAAATACACACCGCTCAATGGGAGTATTCGTATCAGCATCCAACAGGAAGACCAGTTCGGGGTCGTTGAAGTACATGATGGCGGCCCTGGCGTGATGGCTGCGGATCGTGCCAAATTATTTGATCCCTTCTACCGGGGTGACGGCATGTACGACAGTTTAGTCAGCGGTAGTGGACTTGGGCTGTCAATTGCCAAGGAGTATGTGGAGGCGCATGGCGGCGAAATTTTATTGCTCCCATCCGAACAGGGCGCACACTTTCGTGTACGCTTGCCTATGAAGCCTGTTACCGCAAATGTAGCTGAAAGTTGATTTACCTGATGAAACGCGTCATTACCCCTCTAGTTGTGTTCCTGTCGATCCTGCTCAATGCCTGTGTGAGTACCCCGGCTTCACAAGTTGAAGCAAGACCTTCCCCTGAAGCGGTGACGGAATGGCCTTCTTCTCCGGTTATTCAAAATGAAAGCATACTTGAATACACAGGAAAATTTCTGGCCCTGCCTGCATCAAACCAGAAGGAGGAAGTTGCCCGGGTAAACGCACGACTGGCCATGAACAAGCAGGATTTGAATGACAGGACTAAGTTAGCCGCTATTTATACCTTGTCCGATGTATCCGAAATCCGGGACTCGGCAAAAGCCCAAGTTTTGCTTGAAGAACTGTCTCGCGAAAGAGACCCTGATCTGGAACGTGCTACGCTGGTAAAGATCCTCAGAGGGTTCATCGTGGAGCACAATAAAATGGCTCGCGAAAACAACAGATTAGGACAGAAAGTAGCGGATGAGCAGAAGCGTACCGAAGCGCTTCAGCAGAAACTGGAAGAACTCAAGCAGATCGAGAAAAATCTCGTTGATCGCAAGGTGATGGATAAATAAGTGTGATGAATCAAGTGAAAATGGGACATAGAATTCTGACGGTCGATGATGACCCGGATATCCTCAAACTGCTGGGTATGCGGCTGAAGGCGGCTGGATACCAGGTAGTCGCGGCGACAAGTGGCGAGCAGGCATTGGCACAAATCGCTGTAAGCCGCCCTGCTCTTATCATTTGTGATTTGCGCATGCCCGATATGGATGGCATGGCCGTATTCGATGCCATACACAAGACAGACCCAGCGCTGCCCATGATCATGCTGACCGCTCACGGCTCGATACCGGAGGCGGTGGATGCCACACAGCGTGGGGTGTTCGGGTTCTTGACCAAGCCGTTCGACAGCAAGGTACTGCTACAGCAGGTTGAAGCAGCAATGCGCATGAGTGCTGGCACGCAGACCGACATGGCGACCGATGAGGACCAGTCATGGCGCCAAAACATCGTTACACGCAGCCCACAGATGGAAAACCTGCTAGGCCAAGCCAAGCTCATGGCAGTTTCGGACGCCAGTGTTTTCATCCAGGGCGAAAGCGGCACTGGCAAGGAATTACTGGCGCGTGCCATTCATGAGGCTAGCCCTCGCCACGCAAAGCCTTTTGTTGCTATCAATTGCGGAGCGATGCCGGAGGCCTTGCTGGAATCCGAGCTTTTCGGTCATGTCAAGGGCGCGTTTACCGGGGCGGTGCGGGATCACAAAGGGTTGTTTCAGAGCGCTGAGGGCGGCACCCTGTTTCTTGACGAAATAGGTGACATGCCATTGGCCTTGCAGGTCAAGCTGCTGCGGGTGCTCCAGGAGCGCACCGTACGCCCCGTGGGCTCCAGTAATAGCATTCCCATTGATGTCCGCGTCATATCTGCCACGCACCGTAACCTAACTGAAGAAATGAAGGCAGCCCGATTCCGCGAGGACCTTTACTACCGCATCAATGTTGTCGGGCTGGAGCTGCCGTCTCTGTCGGCACGACGCGAGGATATCCCGTTGCTGGCCAATACTTTCCTGCAGAACTTGTGCAAGAAATACGGGAAGAACCTCAACGGCTTTTCGCCGGAGGCCATGGAGCTGCTCATCTCTGCACCTTGGCCCGGCAACGTTCGGGAGCTGCAGAACATCGTCGAGCAGACCGTAGTCCTTTCCACCACGCCGCTGGTGCCAGCGGTATTGGTGCAGAAGGCTCTGCAGAACGACATAGGCGGTGTCGTTCCTTTTGAGGTCGCCAGGAAAAGTTTCGAGCGTGACTATCTCGTGAAATTACTCAAGGCCACCAACGGCAGTGTCACGCAGGCCGCAAGACTGGCACAGCGTAACCGCACCGAGTTTTATAAACTGCTGCAACGGCACCAATTGACACCCGCTTTGTTCAAGGACAATAACCTCGGACCATAATGTCGGGTAACAACGACATCTACAAATACTTATAAATCAACAAGTTGCTATAGCTCATCCATTGACTGTCTCAAGTGACAGACATTCCGGGATAGTCACGAAAGTCCAAATCTTCTTCATTTTTCATTAACTGTCTGATTTCTCAGTGTTTTCAGAATCTGGCACAGTCTTTGCACTACTCACTATAAATAGTAAGTGTTAGTAGAGAGGACAAGAAAATGAAAAATCTACGCAAGACACATCCGATGGTCTTAATTGCTGCAACTGCCTTGACCTTGTTCAGCTTGTTGGGCAGCGCGGCGATAACAGGTCTGTTGCCAAGCGCGCCTGACCTGAATGCTAAAGCTGATGGAACGATGGCTGCTGATGACAATGCCATTAAGAGAGAAAATACAAATCCCAAGCCTGGCACCCGTAATAAAGCGGGTGACGGCCAGATAGCCTGCATGAATTGCGGTACGGTAGTTGCCATCCTTGCACTCGAAGGGCAGATCCATAGTGCTGCTGGCAGCAAGGAATACAGAATGGCACCGGCTTACCAGATCAAGGTGCGTATGCATAACGGCACGTATCAGACAGTAGTGCAACATACGCGTCCACCTTACCTGATTGGTGATGTCATCCGGTTGGAGAGGAGACAAGCCACCGTTTAGCTTCTTACAGTTTCTTAAAGCGGGCCTTTAACTCCCCGTGAAGGTCCGCTTTTTTTTGCCTATCGTTTCCGTATTTTCTTAGGCCATTGCCAATGCCTGCCCTGATTTCAGCAGCTTCTCCATCTCCCTTTTGCTGAGAGCCGCACTGAAAAGATAACCTTGGCCTATCTCGCACCCTTGTTCCCGCAAGAATTGCGCTTGTGCAGCGGTTTCAATCCCCTCTGCAATCACATCCAACTTGAGACCACGGGCCATCTGTATTGTAGCCACGGTAATTGCCACGTCATCCGGGTCATGCGGGATATCACGAATAAAGCTGTGATCGATCTTGATACGCTCGACAGGGAATCGCTTGAGATACGACATGGAAGAATAGCCGGTGCCGAAATCGTCAATTGCCAAATGAATGCCCATACTGCTTAAGCTGGCCAGTCGGGCCACGGTAGACTCTGCGTCATCCATCAGGACACTCTCGGTAATTTCGAACTCCAGCATATCCGGATCTGCCTGCGTTTCTCGCAGGATGCGCGCGACGAGTTCGATCAATCCGTCCTCGCGAAACTGCCTGCCGGAAAGGTTAACACTCAAGTTGATGGGGCGGTAACGCTGCTCATGCCAGAAACGGATATCCTGGCAGGCGGTGCGCAGAACCCATTCGCCAATAGGCACAATAAGACCCGATTCTTCGGCCATGGGAATGAATTGATTGGGAAGCATGACCCCTTTTTGTGGATGATTCCATCGAATCAGGGCTTCAGCGCCTAACAGGCGCCGAGTCAGCAATGAAACCTGCGGCTGGTAGCAGAGCTCAAACTGTCCCTGCTCCAGGGCATCACGCAGCTCGCCTTCAAGGGTCAGCCGGGTTGAACTCTTATAATGCATTTCCTCGGAAAACAGCTGGAATTTGTTCTTGCCATGGCTCTTGGCATGGTACATGGCGGCATCGGCATTCCGTAGCAGCTGGGCGACGTCATTGCCATCCTTGGGACAAATGCTGGCGCCGATGCTTACACCCACATACAGATTCCGATCATTGAGAATAAAAGGTTCGCTCAGTACACGGATGAACTTCTCGGCGATGGTCTTTACGCGTTCGACGTCCTCGGCATGGTTGAGAATCATGGCAAACTCGTCTCCACCCACGCGGTAGATAACATCATCCTGCCGCACCACGGAGGTCAGCCGCTGTGAGACCATGCGTAGCAAGGTGTCACCCACATGATGCCCCAAGGTGTCATTGATGACCTTGAAGTCATCCAGATCTAGTACCAAAACGGCAAGAACACTTTTCTGTACGCTGGCCTCATCCAGCAATTGCTGAAACTTGTGATTGAATGCATAACGGTTTGGTAAATGGGTGATGGTGTCAAAATTGGCCAGATAGCCAACACGCTCTTCAGCACGGGTTACAGCGCGCTGCAGCCGGCCGAGCAGCAGGGCTGCACCAAATAAGGTAGCCAGCATGACCAGACTGGTCGTGCCCATATACCACAGCAGTTGATAATTCAGGTTTCGCGTATTGGCACGCAGGTAGAGCATGCCCACCTGATTACCAGCATAAATGACCGGTTGCCAAATCTCGGCCGACTGTACACTAATGCGCCGCAGATTCTCAGTCTTGTCGGAGATATCCAGCACTTCAGGCGTCTGCCCATGCCTTGCATACTGAGCAAAGCGTTCCTGCTGGAGGTTATACAGGCCTACTGCGTCTACATCTGCAGAAGAAGACAGGGTAGATAAGGCTTCGGTAGCGGCGACCTGGTCTCTGAAGAGCAAGGCAGCCACGCTATTGTCAGCCACGATCCGCATCTGCAGTTCGAGATTGGAGGCAAACTGGCTACGCAGTGAAGCGTATTCCACGGCAACAAGAAAGACACTGCCCGCCAGTAAGGCGAGACCTACTGCCGCAATATGCACCTTACGAACGGGTGGATCAGGCTTGTGGTTAGAAGGGCCCATGCCGATCAATAAACATGCTTGGCTAGGAACAGTAATCTTGAGCTCATCGTCAGGCCCGCCTGTTTGGCTGCTGCAGAATCAACTTCAAACATCAGCTTCTTGTTTTCCAGAATTAGCGTAATGATGCTGCGTAGCGGGATCCCTGCTGACACCGCCGCTGGCAATGCATCGCTCTCTTCCTTTAGCGCGGCCCCTTCCGATGGTGCATCGCTGATGGTAAGCACACTGGAACCGCGCAGCGACCCCAGGATCACCGGCATATTGTGCCGCTCACTCTCTGCAATATACAACATGTGGCAGGCAGGTGCTTGCTCCAAATTAATTGCGCGGCGGACGACGAGGTGTTTGTCGCGCACCTTGCGGTTATGCAGTTGCTCAATGGAGGAGCCGAATCGGTCCTCGCCGATTGTGCAGATTGTTATGGCCTTACCGTTCTCTGCCGGCCATGTCACGAATAATGCAAAGTTATAAAGGTAGGCCGTCTTCAGCTCATATTCGCTCACCTGCTCGGCATTAGCAGTCAATGGCGGTTGCAGTGCCGCAATTAATAATGCCAGGACATGCAGGGTTCGCATCAGCATGGCTAGAACCGGTAATCCAGTTTGACCCGAAAGACGCGTCCGTCTTGTCGGATCGTTTCCTGAAGGTTGATGGCATCTGCCGGGTCGCCGTATTCCTTGTCGAAAAGGTTGTAAATGCCGAGCGATGCATCCAACCCCGGCAGCAGGTCACGCCGACTGAAGCTTGCATTGGCGACGACAAAGCCCCCCGTCTCACCTGTCATGGTTCTCCTGCGACTGGTGTACATCAGCTCACTGCCCGCCTGCCACTGGTTCCAGACTGGGAAAGTGAGGCCCAGCTTGCCTAGCACCCGTGGCGAATTGACCAGCCATTGATCGGTGTTGTCATCATAGGCATGCTGGGAAGTCAGGCTGGACTTTAGCTGCCAGCCGTCGAACTGGCCATCGAGACCGAGCTCCAAGCCTGTCGTGCGTGCATCATCCACATTCTGAAACACCAGCAGTCCATCTGCCGGGTCTAACTGCTGGCTGATGAGATTGTTAATTTTGTAGTGAAACAGGCCGGCATGACTTTGCCATCTGGCGGAGAGGGTCTTGTCCCACGCAATTTCATAGGTATTGATGGTTTCGGGCTTGAGATCAGGATTGGCCTTCAACCCCACCATCAGATTATTGTCACCATAAAAACGCTCGTACGCATTCGGCGCACGGAATGCCCGGCCATAGATGAACTTGAGGCTTTCGTGCTGCGATGGCTGATAAATGGCAGCCAGACGCGGATTGGTCGTGCTGCCGAAGCTGTCGTAGTGGTCGTAACGCACGCCCGCATTAAGCAGCCAGCGCTCATTCATGCGGAATTCATCCTGCAGGTACATGCCGTACTTATCCGAATCGTGACGTTCATCCGTGTATACCTGCAGGGGCGTTCGATCGTAGTTCTTCTGATCCAGGTGACCATCATGGATATATTCAATGCCTCCCACCAGCTTGTGGGCATCGAAGGCGGTGCTGGTAAAGCGGGCCTCTGCCGTATTCCGCGTACCGTAAGTCCGATCCATGTTCAGCGTAGTGGGATATGGATAGGTACCTTTATATTTATAGATGCCGTGATTGATGTGAAGGCGCATATCCAGCGTATCGGATAGATGGGAAACATAGGTAGCGGCGGCAAAGGTATGCTCGTCTCTCGTTTCGTAGCGCGGATCATTGAATACCGTGCCGTAAGGGGCTGTCGGGTTTTGCTTGTCGCGTTGAATATGGGCTGCCTCAAGCGTGAGCCCGTGATAGGTGAACTTGGCGAACACCTTTTGGTAGTCTTCGCTATCGAGACCTTCGGCTTCCCCCGCAAATTCCCGGAAATGCCAATCGCGCCCTTCGCTGTCTCCCAACGTAGCCGAAAGAACGAGCTCCGCCCCATTCTCAAGAATGGCCCCATAACGCGCGCCACCCTTGTAACTTTGATAGCTGCCCGCCTCGGCAGTCACGGCCGCGCCCAGCATGCTGCCCGCTTTTTTGGTCACGACATTGATCACGCCGAGAAACGCGTTGTCACCATAGATGGAGGCAGCAGGCCCGGGAAGAAACTCCACCTGTTCGATCAGATCGATATCAATGATGAATTCGGAGCCGATATAGGCTTGACCGAAAACATTATCGTTGGCGCGGATGCCATCCACCAGCAATAGCACGCGGGAATTGTAATCCCCGGTGCGCGAGAAACCGCGTACCCCAAGGTAGCTCCAGCTGCGGTCATTGGTGACATAGAGACCGCGCATGCTTTTGAGGACATCCGCCAGCGTGCGGTAACCATAGTTGCGGATATCTTCTGCGGAAACGATGACGGCGGAGGAAGGCGCGTCGTGAATGTTCTGAGGATAGGTGGAAGCGCTGCTCACCTCGAGTGTAAGCAGCTTCTGCAAAGGTATTTCCAGGAGCTCTGCTGAATCTGCTTCTTCTGCGCGTAGCGAGTGAAACGACACCAACAAGACAAAACCGGTTATACCACCTGCGTACTTCAGTAGACGTGGGCGGTCTAAGCCGCCTTGCTGTCTAATGATGTTCTCCCAAATGCCGTATTTTTTATGTTATGCAGTGCAAGTTTTTTCAATGTATGCAATGCAGTTTGTTTTATGTTAGGCGTAGCAGTGTAGCACAGCTGTATTCGGGTCCAACAGTTCAATTCATGGCGAAAGCGTTGCGGTGTAATAACTCTTTTTGATAGGCAATGTGGTGGCCGTTATTTCTGCTAACGCTTTGTTCCAGTCACTGACAAAGCGTTGAATATTAAAACGTTCTATCGCATGGCGGCGGCCTTGCTCACCCAATGCGCGGGCTAGATCATGATCCCGCAGCAGTTCCTGCATATAGCCAACGAGCTTGCTGATATTGGTGTCGGCGTAACCGGTTCTGCCGTTCTCTATCACGGTCGCCATTTCAGTCGTTGCCAAGGCCACCACCGGCACACCCACCATCATGGTTTCGATTACCGCCAAACCTAGACTGGTGTAACGAATGGGGTTGAAGAAGAAGCGATAATCCGCAACGAAATTGGGTAGTTGGGCATGCTGCACTTCCCCCAACCCGCCCACGTCCTCGGCACCCATGCCAACGAGATCGAGTGGTACTTCATTGCACACGGTGGCAAACACATCTCCACCCAAGCGACGTCCGCGTTTTGCGATGTCATTCACCACCACGATGCCGCGTTCATACCCACCGCGATAGCTCACCTCAGGCGGCACCATGACTCCATGCTCGATCACCCTGACCGGCGTTCGACCGCTATTCCACATCAACGCGTTGAAATGCGTCACGTGTACCAGCAGCACGTTAGGGTCATCCACCGGATGGCGCATATCGGTCGGATGCTCGCGCGGCGTGTCATGCTCGATGTAGATTCGCGGCACATTGCGCTGTGCCGGGGTCATATACTCAAACTGGTCATTCAGGTACTGATGATCGTCCTGAAAGATGATGCAGTCGAACTCGTGGTGCCTGACCTGATCGATCGGCATGTCGAACACATTGTCACCCCATGGGTGATGCCCCCAACGCCCGCTATAACCTGGGGGTCTTCCCGGCTTGGACACCACAAAAAACCTGTGCGGTGCCTGCGTGAGGTAATAAAGATAGCTGCCGTGCGTGTGCCAAGTCAGGATGTTTAGTGGTCTCATGGCTTCCTTTCTTCATTAATCCGTTTCGCCTAGCCGGAATGCAGGGTCTCTTCATCTACACCTGTGACGGCGGAATATCCGTCATGCTGGCAGTTTCCTGATCCCTGCGCTGTTGCAGCAGCCACATTTGGGCATAAATGCCCTTGCGCTTGAGCAATACAGCGTGGCTCCCGCGCTCAACCACGTGCCCGCGTTCCAGCACGAGGATTTCGTCTGCGTCCACGATAGTGGAAAGTCGGTGGGCAATAATGAGCGTCGTGCGATCGACCGACAGCCGATCCAGCTCCTGCTGGATAGCATGTTCGGAGCTGGAGTCCAGTGCCGAGGTTGCTTCATCAAAAATCAGGATGGGCGGATTCTTGAGCATGGCCCGCGCGACAGCAATGCGCTGGCGTTCGCCGCCGGATAGCTTGACTCCCCGCTCCCCGACCAGCGTGTCGTATTTCTCGGGCAGCGAGTCGATGAACTCATGGATATGCGCTGCGCGTGCGACGCTGATTACTTCCTCGCGGCTCGCACCGTAGCGCCCATAGCCGATGTTGTAGGCAATGCTTTCATTGAACAGCACTGTATCCTGCGGCACCACACCAATGGCTTGCCGCAGAGTATCGGGACGAACCCGGGCAATATCCTGCCCATCGATCAGGATACGGCCCTCAACGGGATCATAAAAACGCAGCAGCAGCCGCGCCAATGTAGACTTGCCAGAACCGCTGCCGCCAACTACGGCCAATGTCTGGCCTGGTGGAATGCGGAAGCTCACATCAAACAGGATGGGTCGTTCCGCTTCGTAGTGGAAGTTGACGTGCTCGAATACCACCTCCGCACCTGTAACCTCCAGCGCCGGCTGTAAAGGCTGCTGCACAATTTCCGGCTTTTCCCGTAGCAGGTCGAACAGCCGCTCTACATTCACCAGCGCATCCTTCACCTCACGATAGGCGAAGCCGAGGGCATTCAGCGGTAAGCAGACCTGCAGCACATAAGCGTTGATGAGTACCAGGTCGCCTACCGTCATCTGCCGGCGAAAAACTGCATCACCCGCCATCAGCATGATGGCGGCCACGCCCACGGCAATAGTCGCGCTCTGCCCTACATGCAGGATGAACAGCGCCTTCTGGTTCCTGACCGCGGCATCGGTCCATCGCCCCATGATGTTGCTAAAGCGTTTCGACTCGATCTTTTCATTGGTGAAATATTTGATGGTATCCGCATTGATCAGGCTGTCCGCCAGTCTGCTCTTGGCTTGCGAGTCAAGGCGTACCACGCGGCGTTGAAAAATGGTACGCAAATTGGTGAAAAACAGCGTAAAACTCGAATAGACAAGGAAGGTGACAGCGATGATGACGGCAAACCAGCCACTGTAGCGGGCCAGCATGATAGTCAGCACCATGCCGATCTCGACCAGGATGGGCACCAGCGTGAATAACCCTGCCCCGAGCAGGAAGGCGATACCCGCAGTACCCCGATCGATGTCGGGCAATAGGCCGCCCGTCCTGCGCTGAGAGTGGAAGCGTGCGCCGAGGCTATGTAAGTGGTCAAATGTCTTGTGCGCATAGATGGCCACCGTGCTTTGCGAAACGCGGGAGAAGAGCATGTCCCGCAACTCATTGAACAGCGTGCTGGAGAAGCGCACGATGGCATAGCCCACCAGCAGATAGACCGGCAGCTCCAGCAGTTGACCAGGCCGGGACAGTTCATCAATGATGCGCTTCAGAATCAGAGGCACTGCCACAGTAGCCACCTTGGCCAGGATCAGGAACACCACAGCCACGCCAATGCGGTAGCGGTAGTTATACAAAAGCCGCCAAAGATCGCGTGTGATGTCATCCTGGCTCAGGCGGGCCTTTAGCTGCCACCACCGAGGCTGCGTTTCTGCTGCAGTTCCAAATGTTTCGTCTTTACTCATGCCTATCGATTCCTGCTACCTTTTGAACTGCCCAATCCTACGTGCGCCATCGTCCAGTCATGCCAGCTGTGCTTTGTAGAATGAACTTCAACCTCAATACCTTCCCATGAATATGCAGCCTCGAACCCAAGCCGGGGGAAACGCCTCAACGGGCCTAACCTAAGATGGAAGGCCGCTTACTGGACCAGCTCCACATCACCTCAGTTGTTGTATTCCGCGCCTTGCAATTGGGTGACATGTTATGCGCGGTGCCGGCCTTGCGTGCCTTGCGCGCTGCCTTACCGCATGCCCACATTTCCCTGGTAGGCCTGCCGTGGGCACAGCAGTTTGCTGACCGCTTCAATGCCTATATTGATGAGTTCATCATGTTCCCCGGCCATCCTGCCTTGGGCGAACAGCCGCTGCAGGAGGACCTGCTGCCCGATTTTTACCGCGCCATTCAATCACGCCATTCTTCCCTGGCCTTGCAGCTGCATGGCAGCGGCGAAATCAGCAATGGCATCGTGAAAGATTTTGCTGCCCGATGGGCTGTCGGTTATGCCTCTGCGCCCACCGACGATTCTGACGAATTCTTTTCTTTTCCCTACCCGGCCACTGGTCCTGAACCCCTGCGATTGCTGAATCTGGTTACCAAGCTCGGGGCTCCTGATAGGGGTACTCATCTCGAATTCCCGCTGACGGCCGCAGACTGGCAGGAATTGGGCGAAAGCGGACTGGGTGCAGGACTGTTGCCTGGTGAATATATCTGCATCCATCCCGGTGCACGCTTTCGCGACAAGTGCTGGCCAGTGGAGCACTTCGCACATCTTGCCGATCAGCTTGCGCTCGAATTCGGGCTGACCGTGGTGCTGACTGGTTCGGACAAGGAGCGTGACCTGACAAACGCAGTGGCTGGTCATATGCAAACCCCTGCAATCAATGCTGCAGGTCCTATCTCCATCGGCGCCATGGCGGCGCTCATGAGCCAGGCACGGCTGTTGGTGTGCAACGACACCGGTGTCTCCCATATCGCGGCCGGCTTGAAGCTCAAAAGCGTGGTCATTTTCAGCAAGGCAGACATCACGCGTTGGGCACCGCTTGACCAGACCCTGCACCGTTGTGTCTGGGACCCTGCTGGTAATAAGCCAGATGAGGTGCTGACGCAGGCACGCCTGCTACTGGCTGATCGGTGCTGATGGCTTCATCGAACAACTCGCTTGCCATCCCGGCGACCTTTTCCAGACTGACATCATCCACAAAACACACATCGTGCTCGCAGCGATGTTTCAGGTTGCTGACGCCACATACGGGACAATGGGCCTGCACTGATAATGCCGGCCGCAGCAGATCCTGACGGATCGGGCCGGATTCCAGCAAGTTGGTCAGCCAGAAAATACCGACAGCAGGCGTGCCGATAGCAAGCGCCAGATGCAATGGTCCAGTATCGTTGGATACCATCATCACAGCACGCTCCAGCAGACCACACAATGCGGGCAGCGAGAGCTGGTCCGTGAGATTGATGGCCTGATGTTCCATGTGATTGACGATAGTGTGCGCCAGATGCGCTTCTGCCCCAGTTGCGCTGATGACGATCGTCGCGCCCTTACTGGCCAGCCTGTCACCTACGGCAGCAAAGCGCTCGGCAGGCCAATGCCGACGTACATCAGTTGCCCCCGGGTGCAGGATCACAATGCGCTCACCGCGCATGGGAGGCATGACGCGTGCCGCCTCTTGCCGGTCGTTTTCGGTAATTGTGATCTCGCTGTCCCTGAGCACCGGTACGGCACCTGCCAGTGCAGCAACCTGCAATAGTTCCAACCTTCGATTAGCGATTTCACTATAGGGAAGCCAGCGGTCGAGCTGAGCAGCATCGGGGGTCTTGAGGCCTATCGTCAGCCTTGCTCCCAGGCTCAGGGTATAGGCATTGGAATACCGTCCCCCACCATACATCTGAATCGCCAGATCAAACTGGGCTTCACGCATCGCCGCAACAAATCGGCGGTTGCGCTCCGGATCCACCACGGAATCAATGGGTGCCCCAACCCCCGGTACCGGCGGCATGACAATGACCTTATCCACCGGTCCTGGCCGCCCGTTGAGAAAATCGGCGTGCCATTGCTTGCCCAGCAAAACGATCTTCGCCTTGGGGTAGGTTTGACGTAATGCATGCAGTGCCGGCAAAGCGAACATGAAATCCCCAATCGCATTGGGCCTCAGCACCACGATGCTGCGCACATCGGGCAATGGCGAATACACGTGTCTATCGAACATTAGCCAGCCTCACGCATGCTGGTTCCATCCCTCATGCTGGGGTTGGGCGCGCTGCCAGAGCACATGCGGCGCATCTATGGGGCGTTCCTGGACAGTCGTCGGCAATTCCATATGATAAGCACCCGAAGGGATGATGCCGCAACCGCCGAAGCGAGCCATCACGCGCAACTGAGCCAATACATCTTCGCCGCAATGCTGCGGGGGAAGTTCCTCCCAGAAATCGAAGCCCCCTGCTTCGCGTAGTTTCGCCGTGTCAAACAGGACACAACCGCCAATCCAGGCCACACGGTAATAGCGCATATTGTCGCGGGTAAACCCGAACTTCTGCTGCACGTGAAAAAGATTGGCCGCATTGTGCAGGCAGTGGCGGGCCCATGCCGGGCTTTCAGGAGATACCAGCTCGGGCTCTACGCCGGCTTCCCAGAATTCGATGTGCTGCTGATCCGGCCGCGCATGATCGGCATAGCTCAAACCATGCAAGGCACTGCCGACGAAGCCACACTTCTGCTCAGTAATAGCCTGCAACAGCCGCCCGACCAGGTCGTTTTCCAGCAGCACATCGTCATCCAGGAACAGGCAATAGGGGGCACTGACCTTGGATAACAGAAAGGCCCGCTGCTCGGCCATGCCCAATCGTGGAAGATGGCGATAAGTATGTATCTCGTGTCCGGTAGCATTGAGCCAGCGCCTTACTGCCAGCACTTCCGGCCGTTCCAGGGCATCCTCGTGATCCGACTGATCCGAAACGTGGATACGCATGTTCTGCACTGTCTGGGAGGCAAGCGACGTCAACGTCATCGCCAGTGCATACGGACGGTTGCAGGTGGGAATCAGGATATCAACCGCACTGCTCATGAAGCCCGCTTTCCTGCACCTGTCGACTGCTGGTACAAATAAGGGTTAAGCGTGGGATCGTTGTACATCTTGAATTGGCGATATACCTTGAAATAGGCGCGGCCCTGCGCAGCTTCAGCCAGCAGGTTGTCAAAGCAGGAAGCCAGATCCTGCCGCTGGTTGATCAGGCGTTCCAGTTTTTTCTTGCATGTCTCGATATGGTTGGCGCTGACGTCTTTGCGTTCGGTCTGCTCGCGCATGTGAAAAATCTTGAGCGCAAGAATGGAAAGGCGATCGATCATCGAACCTGCCGTTTCACTGTTGAGGCGCGCATTGTTGGCGAGCCTGACATTGCTCAGCTCGGTGAGGATGGCTTCGTCCAGCGCCTCGATCGCATCATTACGTTTCTGGTTGTACTGATCGATCAGCCGCTTGCTGGCTGCGATTTCGGCAGCCTCTACATCTGTCCTTCGCGCCTTGTCCTCTTCATTCCACAGCAGTGTGTTATAGCGGTGATTGGCCCCGATCCACTGCCATATTCCTGAAGCGGCCAGGCGGTCCAGGTCATCCTTGTCCTGTTCGTAAAGCGTCAGGTCATGGAAGCATACAATCGATAATCCATCGAGTTCTTTTAACATGTGGGTTCTCCCGGTAGGGCAATCCTTGCAGCGCTCCTGGAGGGAGCCTTCAAACGGATAAGGCACCCTGCGCCGTACGTGAAGTGCACGGCGCTGGCAGTGCATGGGATTGCTGATGTTTGTGCTGCTAGTGCTTCTTTGAACCGCGGACGTTATCCTCGGATGGGCCCTTGAATGCCTCGCTAACGTCGGCCGGTGTCTGGAAATCCTCATCAGGCAGTTGCTCAAGTGACGCACAGACGTTCTCATCAGCGCCATTCTCCTTGGCGTTACGGATGAGGTCCTGCTTGCTGGCTGGGTAATTGACGCCCTTGAGATACTTCTGGATTTGAATCGGATTTGAGTGTGCCATGGTGTATTACTCCTACAAATTGGTTGAGGTCTCGTGAAAGTGTTCACCCCACGTTCCATACCAGCGCGCCTGAGCCGCTGTTCTCCACCCGGTATTTGGGCGAAGACATGATGTCAATGTTGGGGAACGGTTGTTCGGTATCGGCCCTGCCTTGCAGCAGACCCTGAACGGCGGCGACCACCTCTGCCGGCTGAACTTTGCTCAGGCAGTCTCCATGTCCTTTAGGACACACGCTCTTGAAGCAGAAACGGCAGGGAACGTCATGAAACAGCACGCGCGTCTTTGCCTGCCAGGGTGTATGTTGAGGATTAGTCAGGGCATACAGGTCGACCAGCGGTGTGCCGATGGCAGCTGCCATGTGGGCCGGTCCTGTGTTGTTAGAGATGACGACAGAAGCCGTCGCAATGGCTGCAGCCAACTTCCCGATATCCAGCTGGCCTGCCAGCGAATGAACTGCCGAGGCATCCAGTCCGGCGTCTTCGATGATGGCCTCAATAAGCCCAGCCTCACTTGCGTCGCCAGTCACCATCAGTCTCGCGTCGAGCCCCTCATGCAGCATGGCCATGACCTGGGACCAGTGTTGGGGTGGGTAGCGGCGGGAAATCGCCGTGGCGCCCGGATGCAGCATCACCCAGGGCTGGTCAGCCTGTGCATCAATCCCCAGCCGCTGCCTGATCCAGGCCTTGTCTTTTTCGCGTACCACCATGGAAAGGGTCTCGTTGTCGGAACGGATGCCAACGTTGGCAACCAGGTCAAGCTGTCGCCGAACCTCATGGCGAATGCCCTGAGCGGGCTCCAGATCAAGTACCCAGTCCGTCAGCAGCTGATAGGGATTTTCGTGGCAATGAGCGAGCCGCAGTGGAATTTTTGCAAGATGGCAAAGCAGCGCCGTCGGCAATGGATTCTGGCTGAACGAAGTGAAGATGATGGCCGCGTCGAACCAGCGGCGCCGCAGAGTCTCCATCATCTCCAACTGGTAATCCGGATCACGCACCGGACTGCTCTTGAGCCATGGCGGTGTGTACACAATGGTATCGTCAATCTCGGGGATATAAGGCGCAATCGCGGCCCCGCTGGGTGAGGTCAGCAGCGTGATAGAACTGCCGGGCAGGGATTCGCGGATGGCACGCATGGCAGGTGATGTCATCAGCACATCGCCAAGGTAATCCAGACGGACGCACAGAATATTTCTGGCCTGCATCCAGTCTAAGGAGCTCATGCTGCCGGGCTCCCCATTTCGCTCCAGTCTTGCTGCTGATGCTGGGGTTGCGCCGCTGCCACCTGCAGTGCGGCGATATAAAGATCAGGCGCCATGAGATCCGGCATGCGCATGGGCGACATTTCCCACTCGGTTTCGTTGCCATTGTCGATCAGGATGGTTCTGCAGCCTGCACGTTTGCCGGCTTCGATATCATTGAGGATATCGCCCACCATCCAGGAGCTTGACAGATCAATGTCATGATCCTCGGCAGCCTGCAGCAGCATGCCCGGCAGCGGTTTTTGGCAGTCACATGCCATCGCCAGGTCTGTCAGCAGGCCTACTGGATGGTGTGGGCAATAGTAGTAACCCGCCAATTGCACACCCTCGGGCTGCAGCAGCTCGTCCAATCGCTTCCAGACCTTGCTCAGTTCGTTTTCGTCGAAGTACCCCATGGCCACTCCGGGCTGGTTACTGACCACGATCAGCTTATAACCCAGCTGGCTAAACAGGCGCAGGCCTTCGGCGGCCTTGCAAGACAACGCAATACGATGAGGGTCGACGTTGTATGGCACATCTCGAATGAGAGTGCCGTCCTTGTCGAGGAAAATAGCCTTGATGGGTTTCTGCATGGTGGGCCTCCGTTTAGGGCCAGGAAGTTTCCTGCATAGGCAGGATCGTGATTTCTGCAACCACGGAATTCAGCGTGAGGACAGAAACAATACCGCGGGCAGCGTCCAGGGGATCCTGCAGCTTGGTCACATCGAGATCGGGAAAACGGTCGAGCAGGAACGGGGTTTTCATGCCGCCGACCACGACGCCTGTGACCTTGATGTTGTGTTCACGCAGCTCCGCGTGCATAGCATGTGACAACCCGAGCAGGCCCCATTTGCTGGCATGGTAGGCCGATGCATTGGGCCAGGCGCGCTTAGCCGCAGTCGAAGAGATATTGATGATATGGCCGCCGCCCATCTTCTTCATGTGCTCGGAAGCATGTTTGGCCATGAAAAACGGCCCGTTGAGATTGGTATTGATCACCCGCAGCCAATCTTCCGTGGTGAGTTCCGCCATCGGTAATGTCTTGTCGGTTCCTGCATTGTTGATCAGCACATCCAACCGGCCGAACTGGTCGATGACTTCATTGATGGCGTGCTCGGCAGCGGAAGGGTCGCCGACGTCAAAGCAGATGGAATGCAGGTTGCCGCCCTTGCCTTCCAGGGTTTGCGCATGGGCTGCCGCCTTGTCGCCGTGGATGTCACAAATCGCCACATTGGCGCCCATCTCCGTTAGCACCTCACAAAGAGCTGCGCCTAAGCCACTCCCGCCACCTGTCACCAGCACGGACTTGCCCGTAAGGCTTCCCTGCATGGCCTGGCCCGCACCACCGCTACGCTCTTTAACGCTATCGCTCTTGTGTAATGGTTGTATCTGCATCATGGTTTCCTATCGTGAATTGAGTTGTTGAATGACGGCACTCTGGACTCCCGCCTGTAAACTGGCAGGGACAGAAACAGTGTCAACAGCATGGATGACGACTTTCTGGTAGATGGAAGACACGCGTTCTGCGACACTGCGCCAGGTATAGAACTGATGGGCTCGCCGCCAGCCCTGCCAGCCCAGCTGCTGCGCGTGTGCAGGGCTGTCGTGCAGCAAAGCAAGGCGATTGGCAAGCGCCTGGGGATTTTTCGGAGGCACCAGATAGCCAGTCACGCCCTCCTGCACGGTTGTCTTGATGCCGCCGACAGCGGCGCCCACCACTGGCGTTGCGCATGCCATGGCTTCCAAGGGTGTGATGCCGAAGGGTTCATACCAGGGCGTGGTCACAAACACATTGGCGGCGCTGTAGTAATACGCCAGCTCAGCGCGTGGTTTCTGGCCGGTGAATACCACCTGCTGTTGTAAATCGAGTGAGGCCGCCAACTGCATGAGGCGCGCGAACTCCGCAGACGCTGGCTTGCCATCCTGCGGCACATCGCCACCCACGATCAGCAGACGTGCCTGGATCCCATAGTTATCACGCAGGACCGCGAGGCTTTCGATCACATTATCCACACCCTTGCGCGGGACCATGCGGCCCAATTGCAGAACAATAAATTCGTGCGGGTCCAGGCCCAACAGTTTTCGCGCTTGCTCATGCGCCGGCCACAATTCCTCCGAGTCAAACCCGCAGGGCACAATTTCGATGCGGCTACGATCCGCGCCGTAATGCCGTTCCATGTCCAGCCGATCCTGTGGGCATTCAGCGATGACTAGGTCGGCGTCCTGCATGAGGTCTTGCTCGATCTCGACACGTTCTGCCGGGAACAGGTCTGCTGTCCCTTGCGACTTGCGGCGAACGAGTCCCAGGGCATGAAAGGTGATGACGTAAGGGATACCCAGAGTTTCCTTGACTCGCTGGGCGACTAGGCCCGACATGAAGAAGTTGGCATGCACCAGGTCATAAGCCAAGTCCTGCGCCTCGGCGAACCCAACCATGAAATCGGCAAATGTCTCCATATATGGTAGGAGCTCCTCCTTGGGCACAAAACAGGATGGCCCGGCTGGCACATGGATGACCCGCACACCCGGCTGCCATTTCACGACCTGCTTCTGTTGAGGGGAATCACATCGCGTAAAGATATCCACTCCATAGCCCAGCTTGGCGAGCTCCAGCGCAAGATGGGCGACATAGACATTCTGCCCGCCGCAATCAATGCTGCCGGGAGAAGCCAGAGGAGAGGCATGTTCACTGACAAAGGCGATTTTCAGCATGGCGGTGCACTCCTGAAAAAGCCTGCATGGCATCGCCTGCGGGCAGAATAAGCAGAGAGGGGAAGAGGTGCGGAAATTAAAGATGACATCATGCTCTCCCCAGCCAGGGCTGGTTGCCTTGCTCAGCCAATTTCTTGGCTGCCAGTGCGCGCAGTGTCATGATGACGGCGCCTGCAAAGGCCTCATCAAACCAGGGATCCGCTCCACTGACCGCCACCACCAGGTCATGCAGTACCACTCCGCCCTGCAGCAGGGAATCCCCTTCAGCATATAGATGGGGACGTGTCTCCTTGACCAGGCGCGAATCCATGCCAGTACGCCAGCTGACTTCGGCCTTGCCTCTTGCGAATACGCCGTAGTCGGCATCCCACTTGGAGGTGTCGCCTACGGCGTGCTCATAGAGGATGGCATCCTTGAAATAGCCGTCAACCGGTCTTGAACCCGGACGCATGATGACGATGTATAGAAATCCACTGGCGCCGGCTTCCCGGCTTTCCATGGCTGTGTTGATCATGGGCAGGCATAGCTCGACCGCATGCCTTGCTGTGTTTTGATCAATGAAATAGCTGGAAAATCCGGGCATATCCCCTCTTCCTGTTAGGTTAGGAGATATGAAAGTAACGAGGAGCCTGGGCTGGTGTATGTTCGCTAAGAAACGATTAACTTGAGGCTGCGGTTTACAAAAAAACGTTCATACTCAAGCACTTCCGTATATCTTTATGAAAGAAAAGGAGACTTGAAGTTGGGTGCTCAGGCCCAACAATGAGATCCATTTTGCAAAAATTGTAATGCTAGACGGCGACGGGTGCCTTGATGGCAGGATAGGGATCGTAGTTTTCCAGCGTGAAGTCTTCGAACTTGAAACCGAAGATGTCTTTCACATCCGGATTGATGAGCATGGTGGGCAGCTGACGCGGGGTACGGGATAGCTGTTCACGCACCTGATCGAGGTGATTGAGGTAGAGATGGGCATCACCCAGCGTATGTACAAAATCGCCGAGCTTGAGATTGCACACCTGGGCGACCATCATGGTCAGCAAGGCGTAGGAAGCGATGTTGAACGGCACCCCGAGGAAGATATCTGCGCTGCGCTGGTAAAGCTGGCAGGACAATTTGCCATCAGCGACATAGAACTGGAAAAAAGCGTGGCATGGCGGCAACTTCATCTTGTCGACATCGGCCACGTTCCAGGCAGAGACAATCAAGCGACGTGAATCCGGGTTCTTCTTGATAGCTTCGACCACCTGGGTGATCTGGTCGATATCACCGCCGTCCGGCTTGGGCCAATTGCGCCACTGGTAGCCATAGACAGGGCCAAGGTTGCCGTTCTCGTCTGCCCATTCGTCCCAGATGGTGACACCGTGTTCTTTGAGGTAGGCGATGTTGGTGCTGCCTTGCAGGAACCACAGCAGCTCGTGGATGATGGATTTGAGGTGGACTTTCTTGGTGGTCAGCAGCGGGAAGCCCTCGTTGAGGTCGAACCGCATCTGGTAACCAAAAACGGACAAGGTGCCCGTGCCGGTGCGGTCTTCCTTCTTGTGGCCATGTTCCAGTACGTGGCGCATCAAGTCGTGGTAGAGCTTCATTTCCAGCTCCTTATCGAATGTGTTCTGCGATGTACTGCTTGATGGCGGCAGCGTCGGCTTCCATCACGTCGAAGCGCTGCGGCAAGTCTTCCAAACCGACCAGGTCGGCTGGACGCTCAGGCCTGCTGCCGAGAGCTTCCATGATCGCATCTTCAAACTTGGCGGGCAACGCAGTTTCGAGGATGACCATAGGCACCCCGGCTTCGCGGTATTGCAAAGCGGTTTTGTAGCCATCTGCAGTATGCGTATCAATGGTGACGCCGTACTGCTTATTCACGTCGCGAATGGTTTGCATACGGTTAGCGTGCGAGCTGGAGCCGGAAACAAAACCATAGTCGGCCACCTGGTCGAACAGGCCATCGACTTTGAGATCGAAAGCGCCGCCACTGTCCACCTTGCCCCACAATTCCCGCATCTTGCCCGCATCACGGCCGGTCAGGTCAAAAATGAAGCGCTCGAAGTTGGAGGCCTTGCTGATGTCCATGGATGGGCTGGAGGTATGGTAGGTATTGGCTGAGCCGCGTGGACGGTAGACGCCAGTCTTGAAGAATTCGTCGAGCACGTCGTTTTCGTTGGTGGCGACGACAAGTTTGCGGATAGGCAGGCCCATCATGCGTGCGATATGCCCCGCACACACGTTGCCGAAATTGCCGGAGGGCACGGAGAAATCCACCTGCTCGCTGTTGCTCTGGGTTACCGCAAAGTAGCCCTTGAAGTAATAAACGATCTGCGCCGCGACGCGGGCCCAGTTAATGGAGTTGACGGCGCCTATCTTGTACTTGGCCTTGAATTCGGCATCGTTTGACACGGCCTTGACCATGTCCTGTGCATCGTCAAATACGCCATTGATGGCGATGTTGAAGATGTTAGGATCCTGCAGGCTGAACATCTGCGCCGTCTGGAAACGGCTCATCTTCTGATGCGGTGACAGCATGAAGACGCGCACGCCCTTCTTGCCGCGCATGGCATATTCGGCGGCAGAGCCGGTATCACCCGAAGTGGCACCCAGAATGTTGATCTCCTGGCCGACCTTGTTCAGCACGTACTCAAACAGGTTGCCCAGCAACTGCATGGCAACATCCTTGAAGGCCAGTGTGGGACCGCTTGAAAGAGACAGCAGGTAGAGATCGTCTTCCAGCTTGAGCGTAGGCGTAATGTCGTCGGCATTCTGTCCGGCACGTACATGTTTGTAGACTTCACCCGTATAGGTCTTGTCGACAATCACGCGCAGATCTTGTGCCGGAATGTCATCCGCCAGTCGCGAGAGAATGGTGTAGGCCAGGTCGCGGTAACTCATGCCGCGCATGGCGGTCAGATCCCTGTCACTTAACTGCGGATAGGTTTCCGGCAGGTAGAGGCCGCCGTCGGGCGCGAGGCCGCCCAATAAGATTTCGCTGAAACGCAATGCAGGCGATTGCCCGCGAGTACTCACGTACTTCATAAGTAATTATCTGCTCAATTCTTCGGAACGAATGCGGGTGATTTTGCCTTCGATGGCTGGCAAAGCCTCAATCGCGGCAATGGCATCGTTCATGGTTTTTTCGACGGTCACATGCGTCAAGATAATGATATTGGCTTCCGTCTCGTTCTCAGCCGGTTCCTTCTGGATCATGGCGTCAATGGAGATATTGCGATCACCCAAAATACGTGTGACATCGGCCAATACGCCCGGCTTGTCGAGTACGCGCATGCGCAGGTAATAAGCGCTTCGCACTTCGGAAATCGGCAGGATTGGCAAATCAGCCAGCTGATCCGGCTGGAAAGCCAGGTGCGGTACGCGCTGATGCGGATCTGCAGTGTGCATGCGCGTGACATCTACCAGGTCGGCTACAACGGCACTTGCTGTCGGCTCAGCACCCGCACCCGCACCATAATATAGTGTTGGGCCAACAGCATCGCCCTTCACCACCACTGCATTCATCGCACCGTTCACATTAGCCACCAGGCGTTTCTCCGGGATCAGCGTGGGATGCACACGTAGCTCGATGCCGTTCTCCACGCGTTTGGTGATGCCCAGCAACTTAACCCGGTATCCGAGCTCTTCGGCGTACTGGATGTCCTCACGCGCGAGCTTGGTAATGCCTTCGGTGTACATCTTGTCGAACTGCATCGGTATACCGAAACCGATGCCAGCCAGAATCATGAGCTTGTGGCCGGCGTCGATGCCTTCGACATCGAAGGTCGGATCGGCTTCCGCATAGCCCAGACGCTGCGCCTCGCTCAGCACTTCATTGAAGCCCAGACCTTTCTCGCGCATTTCGGACAGGATGAAATTGGTAGTGCCGTTTATGATGCCGGCAATCCACTCAATACGGTTGGCCGATAGTCCTTCACGCACCGCCTTGATAATGGGAATGCCGCCAGCGACTGCGGCTTCGAATGCCACCATCACGCCCTTCTTCTGCGCGGCGGCAAAGATCTCGTTGCCGTGCAGGGCGATCAGTGCCTTATTGGCGGTCACCACATGCTTGCCGTTTTCGATAGCCTTGAGCACCAGCTCCTTCGCAACCGTATAACCGCCGATGAGCTCGACGACGATATCAATATTGGGATCAGCAACCACGGCAAAGGCGTCGTCTACAACCTCGACCGTACCCTTGGTGATGTCCTTGGCGCGTGCTACGTCACGCTCCGCAACTTTCACAATGCGAATCGGACGGCCGGCGCGGCGGGTGATTTCTTCCTGGTTGCGGGTCAGCACGGTAAAAGTGCCGCCGCCTACGGTGCCTATGCCTAACAGACCCACGTTGATTGGTTTCATTGCTTCCATTCTATTTTTTCGCGCCGTGGCGCTTGCGGTAATGTTCGAGATAACGGGCGATGCGGCCGATAGCTTCCGTCAGGTCATCCGTATTGGGCAGGAAAACCACGCGGAAGTGATCCGGCTGATGCCAGTTGAAGCCGCTGCCTTGCACCAGCAGTACCTTCTCCTCCAGCAGCAGGTCGAGGATGAACTGCTGGTCATCTGCAATCGGGTAAACCTTGGGGTCCAGCCGCGGGAACAGATATAGCGCAGCCGCAGGCTTGGTACAGGTGATGCCCGGAATTTCCGTGATCAGCTTGTAAGCGAGGTCGCGCTGTTTGCACAGACGACCAGTTGGCGCCACCAGGTCTTCTATGCTCTGGTAGCCGCCCAGTGCCGTCTGAATCGCCATTTGCCCTGGCGCATTGGCACACAGGCGCATGCAGGCCAGCATGTTGAGGCCTTCGATATAGTCACGTGCATGGCGCTTCTCGCCGGAAATCACAATCCAGCCGGCGCGGTAGCCACAGATGCGGTAATTCTTCGAAAGGCCATTGAAGGTAACGAACAGCACATCGTCAGCCAGTGAGGCGATAGAGGTATGCACGTGGCCGTCGTACACCACTTTGTCGTAAATCTCGTCAGCGAAAATGATCAGCCCATGGCGGCGTGCGATGTCGATGATCTTTACCAGGAATTCGGCAGGATATAGCGCACCTGTTGGGTTATTCGGGTTGATAATGACCAGGCCGCGTGTGTTCGGCGTGATCTTGGCTTCCATGTCTGCCAAGTCTGGTAGCCAGTCGGAGCTCTCGTCACACACATAATGGCGGGGCTGGCCGCCAGCCAAAGTCACGGCTGCCGTCCACAATGGGTAATCCGGCATCGGCAAGAGGATCTCATCACCATTGTTGAGCAACGCCTGCATCGCCATGACGATCAGCTCGGAGACACCGTTGCCTATGATGATGTCGTCGATATCCACACCCGGGATCTTCTTCTGCTGGGTGTAGTGCATGATGGCTTTGCGTGCACTGAAGATGCCGCGTGAATCCGTATAGCCAGCAGCATGATCCAGATTGCGTATCACATCCTGCACGATTTCCTCAGGCGCTTCGAAGCCGAAGGTCGCGGGGTTGCCGATGTTGAGCTTGATGATGCGGTGGCCTTCGTCCTCCATCTGCCGCGCGCGCGCCAGTACCGGTCCACGAATGTCGTAGCACACGTTACTGAGTTTGGCAGATTTGAGTATGGGTTCCACGCTGAAGTCCCGCAAAAAAGTGTGCTATCTTACCCTGCCAAGGCCTCTACAGCAATTCAGCAGTAGGGTCCGACGTCTCGAAAAACCGCTTTAAATACACTCTCTTGCCATGAAACTGCACCTCACACGCGCCGAAGGAAACCAGCTCATCACCGGATACGGAGAGGGCTGGGTACAAATCAACACAATTCGCTATGAACAAAGCCTGATAGTGATGCCCGACAAGGTCATCCCTGAATGGCCTACGAAGTTTGAGGATTTGACTGCTGAGGACTTCGAAAAACTGGCTGAGTTGAAGCCGGAAGTCGTGCTGCTGGGGACGGGTCCGACAATTCGGTTTGTGCATCCGCGAATGACAGCGGCGTTGGCGGAAATCGGCGTGAGTGTAGAGTGCATGGATACTGCCGCAGCTTGCAGGACTTACAATATCCTCATGGCAGAGGGGAGACGCGTGGCAAGCGCTCTACTCATATAAAAAACCGTCTCATTAGAACGGAATATCGTCATCAGAAAAAACCGCTTCCTCCGAAGTGGTGACAGGTGAAATATTATTATTTGACAGCAGCTTATTAAGCCGTTCTATTACTCTTGGTGATGAAAGGGGCACTGAAGTTGTCGCCCCATCTCTCAAAGTTTCGAGGTATGTTTTTGGCAAATCTTTTATTTGCGCCAGATGATCTAACTTTTCTAAAGCTTCATCTTCAGAAGCTGATTTCATTGTGGTTTCGGTGAGACAAGTCAGCATTCGTGTACGGGTTTTCGTAGACTTAATCAAGATTCTGAAAATATCACTTGCTACATCAGCGACAGTTTTTCCTGTTGCATGCAACCCTTGATACTTCGCTATAAAACCATATGGATTTAATCCGCGAATGATTGGAATTATTAAAACTCCCCGACCTACAGCAACTCCGACTTCCTGATCTGTCCAATTACTTTCCTTGAATCCAGGCATGAGAATAGCTGCTAAAGCATCCATTGTTTGCAAACCAACTTCAATCTCATCAAGCCATTCTTTTGTTGGTTCGATATCAACATGAGCTACAAAAGCAGAAATTCCATAGCGACGTAGTGCTGCTTGAAGTAACCCAGTATTCTTTTTGAAGCTTGAAAGATGACTTAGAAAAAGTCTGAAATGAAAAGGCTCCCAAAACGTCGCCTCTACAGTGTGTTGATTATCATCATCCGCGTGGCTATGGGGGAGTTGGAGTTCGTTAGCAATAGCTAATATTACTTCGTCCTTCTCACCTACCAATAACTCCTTTGTATACACCCATTTACTATTAACTCCGCTCGTTGGCTTCTTAATATCTACGCCATGAGCTTTCAAATAGGTATTAATGTCTCCATAAGACATTCTACTTTGGAGCTCTCTGCCGATCCGGTCAATTAAACTAAGCTTCTCTAATACCTTCATCTAAAAATTTAGGATTAGAAAAGTAGTTTTTAGAGATTTTTATTAGAGAACGTCAGCGTCGCATTCGTGCCGCCAAAGCCGAAGCTGTTTGACATTGCCGTTTGAATATTGGCGTTATCAATACGCTTCTGAACGATAGGCAAGCCCTCAGCAGCAGGATCCAGCGTCTCGATATTGGCCGAAGCCGCAATGAAATTGTGTTCCATCATCAGCAGGGTGTAAATCGCCTCGTTCACACCTGCTGCACCCAGTGCATGACCGGAGAGCGATTTGGTGGAAGCGATGGCGGGAATCTTGCCGTGTTCGCCGCCCTCAAACACTGCACGAATGGCTTCCAGCTCCTTACTATCGCCCACTGGGGTACTCGTACCGTGGGTGTTGATGTAATCGATCTCGCCTTCCACGCCTTGCAGCGCGAGCTTCATACAGCGCTCAGCGCCCTCACCGCTTGGCGCGACCATGTCATAACCGTCAGACGTCGCGCCGTAACCCACAACCTCAGCGTAAATCTTGGCGCCACGCTTCTTGGCATGTTCGTATTCTTCCAGCACGACAATACCGCCGCCACCTGCGATGACGAAGCCGTCGCGATTGGCGTCATAGGTACGTGAGGCTTTTCCAGGGGTGTCGTTGTACTTGCTGGAGAGCGCGCCCATGGCGTCGAACATGAAGGACAAGGACCAATGCTCTTCTTCACCGCCGCCGGCAAACACGATGTCCTGCTTGCCCAACTGGATTTGTTCAACGCCGGCACCAATACAGTGTGCGCTGGTCGCGCAGGCCGAGCTGATGGCGTAATTGATGCCCTTGATCTTGGCATAGGTTGCAAGAACGGCCGAGATGCCGCTGGCCATGGACTTGGTGACCATGTAAGGGCCAACCCGACGCACGCCTTTTTCACGCAGCGTGTCTACACCTTCCACAATGCTTTCATGAGACGCGCCACCCTGGCCGACGATCAAGCCAGTGCGCAGGTTGGATACCAGTTCTTCGGGCAAGGCTGCGTCAGCAATCGCTTCCTGCATGGCGATCCATGCATAGGCATGGCCATTGGCCATGAAGCGCAGCAGCTTGCGGTCGATCATTGATTCGATATCGAGATTCTTGACCGAACCCGCCACTTGCGAGCGCATGCCTTGCTCGGCATATTCCGGCTGATAGGTGATGCCGGTGCGACCTTCGCGCAGGCTATCTAGAACCTCTGCCTTGTTATTGCCCAGGCTGGAGACAATCCCCAAGCCCGTAACTACCACACGACGCATTATCGCGTTCTCCCCAATACTTGAGACATAACGTATTTTATGAAACGCTTAAAAATTATCTGTGCGGGTAAACAACCCAACACGCAAATCACTGGCTGCATAAATTTCGCGGCCATCAAGTTCAAGGCGCGCGTCGGCAATACCCATGACCAGCTTGCGCATCATGACGCGCTTGAGGTCAATATAATAGGTCACCTTTTTGCCAGTAGGCAGCACTTGTCCGCTAAATTTGACATCGCCTGAACCCAATGCGCGACCTCGGCCGGGACCGCCCATCCAGCCCAGGAAAAAGCCCACCAGCTGCCACATTGCATCCAGGCCAAGACAACCAGGCATGACAGGATCACCTTCGAAGTGGCATTTGAAAAACCACAGGTCAGGATGGATATCCAGCTCTGCGATGATCTGGCCGCTGTCATATTTGCCGCCATTTTCCGTGATGGAAACAATACGGTCAAACATCAGCATGGGCGGCAATGGCAGCTGCGCGTTGCCAGGTCCGAACATCTCGCCACGGCCGCAGGCCAGCAATTCTTCGTAGGTGAAGCTGTTTTGTTTTGACATTATTCTGCAGGAAGAAGTAAAGGCGCTATTTTGGCTGGAAACGGCATCGAGCGAAAGCCCTGCCGACTTTTGACAACGTCCAAATTCAAAAGCAAGAACCAGAGTGTTCTGCAAGGCAGATAGCGTTACAGTAATGCATCATGATCGTCCAATTCAATTATGGCCACTCCCAGTTCACACCCGTTAGTGGATGACCCCCGCTGGCAGGCAATAGCGTCGCGGGACAAAGCTGCGGACGGCACCTTTTATTACGCAGTCAGAACTACTGGTATCTATTGCCGGCCATCCTGCAGTGCGCGTACGCCCAAGCCGGAAAATGTGCAGTTCCACGAAACACCAGAACAAGCCGACCAGGCCGGATTTCGTCCCTGCAAGCGCTGCAAGCCGGACCAGTTACCTCTCGCTCGGCAACATGCTGACGCAATAGCAGCCATCTGCCGCAGCATCGAATCTTCTGAAGAGATGCTGGCACTCGATGAGCTGGCTGCACATGCAGGCTTGAGCCCCTATTATTTTCACCGCCTTTTCAAATCCATGACGGGATTGACGCCGAAAGCCTATGCCGCAGCCTGCAGGACGGGCCGCGTCCGTGAGCAACTCAGGCGCAGCGCGACAGTCACCGACGCCATCTTCGATGCCGGCTACAACTCAAATGGACGCTTCTATGAAAAATCCGGCGATATGCTGGGCATGACGCCCACCGCCTACCGCGCCGGCGGGGCCGGTACGGAAATATGGTTTGCCGTAGGAGAATGTTCGCTGGGCGCCATTCTTGTCGCCAGCAGTCCGCGCGGCGTCTGCGCAATCTTGCTGGGAGATGACCCGGAGATGCTGGTGCGTGACCTGCAGGATAGCTTTCCTCTCGCCACCCTGATTGGCGGCGATCGTGACTACGACCAGCTTGTCGCCAGGGTCGTTGGATTTGTGGAAATGCCGCGCATCAGCCTGGATTTGCCGCTGGACATACGAGGTACCGCCTTTCAGCAACGTGTATGGCAAGCCCTGGGCAATATTCCGCTCGGCACTACCGTCAGCTATACCGAGCTGGCCGCACAGATCGGCCTACCCAAGGCAGTACGGGCTGTGGCAAGCGCGTGTGCCGCCAACAAGATCGCCGTTGCCATCCCCTGCCATCGAGTAGTGCGCACCGATGGCAGCCTGTCGGGTTATCGCTGGGGCGTTGAGCGCAAGCGAGCTCTGCTTGAACATGAAGCCGAACCGAAACTCAAGGAAGACTTCCAGCCTTAATACGGCTTGCACGACCAAATTGCTCAGACCTTCCAATGCCGGAGCAAGAACCGGAGTGCTTACCTAGACTAGCCCGAATATTCTCCACAACGTTAATGTTCAAGGAGATATGGCATGGCACAAATCAAGGGTTGGGCAGCATTGGCGCCCCAACAGAAGCTCGAACTGATTTCGTACGATCCCGGACCGTTGGCACCGGAGGACGTAGAAATAGCAGTGGAGCATTGCGGGGTATGCCACTCGGATTTATCAGTCATCGATAACGCTTGGGGTTTGTCCAATTATCCCGTCATCCCGGGACACGAGGTCGTAGGCCGAGTAGTAGCTATAGGCAAGCATGCAAAAGGCTTGAAAGTAGGACAATACGTCGGTGTAGGCTGGAATGCAGGCAGCTGCATGCATTGCAGTGCCTGCATGACGGGTGAACATAATCTGTGTCCAGCAATTAAACCGACTATCATCAGCCGCCAGGGTGGATTTGCCGAACGCATACGCTGCCATTGGGCTTGGGCTGTCCCCCTTCCTTCTACACTGGAGGTCGCGTCAGCGGGTCCGCTACTGTGTGCCGGAGCTACCGTGTTTACACCCTTGCTGACTTTCGGCATCAAGCCTACTGATCGGGTTGGCATTGTGGGTATCGGCGGGCTGGGCCACCTCGGACTCAAGTTTGCTAATGCCTGGGGCTGTGAAGTCACGGCATTTACTTCGAGCCCAGACAAAGCTGATGAGGCGAGAAGTTTTGGCGCCCATCACATCGTCAACAGCCGGGACAGCAGCAATATCCTGGAAGCTTCAAACTCGCTGGACTTTCTGCTTATCACCGTCAATACGCCACTGGACTGGTCCGCACTCCTAAAAACACTGCGGGCTAATGGCCGCATGGCCATTGTTGGCGCCGTGCTTGAACCAATAGCCATGTCGGCCATCGACCTCATTTTCGGACAGAAGCGAATAGCCGGCTCATTGAATGGCAGCCCATCAGCCACAGCGGCAATGCTGAATTTCGCAGCGCGTCATCAGATCAAACCACAAGCCGAACATTTTCCCATGAGCAAAGTAAACGAGGCATTGGCTCACATGGGAGCAGGCAAGGCAAGGTATCGGGTTGTTGTCGACGCGGACTTCTTATAGGCGATCCTGGGGTATACAGATCTGTTTACTCTTTACCCTAATATCGTTACTATCCGGGTTCGCATTACTTTAAAAACCCTTAATAACGATAAGCTGATCCACCAGCTTTAAGTACAGGACAAGTCAATGAGCGACCGTCAACTGGCCGACTGGCGCGAACATGCGCTGAAACTCGAAACAGAAATCAACAAGGTAGTCGTGGGGCAGCAAACGCCGATTCGCCTGATTACCACAGCCATTTTTGCCCGCGGTCACGTACTGCTTGAAGGCGATGTCGGCGTGGGCAAGACCACCCTGCTGCGTGCATTTACCCGTGGCATCGGCGGCGGCTACCAGCGTATCGAGGGCACCATCGACCTGATGCCGAACGACCTGGTTTATCACACCTATCTGGGTGAAGACGGCAAGCCGCATGTAAGCCCGGGCCCATTGCTTATGTCCGGCGAGAACCTGTCGGTATTCTTTTTCAACGAAATCAACCGCGCCCGCCCGCAAGTGCACTCGCTGCTGCTGCGGGTGATGGCCGAACGCACGCTGACGGCCTTCAATTCGGAACATTATTTTCCGCACATGCTGGTATTCGCTGACCGTAACCAGGTCGAGAAGGAAGAAACCTTCGAGATTCCTTCCGCCGCACGCGACCGCTTCATGATGGAAATCCCGATTGTGGTGCCGAGCGACGCCGCCATCATGGAGTCTTTGGTATTCGACACCCGCTTCCATGATGTCGATGCCCTGGTTGATACGGTGCCGTCAGACGTCCTGCAGTTCGATCAGCTCAACGCCTTCTCGAAGGTGATCCAGTCCAGCATTGAAGCTAGCGGCACGCTTCGCCGCTACGCACTGGATTTATGGCGCGCAACCAAGACACCTACCGATTTCGGTGTCAAAGTACATGGCGTGGATATGCAACGCCTGGTGCTTGCTGGTGCCAGCCCACGCGGCATGAGCATGATGATGCGCGCTGCCCGTGTGAATGCCTGGCTCAACAACCGGAATGCTGTGTTGCCGGAAGACGTGCATGCTGTATTCCATCCCACTACGGCTCACCGTCTGGTATTCAGCCCGGTTTATGAAATGCGCCGTACTGAGATCGCACGTGAGTTATTAAACGGCATTATCAACGCTGTTACCGCCCCCTAATGAGATATTCGCTGCTTCCACGATACTTTGTTGCCCGCTTCACGCTAGGCTTGTCGTACACCATGTACTGCCTGCGCCTGCCGCTCATTGGCGCCTCGTCTCGTGTTCCCAGCGAAATCTCATGCTTGCATCACGTAGTCTGATGATCGGCCTTCGCACCAGAATATAAGCCAAGATCGAGCAATGGAAAACTTCAACATCAAGGAATTCAGTTACCACATCAGCTGGCGCTCACGCGGACGGCATCCTGGCCGTCATACCAGCGTCCAGCGCGGCATGGGCATGGAGTTCCGCGGACATACAACACTGCTTTCCTACCCCGATCCGCGCCGCATTGATATTCGCCAGACCATCCGCGACCCGATGGAGCAGATCTACGTCCGGCTGTTCAACCAGAAAAGCTCGACGCCGGTTTATGCCATCTGCGATCTCTCCGGCTCCATGAATTTTGGCAGCTGCAAACGCAAATTGCGCCAAGCGGCTGAAATCGTTGAATCCATTGCCCAATCAGCTGGTCATAACAGTGACCCGTTCGGTTTTGTGGGGTTTGATGAAGTGGTACGTGAAGATTGGATCAGCACAGCCTCGGCCAAAGCGCAGCGCGGTCTCGAAATGGCGGAGAAACTCAAGGAATATCATCCGCCGCACATCGGCAGTGAAGGTTTGCTGGACATTTATCGCTATTTGCCTCGCGAACGATCACTCATATTCCTGATTTCCGACTTTCATATGCCGATGTCGTTACTCGAGCAGTCGCTGCCCATGCTGCTGCGGCATCACATCGTGCCTGTGGTGCTGTGGGACGCGGAGGAGTATCAGAATATCCCCGAATTCGGCATCACCAGCGTTGCTGACAGTGAAACCGGTGAACGCCGGACATTGTTCCTGCGCAAGGAGCTGCGTCAGCGCATTATCCAGTCGTTTGAAGATAGACGTACCGCCATCTATGAGATGTTCATGAGCTTCGATATGCCGCCATTCTTTGTAGAAGGCGACTTCGATGCTGATGATCTCACCGAATACTTTTTCCAGTTTGTCGCAGCGTGACCTATATGAACCCAAGCATGAATCCCAGCCAGATGCGTCCTCGCTTCCGATACCTGATCGCACTGTTCCTGCTCTGTCTGAGCCTGCCAGGCATATCGGCGGATATGGATGCAGAACTGCCCAGCGTGAAGGAAGGTGTGGTCACGGCGCGTGAGGTGAATCCTCCACGTGAAGTTGGTTACACGGTTGGTGACATCCTGGAACGTACCGTTGTACTCGACATCAAGAAGCCGTACAAGCTGCTGGATACCTCGCTGCCGATCGTGGGTTACGAGCGCCGCTACAAGGGTCAGGTGGTCGGTATCGAACTGCGCAGCATCAAGCACGAGCAGAAGGATTTCGACGAATTCAGTCGTCATACCCTGCGCCTCGGCTATCAGGTGTTCACTAACAACGTGGTGGCCAAGCCAGCCATGCTGCCACCCGAGATCATCAAGCTGCAAAACGGCAAGGAGTTCGTGCAATACCGGATTCCCAGCTGGCAATTCGTCATCTCCCCAATCTCGGTGTACGGCGCGGTCAAGGTCGAGGCTGACATGAGCCCATTGCGGGGACCGCTGTTGCTGAAAGACGATGCCAATCAGCAATACATGAAAGTACTGCTCGCGGTCCTGACCCTGTCGCTGATCGGGCTGCTCTACATCTTTGGCAAGCATGCATGGTTGCCACGCATGGGCGGACCATTCTCCAGGGCGTATCGTCGTATCAGCAAATTGCGCAGACATCCGAATGAGGAGAATTTACAGACCGCCGTCTCACAAATGCATGAGGCTTTGAACAAGACAGCAGGCCAGAGTGTCTTCAGCGATACGCTGGATGCATTCCTCGCCAAGAAGCCTTCGTTTGCCCCGATCAGGGAGGAGCTGGTGAAATTTTTCGGCCTCTCGCGCCATGTGTTCTTCGAACCGAACTCCCCCCATGAGGCGGGTGCGGAACCGATCGACTGGCTGCGTAAATTCTGTCGCCATTGCCGCGATTGTGAACGTGGACTGAATCCGAGCAATTGATATGAGTTTCTCTGTGCCCTGGGTTCTCTGGCTGCTGCCCCTCGCAGTCCTCCCACTCGTGCTGGAGCGTACGCATAGCCGCAGCTATTCCTGGCTCGAGATGCTGCCGCGCGACAGGCTGTCCGACCTTATCAACATTGTGCTCAAGGCACTGGCCGTGCTTGCCCTGCTCTTTATCATCCTCGGCGTAGCGGCACCGCATACCAATGAACAGCATGTCGAGCGCATTGGTGTGGGCGCACAGATCGGGCTGGTACTCGACCGCAGCGCCAGTATGGATGACCCATTCTCCGGCAGCACCGATGGCCGCGTCGGTGAAACCAAGTCCGCTGCGGCCAGCCGCCTGATCACCGATTTCGTGAAATCACGCCAGAACGACATGTTCGGCATGATCACCTTCAGCAACTCGGCCATGTATGTGTTGCCGCTGTCTGAAAACCGCGAGGCGATTCTGGCTGCCGTGCGTGCAACCTCAGGTAATTCCCTGTTCCAGACCAACATCGGCAGTGGCCTCACCAGCGCGGCGGGTTTATTCGACAAGGTGCCCGACTCCGGCTCGCGTGCGGTTATCCTGTTATCGGATGGGGCTGGCCGCATTGATGCCGACACGCAGCAAAAAATCCGTGACTGGTTCGAACGCATGGAGCTGAGCCTGTATTGGATTGTGCTGCGGCAGCCAGGCGGCATCAGTATTTTTGATGCCAACTACAAGCCGCCCGAAGACCAGGCACTGCCGCCGCAAATTGAGCTTTATGAGTTCTTCAAGACAATGCGCACGCCTTTCCGTGCCTATGAGGCGGAAGACCCCAAGTCACTGGAAGCGGCAATCGACGACATCAACCGGCGAGAGAAGAAGCCGATTCGCTATGTAGAGCAGATCCCCGGCCGCGATTTCTCAAGCCACTGTTTCCTGCTGGCAGCCGTCATGGTCAGCCTGCTGTTGGGTGTTAAATATCTGGAGGTGAGAACTTGGCACTAAGCAGACATCGTTTCCTGAGCGTTAAGAAGCTCACTATTACCCTCACCGGCTTGGCACTGCTGAGCGCGGGCGGCGCATTGTATGAAATGAAACGGATCAAGGAAATTCGTGATTTCAATCGGGCCGTGCTGCATGCGGAATCCCCCAAGACAGATCGGCAGAGCTTTGAGGCCAAGTTCTCGACTGCCTATTGGCTCGCCAAAAACGAGCGCTACAAGGAAGCGACTTTGTTGTTCACACAACTGCTGTCCGATGGGAATTCCACTCAGCGTTCCGCCATTCAGCATAACCTGGGCAACATTTTCTTCAGGCGCGGGCTCGCCATCAACGGCACCAATATGACTGTTCGCGATGAAGCCGAGTACCTGCTGCGGCAGGCCAAGACTGCCTACGTGCAGTCCCTCAAGTATGACAATAATTTCTGGGATGCGCGGCACAACCTTGACCGTGTGCTCACCATGCTGCCAGCGACACCCACACCCGGCGCTGGCGAATCGGATACGCCAGGTTTGATCATGGGCAACATCCCGGTCGGGCTACCGTAAATCAGCAAACAGGCGTTCGAAGATGCATAAGATAATCAACTACCTCCGCCACCGTCGCGACGCCACCTTGTTACTGGCGACGTTGGTGCTGCTGATTGCCGCCATCTTCCAACCCACCGTACCGGTCAAACGGGACATCTACAGCTATTTGTTGGTCACTGACATCTCGCAAAGCATGAACGTGATGGACAAGGAGCTGAACGGCAAGCCGGTTTCGCGCCTCGTTTATACCCAGGACATGCTGCATCGGATTATCCGCGCCATGCCGTGCGGCACCAATGTCAGCATCGGGTTATTTGCGGGTGTCAGCATCGCTGCCTTGTATACGCCTATTGAGGTCTGTGCGAATTATGCCGCCATTCATGACACCATCGATCATCTGGATTGGCGCACTGGCTGGTCCGGCAACAGCCGTATCCGTGAAAGCATGCTGACCTTGGCGCGCGTCATTCGCAGCTTCCCTGAGCCAGCGCAAGTGGTTTATTTTACTGACGGCGAGGAAGCGCCCAAGCTGCATGCCTTCAACACTCGGGACCTCACGGATTTCCAAGGCGGCGATGATTGGCTGTTAGTCGGCATTGGCAGTGACAAGGGGACACCGATTCCCAAGCTCGATGAGCACAATCAGCTCATCGGGTATTGGGCGGGCGACAGCTTTGCCATGCAGCCTGGTATCGCCCAGATCTCGGAATCCAATATCGGAGTGCGGGATGACAATGTCGCTTCAGCTGAAGGTGATCGCTATCTGTCGAAATTGGATGAGGAATACCTGAAATCACTCACCAAGGAAATCCGCGGCGACTATGTCAGAGGTGACAGCCTGCAGGCTATTTTGAGCGCCATGCATAACCAGAAGCCGGCACGGCGTGATACCACGGATTTCAATATCAGCTGGCTGCTGGCTTCCATCGCTGGCCTCTTGTTCCTGAGCGCTTATATGCCGCGGCATCCTACCCAGGCACTACGTGAAGCAATGAGTAGATTCAGGCGGAGCCGTAATCCTGATCAGGCCTCTTCTAAAGCTCCGGCATCCGAACTAGCCTGACGACCCCAGCGCAGCCATACGCGCAATTGCCTGAATGCATCGGGCTCTACACGCTCCGGCGTGATCAACATATGCCTGCGCCAACGGCTGTTACCCACCTTGAGATTGAGTATCGTCAAATAGGGCAGGACGACGGTGTCTCCCAGCACGGTTGCAGATTGTTTTTTGCCATCCTTGCACCTTACATGCAACTCACCCTTGCTGTTCAGCTCTAATCCAACAAGCGACCAGGATAAACCCAGTAAAGCATCCATCACATGATAGGTACTCGAGACCATGACCAGCACGCCCAAGAACAACTTAAGTCCCAATGCAAGCGGCATGAACACCAGAATCAGGCAGGCTCCAAGGCCTGCACCGGTCAATATGCCAGCTAGCAGAATCGAGGGCTTTAAATCCAGATGAATTGGCCTCACGTTATAATGCAGCCCTTCTTGATTGGAATCGGTTCTGGCTAATATGAATAATTGGCATACATTTCTTGCATCACACGGTGCGGTCATTCATGAGCAGGAAGTTTCTCATTTCGGCGACTTGCAGGCCGAGCTGTCCGCTACAGTGACGAATGGCATTCTGGCAGACCTTTCACATCTTAGCCTGCTAAAGCTCAGCGGTGAAGATGCCGCGAGTTTCCTGCAAGGGCAGGTGACCAATGACGTCAAGCAGCTTACTGGCGACAACAGCCAATACGCGGGCTACTGTACGCCAAAAGGGCGATTGATCGCCCTCTTCCTCACTTATCGCCACGGAGACAGTCTTTATCTGCAGCTCGACAAACGCCTGGCAGAAGCCATTACCAAGCGTTTACGCATGTATGTATTGCGTTCCAAGGTCGTCATTGAAGACATCTCGGACAACACGGTACGGATGGGCATCTCCGGCAAAAGCGCAGAGACGGCCTTGAGCGGCTTGTTTCCTGCATTACCGTCGGCCGTGCACGAAGTTGTAAGTAATGAAAAGGGCTTGCTGATCCGTTTACCGGCGGGCCCTGTACCCCGTTACGAATTGATTAGCGATGCTGCCCATGCCGAGAATATCTGGCAACAACTCAGGCAGCAGCTTGAACCTGTGGGCAGAAACGCCTGGGAATGGCTGGAGATTCAGGCTGGCGTTCCTGATATTCAACCCGGTACACAGGAAGAGTTTGTGCCGCAGATGGTTAATCTCGATGCATTAGGCGGCATCAACTTCAAGAAGGGCTGCTACACGGGCCAGGAAATCGTTGCGCGCACGCATTATCTGGGCAAGGTGAAGCGCCGCACCCAGCTCGCTCACCTGTCGGGTGAGCGTCAGCCGCGGCCTGGTGATGATGTATTTGTTGAAGGGGGCAACGAACCTGTCGGCAAGATTGTACGCAGTGCGCCCTCTCCTGCCGGGGGTTTCGACGTACTTGCAGAGGTGCGGCTCGAGAGTCTGGAAGCTGGCAAGCTCAACTGCAATGGAAGCCCGCTTGTGCTGAGCCCGCTACCCTACAACCTGGATTAGCTTATTGCTGGGCAGGTGCTGCTGGTTTTGCCGGCTGCTGTGGAGAAACGGAAGGCTTGGGATGCGGCAGAGGCGATGACGGTTCCAGCACCTGATAGAACACCTCATCCTGCTTGACCATACCCAGCTCGCTCCGGGCACGCTCCTCGATCGCAGCATAGCCCTGCTTGAGATCACGCACTTCAGCATCGAGCATGTCGTTACGCGCCTTCAGCTTGGCGTTCTCTTCCTTTTGCGCGGCAATCTGCTGGTTCAGGTCCCACACGCGCAGCCAACTGCCTTTGCCCAACCACAAGGGATATTGCAGCGCGGCAATCAGGAGCACGAAAATCAGTGTCAGCAGTCTCAAAGACCGATTCCTGTAAAAGCCACGCTGTTATCCATCGGCGCCCCTACGCCTGTTCTGCTCGCTAGCCGATCAGTTGGTAGAAGGCGCTGATGCCTGCATAGCTCGTCGCTTCGCCGAGCTCTTCCTCGATGCGTAGCAGTTGGTTGTACTTGGCGATGCGTTCGGAGCGGGACAATGAACCGGTCTTGATTTGCAGTGCATTGGTCGCTACCGCAATGTCAGCAATGGTGTGGTCTTCCGTCTCACCGGAGCGGTGCGAGATGACCGAGGTATAGCCTGCACGCTTCGCAGTTTCAATGGTCTGGAAAGTTTCAGTGAGCGTACCGATCTGGTTGACCTTGATCAGCACCGAATTGGCCACACCGCGCTGTATGCCTTCTCGCAGAATCTTGGCATTGGTGACAAACAGGTCATCCCCTACCAGCTGTACGGAGTCACCAAGACGCTGCGTCAACAGGCTCCAGCCGTCCCAGTCGAATTCGCTCATGCCGTCCTCGATGCTGATGATGGGGTATTTCTCACACCAGTTTGCAAGGTAGTCAGTGAACTGCTCGGAGCTCAGCTGCAGGTTTTCCGAAGCCAGGTGATAACGACCATCCTTATAGAATTCGGAGCTGGCGCAGTCGAGGCCGATCAAGACATCTGTGCCTGGCTCGTACCCTGCCGCAGAAATCGCTTCCATGATGTACTGAATGGCCGCTTCATTGGATGGCAGGTCTGGCGCGAAACCACCTTCATCGCCTACCGTGGTGGCCAAGCCCTTCTTGTGCAAGGTCTTCTTGAGTGCATGGAATACTTCAGCACCGCAACGCATCGCTTCACGGAAGGATGGACGACCGGCTGGGATGATCATGAATTCCTGCATGTCCACACTGTTTTCAGCATGAGCACCGCCATTGATGATATTCATCATAGGTGTCGGCAATTGCATGAAACCGGAACCGCCGAGGTAGCGATACAGCGGCAGGCCGGATTCCTCGGCAGCAGCCCGTGCGCAAGCCATGGAAACAGCGAGGATAGCATTGGCACCCAGACGTGCCTTATTGTCGGTACCATCCAACTCGATCATGGTGCTATCAATAAAGCTCTGCTCTTCAACATCCAGGCCGACCAGCGCTTCCGTGATTTCGGTATTCACATTCTCCACGGCTTTCAATACGCCCTTGCCGAGGTAACGCCCGTTGTCGCCATCGCGCAATTCCACTGCTTCCTTGCTGCCGGTGGAAGCACC
>Ga0196976_1000097_pt1 | contig 57906 bp, 74 predicted proteins | sample S3v_513CmetaG_FD_148644 | JGI IMG/M metagenome (GOLD analysis project Ga0196976, IMG submission 148644) | Soil microbial communities from Anza Borrego desert, Southern California, United States - S3+v_5-13C | ecosystem: Environmental > Terrestrial > Soil > Desert | place: USA: California...
GTGATCGTGCTCGTGATGATGCCGATGTTCTGGATGAACCCGTTCATCACTTGCTGGATCATGTTCAGGCCCTGTTGCATCAGGGCCGGTCCCTGGGTCGCCAGGGTGTTAAGCAGCGTCGGGATGAGCTCGCCCTGGATCGTCGCCACGACCTGGGGGAGGGCCTGGCCGATCCCTTGGATGATCGCCGTGATGATGTTGATGCCCAGGAGGAGGAGCTGGGGCGCGGCGCTGATGAACGCGCTCAGGATCTGGGGGATGGCCTGGATCAGCGCCGTGGCGATGGTCGGCAGGGCGGTCATCAGGCCCGTGACCAGGCCCTGGATGAGCTGGAGCCCGGCCTGGATGAGCTGGGGGATCAGCCCGATGATGCCGGTGATCAGCGTCGTGGCGAGCTGGACCACGGCCGGGAGGAGCGTCGGCAGGGCGTTGACGATGCCGGTCACCAGGCCGTTGATCAGCGCTCCGGCGGCCTCCACGATCCGGGGCGCGCTCGCCACCAGCGCGTTGACCAGGCCGGTCACCAGCGAGACCACGCCCTGGACGATCTGGGGGATGATCGTCGGGAGGGCGTTCGCCAGCCCAGTCACCATCTGGAGAATGGCGTCCGTGACTTGCTCGCGGAAAGCGAGGATGTTCTGGATGATCGTCGGGAGATTGGCCGCCAGGTACTGGAGGCCCTGGCTCACCAGGCGCTGGATCGCACCCACGGCCCAGTCGAATACCTCGCCCCACGAGGAGAACCCGGTGGCGAACTCCCGAATGGCGACATAGGTACGCGCGGACCAGGCGATGAACTCGCCCAGCTTGCTGATGATGAACTGGATTCCGTCGAAGAAATCACCGAAGAAAACGGCCAGCTCGGGCGCGGCTCCGGCGATGTTGTCGAACATATTGCGGAGCGCGCCGCCGGTCTCGCTCAGCCCGGTGGCGAACGCTTGCATGATCGGGCCACTGGACTGGACCAGGTTGACGAACCCCGGGAGGGCGTTCTCCACCAGGCCGACCACGCCACCGGTCAGGACCGCGATCTGGGGAGCCAGGCCCTCGAACATCTGCCGGAGCTGGGGCGCGATGCGTACGGCCAGCTTCTCGAACTCGCCCAGCGCGCTGACCAGCGGCTGGAGCATCGGCTGGGCGGCGGCCGTGAACTCCGACTTGATCGTGTCGGTCAGGCTCTTGGCCGCGTTCTTGAGGGCGCTCTCCTCCTTCAGGAGCGCCACGGCCAGGCCGATACCGGCGAACCCGATCCCGGCCGCGATGCCCGCACCGATCAGCGAGCCGATGGCCGGGACGGCCGCGCCAGCGATGGCCCCCGCGATGCCGAGGCCCACGCCCACCAGTGCCGGTCCGGCGATGGCCGGGATGCGGCCCAGGCCCGCCGTCAGCGCGTTGGCGAACAGCGTTGCGGTATCGGTGCCGGTCCGGCCGAACAGGCCCGCCAGGAACCGGCGGATGCCGCTCTCGTCGGTGTTGCGCTGGAGCCCCCGGCCGATGGCCTTCCCGGCCTCGCGCCCGGCCGCGTCACCGGCGGCCCGCCCGGCGCGCTCGCCCATCGCCACGAACCGGCCGTTGGCGTCGCGGAGCTTGCCGTCCGCGCCAACGGTGATGCCCTCCCCGAGCTCGCGCCCGGCCTCCAGCCCGCCCTTGCGCACACCGTCCGAGTCAATCGGGACGTTGACGGGCGTGATGTCGATCCGTGACAGTGCACGGTCAAGGTCGCGTTCGGTCTGCCGGGCGAAGTTGCGTACGTCGCCCTCAACCTCAACCCTGGCCTTGCCCACATCGGTCACGTGACCAGCCTACGGGGCTTGACAATGCCCCGTCATTCCGGTGCAAGGGGGCATCTCGCGTAGGATGGCCGGATGGATGTCTCGCGCGCTCAGCTCTCGAACCTCGGGGACGAGGTGGTCCTGGAGGACCCTGGGTTCCCCTGGACGGTCCGAGTCCGGCTGTCCAAGGATGCGGACCGGCCGGTCGTCCTGAGCCTCGCTGTGGAGTCCAGGGACGGCCAGCCGGTCAGCTCCACCGTGCTGGCCCAGATCCCGGTCCGCCAGCTCGCCAGCGTGGCCGCCAGCGCCCTGAAGGGCGAGGGGGAGGCCCAGTACAGGATGCTGGCTCAGCCGCGCCCCAGGGGCTCTAGGAGCTGGCCGCCCGAGCACTACCGGAACGTCCACCGCGTGGCGGCCTGGGCACGCGCGACGGGCCGCCCCGGCGGCGCGGCTGGGGCTGTGGCGGAGTTTTGGGAGGTCCACTACCGGACGGCTCGGCGCTGGCTACGGGAGCCGGTTTAGGCCGGGGTCCGGCCATCGCCTCGAACTCGCTCACCACGCGCTCGCTCGGGCGGCGCTTCTTGCCCGGCTGGGTCAGGCTCTCGTCCTCCAGCAGCGCCTCGAACTTGGCCTGGGTCTCCTCGTCCGGGAACCGGCTGGTGACCTCGGCGTAGATGGCGTCCAGCGCCGCGCCCAGCGGCGCGTCCTCCCAGCGGAACCCCCGGCGCATCAGCGCGCCGTTGATGCTCGCCCAGTGCATGTTCGCCACCGAGGCCAGCACCACGCACACGTGGACCGAGCGTCCGGCGGCGGCCTCCAGGGCGTCCGTCAGCGCCGGGCCGAGCTCGGCCTGGTCCACCTCCCCGGACAGGAGGAGGTCGTCCAGGTTGAACGGGTCCTCCGGGCTTGACACTACAAAGTCAAGGATCTCGGTCAGGTCGCCGGAGGTCAGCACCGGCCACCAGTCCACAGCCGAGAGGGCCGGAACGTCGTACGTCCGGCCCCCCAGCTCCAGCTCGATGGCCCAGCACCGCATCGACGCGAGCGGGTCCACCTCCACGTCAGCCCGCCAGGCTCCGGGCCAGCTCCAGGAGCCGGTCCACCGTGGCGGACGGCGGCGCGCCGTCCCACTTGGGCGCGTGCTCGCGCTCGGGCACGGCCGCGAAGTCGTCCCAGTGCGCCAGCTTGTAGTGGTACGTGATCGTGCCGGTGGGGAGCTCGATCCCCACGATGAAATACCCGCCCTCGAACATGGGCGAGTCGTCCGGGTGGTGAGCCTTGCTCCGCCAGGAGTCCCCGGCGCTGGCGGCGGCACCGGCCAGGACGGCGGTCAGCGCGCGCCGGTGGTCGTACAGCTCGCTGAACGTGTGGTGGCCGTCCGAGGTGTCGCTGGGCGCGTCGTCCTTCCAGACCATCTGGCGCGGCTGGGTCATCGGCCCGGCTCCTCGAACAGCGGCGGGTCCACCACGATCTGGGGGCGCGGCACCGAACCGGCGCGGCCGGTGCTGTCCTTGATCCCGGCGCGGACGGCCGCGTCCTTGGCCTGGATGAGCGTGTTCAGCGCGGTGGTGAGCTCGGGGGAGTCGGTCTCGATCTCCACCACCAGCTCCACGGCGGTCTGGTAGAACGGCCGCGAGTAGCGCTGGAGCGGTTCGGGGAGGTGCGAGAAGGTCAGCCACTGGAGGGCGTCACGCACGCCCGGGTGGCGACCCTCGGTCAGGTGCTCGGCGTGCTCGCGCGTCCCGAGCTGGGACGCCGGGTTCGGCTCACGGGTGCCCAGGGGCATCATGCGGTCTTCCTCCGTCGCTTCTTGGGGCGGAACGAGAGCTGGAGGGGGAGGAGCCGCTGGCGCTCCAGCTTGGCCGCGCGGCGCTCGGCCGCGCGGCGCTGGGTCCGCCTCCCCCGGCTGTTCATCGGGCCTTGCCCGGGGCCGCCTTCTTGCGCGTGGCCTTCTTGGCCGGGGCCGCCTTCTTGGCGGCGCGCCGGTCGGCGCGGTTGCCGTTCTCCTCGGCGTAGGTGGCGAACGCATCCACCGTGCCGTTGATGATCTTGGCCGTGTCCATCAGCCCGATGGTCCCGGCCAACATCTCGTCGTCCAGCCACTCCTTGTCCGTGTCGTGGACCAACAGCGAGTCGATGATCAGGCGCGTCCGCTCCAGGGCGCGCATCACCTGCTCGCCGTTCCAGCCGGACACGTCCGCACCCTGGAGCTGGCGAAGCGTGCGCTTCCACACCAGGAGCTGTTCGGGGCTCGGCATCCGGACCCAGAGCTGGCGGCCCGCGAACGGGATCTCCAGCTCGGGCATCGTGGCGGCCTCGGCCGCCGGGGTCTCCTGTTCGGTCATGATGTCACCATACCCCAGGGTGGGAGGACATCTCAGCCGATGGTGACCGTGAACCCCTCCTGGGCGGCCACCTCGCGGAACCCGGTGGACAGGTACGGCCGCCCGGCGCGCGCTGGCTGGCGGACCTGGCGCGCGTAGACCACGCGGCCGTCCACCACGAACCGGAGCTTGCCGCCCGGCCGCTTGGCCCGGATGGTCAGCGCCCGGCGGCCGTTGTGCACGGCCGCCGCATACTCCGCCGTGTACTCCACGCCCCCGATGACCAGCGCCCCGGCGTCGCGCCCGAGCTCCATCCGGCCGGACGCCCGGAGGTTGCCGGTGTCCACCGGGACCAGCACCTGGGAGCGGGTGTACGTCCGGCGGACCACCCGGTTGACCTTCTTGCGCGCCTCGTCCATCCCCACGCCGTGGAGGGTCGCCCGGTCGATGCGGAGCGAGTGAGCAGCCATGCGGCCAGCGTACCGGGTTGCCACATAGCCGTGATGACTGTAAGGTTGAACCATGAGTGACGACAAGATCACCAAGAAGCGTTCCGACCCGTACGGCCGTGACTGCCCGGCGGCCCAGCCGATGTGCCCGTGTGGCGCTCGCGGGTGCGCGCGAGCCGCCGAGCACGCGCGCACGATGGCCCCGGTGTCCACTCGCCGGTGGCGCTGGCGGCGCTGACACTCCAGCGTCAACGGGGCCGGGTCAGCTTGCTGGCCCGGCCTCGCTGCAATCACAGGCCGGACCCCGGAGCGTGACCGGCATCAGCCCGCCCACGCACCCGCCCTGGACCTCGATCGGTTGCCAGACGCCGGGGAGCACGTTCCGCGCCCGGTTGGGCTTGGCCTCGATGAAACAGCACAGCGCGCGCCGCATGGCCGCCGCGCCGTCCATCACGCCCTGGACCGTGGCGTCCCACTCCTCGCCGGTCGGGATGCGGTCCTCGTCCCCCACGGGCGCGCACCGGACGAACCCGAGCTCCAGGGTCACGCCCCAGGCGCTGATCCCCTTGGGCTGGGGCTGGGCGTCCTGGACCGGGAACGCGGCCGAGCTCGGGAAGAACGAGGCCGGGCGGACCCAGGCCAGCCCCTCGCAACACTCGTCCTGGAAGGTGCTCAGGAGGTGGGAGACCACGTTCCCCGCCCGGAGCTGGACGTAGGCCGGGGGATCGTCCAGCTTGGCGAGCTCCTGGGCGTAGCACTCCAGCAGCTCGCGCGCCAGCGGCATCACCAGCGGGTCCGCGCTCACGAGCCCGCCCCGATCACGGTCACCCGGTCGCACGACTCGGGGAGGTCGGGCGAGAGCAGCACCGGCGGACGCTGGCGGCGGCCGGGGTTGTACGTCGCCACCACGTCGTCCACCTCGCGGATGCCGGTCTTGCCGTCCGCCGGAGCCGGGGCCTCCAGCTCCACCTCCACGCCCTGGCGGGACAGCCGGGTCATCTTGGCCGGGAGACGGCACGCTCCGGCCTCGCTGGGCGTCAGGGCCTTGGCGTACTCACAGGCCAGGAGCGCCGTCGCCACCTGGAGGGGGAGCGGGACGGCGGTCCCCAGGCCGTACGTGACCTCAAACGTCCCGGCCTCCCCGGGCTCGTCGTTCATCCGCTGGCACGCGGGCCAGCACTGGCCGTCGATGCGGACCAGGAGGTAGACGCCCCCGGTCACGTCCACCCGGTACGCGCTCGGGGGGACCAGCTCGGAGCCCACGAGCACCGCGCCGATACTGGCGACCGGCCCCCGGAGCACCACGGCGCACGCCGAGTTGCCACAGCACGCCACGGCGCACCCGGAGTTGAACCACTGGCCCGCGAACAGGAACGGGCCGCCCGGCACGCCGAGGCCGCTCAGGCCGGGCGCAACCGGCCAGGTCTGGTACGCGATGCCCTCGCCGCGCTGGGCCTGGCTGGGCCGCACGGTCACCGGGCACACGCCGAACCGGCGGCCGGTGGCCGCCCAGAGGAACGAGGAGGCGAGCGCCAGCGCGGTGGTCTTGGTGGCCTCGGGCTTCTCGGCCCAGCCCTCGCACACGCCCAGCTCTACGGGGTCCACGTCCCAGTCACACGGTGCCGCCATCAGCTCCTCCTCCAGTCGGCTCCAGAGTACGGGACAGGCCCGCCGGGATACCTCCCCGGCGGGCCTGTTGACTGTTCAGTGTCAGGCGGGTCGATCCCGCTTGTGGATGTCGTTGGCCTGGCGGCGCATCACACCCGCGATGTCCGGGTCAGCGGACACGGCCCGGTCCTTCTCGTTCTGGGTGGCCGTGTCCTCGCTCCGGGTCCTGGGGTTGTCCTTGCCCGTGTTGCGGCCCTTGTTCCCGCCCTTGTTACCCACGGGTCACTTCTTCTTCTTGAGGAACGCGGCGATGTCCCGGAGCCCGGAGCCCGGGGCCTGCTTGACCGCCTGGCCCTGGTTGTATTGCATCCCGGCCCCCTTCTTGGTGACCGCGATGACGTGATCGGTCTTCAGCGCCTGGGGGTGGTTCCGGAGCGCTTCCTTGGCCGCCTTCTCGCTTTTCTTCACCGTGTCCTCCTCCTGGACGAGGAACGTCCCCGCCTCGCCCTCTACTTTACAGGCGTGACGGGGACGTGTCCACTTGCTCCGGTCAGGAGCTCAGCGACTGGCAGCCACAGGACGGCTCCGGCGGAGCGAGCTGGGTCCAGATCGGGAGGTGGTGCGTGTCGCTCGGGATGGCCGTGAACAGGGGAGCGGGGACGCCCGCCTGGTCGCGCACCACGTCGTACGGGCCGACGCCCCACGGCGTGCCCTTGCGGGTACGACCGGCCACCGTGAAGGTGATCAGGTCGTTGGTGATCACGATGTCCTCGGCCAGCGCGCCCTCCACCACCCAGGGGAGGAGGTTGTAGCCGTAGAACGGGAACGTGTCGCCGGGAAGGCACTCCTCCTCGGCGTTGCCCATCCACGCCTCCAGGGCGAAGTTGGCCGTGGCGAAGTCCGACTCCGTGACCGGGAACCCGATCGTGTTGCCCTGGTCGTCCTCGTACGGCTGGAGCCCGGTCACGATGGTGAACAGCTCCGGGTCCACCTCCTGGAACTGGATCGCCACGTCGTACCAGTTCAGCGACGGAGCACCGCGCTGGTTGATGATGGCGCGGCCCCGGGCGTTGCGCTGGAGGAAGCGTTCGCCCTCCTCGGCGCTCGGGGTCATCGTGATGGACACGAACCCGTCCGAGACGGCGTACGCACAGTCCCCGAACTCGGGGTTGCCGCACTCGTCCAGGCGAGTCACGCGCATGGTCTCCCCCTGAAGGGGCTTGGCACACAGAAGGTTCGGCACTACGAACCCACCTCCTCCAGAGGATCGAACTCCGCGCGGCCCGCGAAGCACTCGAACGCCACCGCGTACGTCCGCTCGGCCACCATCGTGACCTCGTTCGTCGGACGCTCGAAAGCGTTGTAGACATCGACATCCGGCGCGCGCCAGACGGCGGTCTGGCCGGTCACGATGACCTCGCCAGACGGGTACGCGCCGAACACCCAGATGGAGCCCATCGGGGTGACCTTGCGGTTCCCGTCCGGGATGACCAGACCGGCCTCGGCCGCGAACGCGGCGACCTCCACCGGCGCGTGGATGTAGGCCACGCCCCCGTACTGGTTCTCCGTGTAGGCGAACCGCTCCAGCGCGCCCACCACGTCCGTGATCAGGCCCGGGTCATACCCGGCCGGGATCGCTGACGCTTCACTGTCAAGCGACTGGATGCCGAGCGCGTTCCCCTCCAGGTCCAGGCCGGTCCAGAGAGCCCGCTCCACGGCGGCCATCTCCGAGCCCTCCAGACGCCGGAGGACCGCCTGGCGGTTCTCCTCGTCCGTGTAGCCCACCGCGCCACAGTTCAGCGTGGCGAGCACCGCGAACGAGCCCGAGGCCACCTCGTCGCCCCGGCCGTCCAGCGGCTTGTCCGGGGACGCCACCTCGCCGCCGTAGCAGTTGATGCCGTAGGCGTACGCCTCGCCGCACACGGGGACGAACTTGACGCCCCCGCCCTCCCCGTGCGTGGGGAGGTCGATCGGCCCGCTGGCCGCGTCGAACAGGCCGTACCGTCGCCGGAGCCGTTCCGGAGCCGGAACGCTCAGGCCAGGGATGATTGCCATCCGCTACTCACCTCCTCGGTGGGTCGAGCCGAGCGCCGGGGGCTGGGGAGCCCCCGGCGCGCCGGGGAGTGGGTCACGGGCAGCAGCCGACGACACCGGAGGTGTCGATCGGCACCTGGTACAGGCGCGAGTCGGCGCACATCTTGAGGACCGCGAACCCGTCCTCCGCGAACAGCGCGGTGTACTGGTTGCGGGTCAGGAGCGCGTTGTCGTAGATGGTGTCCAGGTTCACCACGTCGCGGACCGGCTTGACCCAGGTACCGGCCGGGTAGACCAGGAACTGGACGTTGGCGGGCCACGCCGTGATGGCGGTCTGGGCACCCGGGCCACCGGCGAGGCCGCTGTAGGCGTCCTGCCAGTCGTAGACGAACCGGGGAACCGCGCCGCGCGTGGTGAACGCGGCCAGGATCTCGGCGTCCGTGACGTTGATGGCGGCCACGCCCTGGCGACGGGCGAGCGCCGCGCGGATCGGGGCCATGACCCATGCGGGGAGCACGACCTCCATCGTGGCGTTGCGGCCCATCCGGTGCCGGTAGCGCATGTCCTCGATGGCGAGCTCCACGGCCGACAGCAGCGCGCTGGCCGCGTCGTCGCCCGAGGCGTCCGCCGCGATGGTGACCGGCGCGCCGGAACCGGCGACGATGCGCGAGATCACGGCCTCGTTCACCTTGTGGGCCAGCGCGACCATTGCGCCCCGGGTGAACCGGGTGACGGCCTCGGGGTAGCCCCGGCGCTGGAGGAGCGAGCCGGTGATGCACACGTAGGCCACGTCCAGCCGGACCTCCACGAAGTCCGGGCACGGGATCTCGACACAGACCTTTTCGACGCCGTTCTCCACGTCGTACTCGGTCAGGATCACGTCCCCCTCGTCACCGATGGAGTCGTAGATCGTGGAGAAGTTCGGGCCGCCGTCGTCCGGGACGAAGAACCCGCCGCGCGTGGCCTGGACCTCCGGGATGTCCAGCATCCCGTCCAGGGTCTCCAGCTCGCACAGGTCGTAGATCGTCTCGGACGGGGCACACCAGCCCACGGCCGCCGTCAGGCTCTTGCCCGCGTTGACCTGGGCGGTCATCGACGCGACCAGCGAGCCACCGGGGAGGCGGCTCTCCTGGGTCGCGTAGTCGAGCACCCGGAGCGCGTCCTTGGTGTCGGTGATCCGGAGGTTGTCCGGGAACTGGCGGGTGAACGCCACGTTGCCGTGACGGACGACGGACCGGCCGCCCATCTTGAACCGGCCCGCACCGGCGTAGCGACCGGCCACCTCGGCGTCCGAGAGCTGGCGCTTGCCCGCCGGGTACGAGGCCAGGCGGCGCTCGATCAGCTCACCGGCCGCGCCGAACGAGGCCAGCTCGCCGCCGACGCCCGGGGCGTCCGCGCTGGCGACCATGACCGCGAACCGCTCGGGCTCGGTCTCGGGGGCCGGGTCCAGCGTGCCGCCACCGGCCGGGACCGGCTCGGTGCCGCCCGGGGCCGGGGCCGGAACAGGGGCCGGGGTGGGGGTCGGCTCGGGGGCCGGGGTGGGCTCCGGGGCCGGGGTCGGCTCGGCCAGACCGGCGGCCAGCTCCTGGCGCGCGGCGGCGGCCTGAGCGGCGAGCTCGGTCCGGCGGGTGTCCTCGGCGGTGACGCTGGCGAACAGCTCGCGCGTCGCCACGAGGAGGTCGGCGCTGGCGTTGTCGTCGGCCAGCGTGGTCCGGGCGAAGTCGCGGACCTGGGTCTGGAAGGCCGCGAACTGGTCCGCGCTGAGCGCGGTCAGGTCGGCCGGGATCTCGAACGGGAACATGTGGTCCGTCCTTCAGTCGGTCGGTGGTGCCTGATCGACTCCCCGCCGGACCGAATCCTGACACTGGGATGTCAAGCGCGATCGTAGCACCGGCGCGGACAACCTGGTCCGGATGTCCTCTCCCCAGGGTGTTGACACTCCACAGTCATGGCTGTAATGTTCTGGGTGTGAGGGGGACAGGCCCCCGGAGAACCGGAAGGATCACCGACGATGAGCACCCAGACCCGCGAGCGGAACTACACCAAGAACCCCCACACGGCCCGCTTCCTCCAGGTCTTCCACTCGGGCATCGGGACCAACGGCGTCAACTACCGGGAGGGCATCGTGACCGAGGAGAAGGCGCTGGAGCTGGAGGCCAACCAGGACGGGGACCTCCTGGACCTGGTGGACGACAGCGAGGTCCGCGACCTCCGGACCCCCGGCCAGGTCCGGTTCATGGACGAGCTGGTGGCCCGCATCACCCGGCTGGACGCCGAGACCGGGGAGGCCGCTCGGGCCTACACCCAGGGCATGACCGAGCACGGCAAGTGGACCCCGGGCCGCGAGGGCAACGCCAGCGCCTGGATTGACCGGATGCTGGGCAAGGAGCGCGAGCTGAAGGCGGCGGCTCCGGCCCCGACCACCGGCCCGGCCGCCGAGGTCCCGAACGGCCGGTACGCGGTGGAGGAGGACGGCACCCTGAAGTTCTTCCACGTCCGCAACGGCAAGGCCGGGACGCGCTGGGAGGGCTTCACCTTCCTGGACATCCAGGCGTCGGACGAGACCTACGCCATCCGGGACCGCGCCCGGAAGGCCGCCATCCTGGCGACCATCGCGGCCGACCTGGAGGGGGCCAGCCGCCGGTACGGCCAGGAGCTCGGGACGTGCGGCCGGTGCGGCCGGACGCTGACCAACGACGAGAGCCGGGCCTACGGCATCGGCCCGGAGTGCCGCAAGAAGTGACCACCGAGGGGGAGGGCTCCGGCCCTCCCCCGCCAGCCCCCGAGGAGGGCGTGATGGGCAGGGCGTACGAGAAGGGCATCCGGGCCGCCCAGGCGGCCGTGGCCGAGGTGGGCGCGCCGCGCGAGCGGACCGAGCCCCGGAGCCGCGAGGAGGTGGAGTCGTTCGTGAAGGGGTTCGGCATGTCGGCGGCGGCCACCCGGCGGATCGTGGACGAGTGGTGCGCAGACCAGCAGCGCGCCCGGGATGCGGGCTGGGAGGCCCACGCGGACAGCGTGTATTACGACCAGTGGTGACCGGCCGACAGCCGCGCCGGTAAGGTGGTGGGATGGAGATCCTGGAGATTCGCCCGGCGCGCGTCAGCGCCGGGCTGGTCGCCATCGGGGACATGCTGGTCACGTCCCCGATCGGCGCGAACGGACCGAGGCCGAGCCAGTGGATCGGCGCGGTGACCGAGCACGTGATCGTGGAGGAGCGCCCAGACCCGGAGCGCGAGGGCGAGACCATCGCGGTCCCCGAGGCCGAGGCCAAGCTGTGGCGCAAGTGGCGCGTGGGCCGCGTGGACGGGACCAACGTGGAGACCGCCGTCGTCCCGGCGGACGGCTGGGTCTGGGTCCACCTCCCCATCGTTACCGGCTGACCGAGGCCCGGCCCCGTGCCGGGCCTCTCTCGGTGGCAACTTTGCAGTCCGTACGGTAAGGTAGAGCGAACAGGACGAGGAAGGGGAGGGGCCATGCCCGCCATTACCGAGGAGCACCCGGTCCAGCCGGGGGCCACCATCACGAACGGCTCCAGCGCGCTCCGGATCACGGCGCGCGAGGAGCGCTCCACCCGCTGGCACGGCCCGGCCTGGCGCGGTCTGTGCGTCCCGCTGGAGGCATTCGGCGGCAACGCCGGGATGTCGGACAGCGTGCCGGACTACCTCCTGGGCTCGTGGCGTCACGTGCCGTTCGAGTGGGAGCCGGTCACCGGCGGCGGGGTGGAGGAGCGCTACGTGTGGACCGCCGACTGGTCCCGGCTCCAGCGCGAGGTCCGGCCGGTCCAGCCGGTCCACCTCCGCAACGGCTCCAGTTACACGGGGGCCGAGTGCCGGGGGACCTGGGACGACAAGCTGTACCCCGAGGGGCCGACCGAGCTCACCACCGACCTGGACGCCGTGACGTGCCGCGCGTGCAAGGCCCACATGGTGGCCGAGGGCCAGTGCTCGGCGTGCGGCGCGTACCGGCTGGTCTGGTCGGCCGGGCCGGTCAAGCTGAACGGCATCGTGGACGGGCGGCTCACCATGCACGACGTGGAGACCCGGTTCTACCTCGGGTGCGAGGAGTGCTCCGAGACGCTGATCCACAACGTCAGCCCGGACGAGGTGGCCGCCGCGCTCACGGCGCGCCGCTGGCGGCCGGAGCCCCGCCGGTGAGCGCCACGGCGCGGCCAGCGCGGTGGTGGGAGACGGACGGCCCGATCCCCGAGGGACGCCAGGGCCGCCTCGTCTCCCCGGCCGGACGCTCCGGCACGGTGACGTGCCCCGAGTGCGGCCAGAACCCGGTGGTCTACAACGGGAACTATTTCTGTGACGGCTGGGTCTTCCCCGGCCCGGCGCGCCGCGAGGACGGCGAGTGCGAGTGGGCGCTGGCGCACCCGGCCACGACCAAGCGGGACCGGGCATTCTGCGACCTGGTGGGCCTGGACTATGAGTGACCCGCTCCCCCCGCTGTGCGGCCCGTGCTCGGCGGAGAGCGCGCGCTGGCTGGACACCCGGCCGAGCGTGCTCCTCCCCCGGGCCGGGTTCGCCCACGGCTCCGGCGCGGCGTACGACGTGAGCCCGGCCGGGCTCCGGGACAACGGCCGGGCGCGGCACGCCGAGTGGGCGGCCACGGTGCGCTTCCAGCGGCGGCTCGTGGCCGAGGGATGCCGGGCCGGGCGGCACGCCAGCCCCCGTGTTGACACTTCACAGTCAACGCTGTAATGTTCTGGGTGTCGGGGCGAGCGGCCCCGGTTGAAAACTCCAGAGAGGCACAGCGGACATGAGCATCGTTGAGGCGCACGTCACGATCAACAGCAACCCGGACACCGCGCACATCGGCCGTTACACCGTCCAGACCTTCCGCGACGGACGGCCCGGCCCGATCAAGGTCACCGCCGAGCCCGCCGAGCTGGTCCGCCAGCTCACGGCCAAGGGCCTGGAGCACGGGGTGTTCGTGGAGCTGGTGGACAACACCGGCGAGTGAGAGACAAGGCCCCCGGCACCCGCCGGGGGCCTTGCTACTTTGTAGCCCGTGCTGTAAGGTAGTCCGTATGAGCCAGAACAAGAACGACAAGCCCCACGCCGGACACCAGGAAGGGATGGAGTACGAGCGGGACCAGGCCGACACCCGGCCCGAGAAGGGCCGCCTGTTCGTCAAGCGCGGTGACGGGTCGGTCCTCCTGACCCAGACGGACAAGACGTTCGGCGGCAAGAAGGGCAAGAAGTAACCCACCGAGACGAGGAAGGCCCCCGGCAACGTTGCCGGGGGCCTTCTCCGCATCCCGGCCCACGGGGGAGGCCGGGGAGCTGGGCCGCTTCCGCCCAGCTCGCGCCACTAGGTGGTGGCGGGCTTGATCACCTTACTGCCCGGGTGCTTGGCCGCGAACGCCGTAGCGGCGGCCTCGCTGGTCTTGGTGACCTTCAGGCCACCCGGGAGCTGGACCTGGTAGGTCCCCCGGTTCTTGGCCCCCTTGCACGCACACGCCATCGTCTACTCCCCTCCCAGCGCGGCGGCCAGCGCCGCGCGCTCCTCGTCCAGCTTGGCACGGTCGGCCGCCAGCACCGGCTCCAGGTCGGCCGCCAGCGCGGCGCGCTCGGCCTGGGCGCGCCGGTCCTCCGCCAGGGCGGCCCGGACGGCCCCCTGGATGTCCAGCTCCCCGACCTTGAACGCCAGCGCCGGACCGGCGTCGGCGTCCGGCCCCAGCGCGGCCGTGAGGGCCACCTGGCGGCCCGCCCGGCTGAAGGTGCCCGGGATCGGGAACCCCGGCTCCGAGTGCCGCCGGGGGCCGGGCGAGAGCGCCAGCACCTCGACCAGGCTCAGGCCGTCCGGCGTCTCGCGCCAGTCGCCCGAGACCTTGCGCCGGTCCAGCGCCGCGCGGTGCGGGCTGTCCTCGGGGAGCTCGATCACGCCGCTGACCACGATGCCGTGGGCGTCGCTGTAGGCGCGCACGTGGGCGGCCGTGGCCTTGCCGTCGTAGACGGCCATCGTCCGGGGCGCGTCCAGGCTCAGCCCGGCGTGCTGGCCGCCGACCGTGATCCGGCCCGCCCACACGGTGCCGCCGTCCTCGGTCTCGACCGGGTAGCGGTTGAACGCCGCGTACGCGCCGCTCTCGTCCTTGGGCGCGGTCACGCACACGTCCGAGTAACCCACGTGGCAGGTCTGCCAGGTGGCGATGTGGCCGAACACCCGGCCGGTCTCCCAGTCCCAGGTGATCGGCGTGGGGCCGTCCAGCTCGGGGAGGGCGAACGCGCCGACCGGCGGCCGGGTGCGCTCGGTGCCGCCGATGCTGGCGATGAGCGCGGCGGCCTTCTTGGTCTCCTCGGCCTCGTCCTCTTCGGGGTCGGCCGCGATGAGCTCCAGCGGCCGGGAGGTCTCAGCGAACGCCGGGATGGTCACCAGCGTGGCCGCGCGCACGCGGCCCTTGGTGATCAGGAGCTCCATCTTGGGCTCCTCCCCGTGCTCCTCGTAGTACGCCTCCACGGCCTCCCACGTCACGGGCTCGTCCGAGCCCTCGAACACCGGCGAGCCCTCGAACGAGTCCAGGTCCACCGAGGGGCCGAGCGTGCCAGCGCCCATCAGGTGCATCGCCTCGGCCACGTCCTCGGCCAGGCGCGGCATCTCCTCGCGGCTCACGCCGTCGAACAGCTCGCCCTTGGCCCAGACGGCCTCCAGCTTGCCGTCCAGGCCCTTGGCCTTCTCGGCCGTGATGTAGTCCTGGGCCAGCGCTTCCTTGACGGTCAGGACGGCGGCCTCCTGGACCACGCCCACGGCCACCGCGCCGTTGTGCCCGCCCTCGCGCTCGCGCACCCACTCGAACGAGAACGGCGTCTGGTCCAGCTCGATCCCGCCGCTGGCGAACCGGCGGCCGTCGCCCGTGCTGAGCCCGATCGGTGCGAGCATCGTCCGGAACTTGGTTCCCATGTCTTCCTCCTCCTGGGGCCAGGCTACCGGGACCGGCGCATCTGGCGGTTGCTGAGATCGACGGTCTCCCCGGGCTCCACCAACAGCATGGTGCACCGGCACTGGATGACCTCCTGGGGAGGCCCGCTCGGGTCGCCCGGGAAACGGAGGTCGAACCCGCCCACGCTGAACGTGCCGCCGACCGGTACCCGCTGGCCCTCGGCCGCCCGGTGGCTGGGCCGGGTCCGGCTGTCCGAGGTCGCCAGCCAGAACATCTCCAGGTCGTCCCCGGACTCCTCGGCCACCACGCGGAACGCCTCGGCGCGCCCGGCGTTCATCGCGCCGATGGCCTCGGTGCGGGCCACGACCACGGCGCGGTTCTGCCAGCGCTCGCTCCCCGTCGTTGACAGAACAGTGTCAACGCGCTGGGCCAGCTTGGGGATCGACTCGCCCAGGTTCACCCCGGCGGCCATCTGTCCGGCCACCAGGTCGTACACCTCGTCCGGCACCCGGACCAGGCGGTTGGTCACCTCGGCCAGGTAGCGCGTGATGGTCGGCCGCTGATCCCAGGCGTAGTCCTTGCCCAGGATGCGCTCGAACGCCGCGCCGATGGCCTTCCAGATTTCGCCCTGGACCAGGAGCTCCACGGCCTCGCGCCAGGCCGGGACGCGCGCCCACACGGCGTCCGGGTTCGGGACCGCCGTGTCCCCCCGGAGCACCCGGCGCGCGGTCTGGACCAACCAGTCCGAGAGCGCCGACCACACGGCCATCCGGATGTCGCGCTCCAGGGCGGCCACCTCCAGCCGGGCGTCCAGCCGCTGGGGGAGCCAGGGATCGGTCCCCCGGCCGTCCCACACCGGGCCGGTCATCGCTCGCGCCCCAGCCAGCGGAACGCCGAGCCGGTCAGCACCAGGGCGGAGCCGACCAGCACCAGCAACAGCTCGAACGTCACCGCTGGTCCTCCTTGGTCGTCGGCCGCTCGCGCTCGGCCTGGGCGCGCGTCGCGCGGAACAGGTCGTCCTCGCGGCTGGGCGGCACCCGGACCGGGCGCTGGGTGATGCGCTTCTCGGTCATGCGGCCACCAGGCCCTGGCCCCGGTTGGCGATGCTCAGCGCCGCGAACAGGAGGTCATCGTGGTGGCGGATGCCCCGGGTCAGGAGCTCGTGGACGTAGCCCTGGAGGAGCGCGCCCAGATCGTCCGCGTCCACGCCGAGGTCCGAGGCCACCAGGGCCACGTGGGTCCAGGCCCCCTCGGTCACCTTGGCCGCCTTCTCCGGCGTGATCGGGCCGACCACGTGGTGGAGCTCGTGGCGCGGCACGTCAGCCCAGCGGCCCCGGCGCTCCTGGGGCGTGGTGAGGCGGCCACCGGCCAGCTCCAGCGCGCGCATCACCATCAGCTTGGCGCTGGCGTTGAACACGGCGGCCGGGGAGACCGGCGCGGCCACGCGGGTGGCGGTCAGCTCGCGGATGCGGGTATCCAGCGCGGCCGTGATGGCGCGCGCCTCGTCCGGCGCTTCCACCTCCCCGCCGTTGGGCGGGCCGTCCGCCGGACCCTCGCTCGCGTCGTCGTCCAGGTCGCCATCGGTGCGCTGGGCGGCCGTGGGCGGAAGGCCCACGGACTGGACCGCCGGGAGACCAAGGAGCCGCTGGACCTCGGGGTCCAGGATGAGGTCCGGCTGGGTGGTCACCAGCTTGAGGAGGATCTGGGCCGCGCGGTCCTGGATGGTCGGCATCTGGTCCGGGCTGAAGGCCCCGGCCTTGACCACCTCGTCGTCCCGGATGAGGAACCGATCGTGGAGCTGAAGCGCCTCCTCCAGCCGGTTGGGCTTGGCGGCCAGCGCGCTGGTGTCGAACGCGAACGCATAGCGCTCGGGGTTGGCGACGCCCAGCGCCTCCAGGGCGCGCCGGAGGAACCCCCGGGTGAGGGCGTCCGCGATGAGCCCGAGGTAGCCGCGAATCCAGCGGATGCCCTCGTCCGAGATCAGCCAGGCGGTCCAGTGGTTGGAGTCCGCGATGCCGGTCAGCACCTCGGCCGGGATCTCGGCGCTGGAGGCCAGGCGGCTGATCGCCTTGTCTTTCATCGGCGTGATCTCGGCGGAGAGCTCGCTCCAGAAGTTGATCGGGGCCAGCTTGTCCAGGTGCTCCAGGAGGTGGTCCGGGATCGTCGCCATGATCGGGACCATCGCGCTGGCGCGCGACTGGTCGGCCATGCTGGCGGCGGCGGCCCGCTGGATGTAGGCCATGAACCCGGCCATGCCCTCGGGGTCGCCCTCCTCGCGGGGGAAGTCGATCCCCTCGGGGAGGAACATGATCCCGGCCCCGGTGAGGCGGCTGTCCAGCTCCGCAAACTCGCGCTTGGTCAGGAGCTCGATCTCCCGGAGCGGCACAATGGCGGACCGCGTGAAGCTGTCCGCCTGGTCGGTGTCGTTGGGGTGCGGACGCCAGCACCGGATCAGGATGTCCCGGCCGTCCGTCAGCTCCAGCTTGTTGCCACCGCGCGTCTGGGGGCGGCGCACCATCACCTTGTCGCCGCTCTTGCTGAACGCCGCGCCGGTGACCACGAACCAGGTCCCCTCGGCCTGGTCGGGGTTGCGGGCCGCGCCCTCGCCCACGATCCAGCACTCCCCGCCCACGGCCAGGTCGATCCCGGCCAGCCGGAGGTTGTCGTCCCGCTGGGAGCCGGTGCCGAGCGGCACGGCGGCCAGCCGCCGGATGCGCTCGTCCTGGACCTCGCCGGTCTCCTCGCCGGTGTCGTCCACCTCGGTCACGTAGAGCCGGGCCTGGGCCACCGAGTCACCGATGCGCCCGGCCAGGAAGTGGTGTTCCGGAACGATGTCGTAGAGCCGCCACGCCTCGGTCTGCCAGTCGCGGTTCCCGAACTTCCAGGTCTTCCACGAGGAGCCCTCGCGGAGGTCCACCTGGGCCGTGGCGGCCGTGAGGGACGAGACGGGTACGCGCTGGAGCGGGTACGGGTTGGCGGGCTCCGGTGGTGCGGCGATGGCGCGCGGACGGCGGAAGGCCACGGGTTACCTCCCCAGGGAGTTGGTCATGCCGGTGATCTGGCTGAAGGCGAGCGCCAGCGCCGGTATCAGCATGACGGGCGAGTCCCCCCAGGCCCAGACCAGGGGAGCGGCGATGAGGGACACCCACATCCCGGCGCACCACGGACACGTGATCAGCGTGGCGAACCACTCGCCGCTGGAGCCGGGGGTGTCGTCCAGCCAGCCGATGATCCGGTCCCGGATCGGCTCGGTGATGGCGTCGGCCGTGATGAGGCCGGTCACCCGGGCCACGGCCAGGGCGTAGATCAGGAGCTGGAGCCAGACCGGGATCACCATGTGCGCCATCCTACGGGGTCAAGGGGACATCTCGGCCGCGCTGGCCGTTGACACTTCACAGTCAGGACCGGGGGTTCACATCGAAGTACCGGCTGGGTGCGCCCCGGCCCGGTGCGCCCTTGGGCTTGTAGGTCATCCGGGGGTACCCGAGCTGGGTCAGGAGCCGGGCCAGCGCGACCTCGGGGAGGAGGTGACGCCAGCCGCGCTCGCGCGCCAGCCGCCGGTACGTCTCGTCAATGAGGGCGTTCGAGTGGATGCCGGGGCCGAGCTCCTGGTGGACCTGACGCACGCGCTCGCGGTCCTCGGCGTCGGCGGCCTGGGCAGAGCCCGGCACGCGCCAGGAGTGGATCTCCTCGCCCCGACGCTTGACCCGGTGGCGGGTGCACCCGGCCTGGGTCAGCGCGCGGCCCAGGGCGTTCCGAGTGGCGATGGGCCGCCGGTCCTCCTCCATCAGCCGGACGTACAGCCGGAACATCTCGGTGGACGGCTGGAGCGAGCCGGGCCGTAGCTGGGCCAGGATGCGCTCCACGTCGTCCTGGGTCACCTCGGTTACCTCAGTCATGGCACCACCATACACCACAATGGGACACCCACCACGCCCCGGGCCGGGGGACCGGCGGGGGGACGGGGGGAGCGAATGGGACCACGGACCCCGGAGCCCGCCACAGCTACACATACGCGCGTCGTGCGCGCGCCGCGTACAAGACGTTTTCTCGGACGTGTGTAGGGGGAGCGGTCCCATTCAGTCCCCCCGTTCCCCCAGGGATGCGCGCCCGGCCGCCCTGGCCCACTCCTGTGAGGTGGTGTCTGACTCATGGCCCCGTAACGTGGCGCACCCAGCGCGCCCACCGGCAGGCCCCCGGGGGTCCGAGGGGTGCACGGTGAGCGGCGCTGGGTGTGGGGTCCACGGCGTCAGCGTGGCAACACCGTGCCGTCGAACTTGGCCCGGTGGGTCTTCCAGTCATGCCCGGCGGCGGCCACGGTCCGGCGTGCCCAGTCCTCGCGGAGCGCCGCGTCCCACGCCTCGTCCGGGCCGGGCCGCTCGTCGGTGAGCAGAACCCCCGGCGGGGGGACCAGGTAGCGCACCCGCTTACCCGCGATGTACTCCACGCCCTCGTACGTCCAGCCCTCGGCTATCAGCCGCTCCACCAGCTCGGTGGCGTCGCCATCGGCCACCACAGCCGCGTCCACCTGGCGGCACTCCTTCAGGTGCTCCACCAGCGCCTCGGGTCCGTCCAGCTCGCGCTCGTCGTGCTCATGCCTGCCCATCGTCTGTCCTCCGCCTCTCGGGGTGGTCGGTCTTCCGGGGTACTTGCACTCCAGCAACGGTCTTGGTGCACTTCCAGCCGATGGCCGCTCCGCAGACCGGGCACGCACGCTTGCGCTTGCCCACGTCCACGGCCTGGCGGCCGGAGAGCACCCGGCCGCCACGTCCTCGTCCGGTCACTTGCTTCTCGTCCTCCCCCCGGTGGAGCTGTTGCACGTGCCGCACGCGGGCCGGTATACACTGCTCACATGCGTATCTGTCGTGTCAAGGTCTGCCCCCTGCCAGTCAAGGCCAGGGAGCTGTGTCAGGGCCACTACTTCCGCCTCCTCCGCCACGGCGACCCCGGAGAGTCCCCGATCTCGGACCGGCGTCCGGCCCGGTGCTCGGTGGACGGATGCACGGGCCGATGGGTCCAGGGCTCCTCGGGGCTGTGCCTGAAGCACCACCGGCGCGCGGAGAAGGGTGGTTCCGTCGATTACGTCGGTGCCAACACCGGCCCCACGAACGGTTCCTGGAAGGGCAATGAGGTCGGGTACAACGCGGCCCACGATCGGGTCCGGCGTGCCCGGGGAGCGGCCAGCAAGCAACGGTGCGCCTGTGGCCGCCAGGCCCGTCACTGGGCGTATGACCACCAGGACCCGGCCGAGCTGGTAGATCCCCGGGGCTACCGCTACAGCGGCGACCCCGGGCACTACCTCCCCCAGTGCGTCCCGTGCCACAAACGTGGTGACCTGGACCGCCTCACATACACACGTCATTGAGTCGCCAGGTGTCGCGGACGGTTCTTGGCGGCCACCTTGCGGCCCTTGCCCCGGTTGGCCTTCCCCAGCTCCCCGGCGTGGTACCAGCCGCACTGGTTGCAGAAGTACGTGTTGGAGGTGTGGGCCTTCCACTTCCCGGCCCGGATGAGCCCCCAGCGCTGGCCCTCGGCCGCCTCCTGGGTCGCGTGCTGCTTCTTGGGCTTGCCCCGGCTGGAGCACTTCTTGAGGTAGCCGACGCTCACGACCGGGCCGCCTTCCGAGCGTCCCGCATGGCCCAGCGCCGGGTGTCGTCGTGCGCCAGCTCGGGGTCCTCCAGGATGGCCTCCACCAGCCAGAGCGGCGCGTCCGAGTCGTTGCGGCCGACCCACGGCGCGGCACTGACGCCCAGGATGAACTTCCCGGCCACCAGCGTGATGAACACGTGGGAGTCGTAGGTCTCGCCCTCCCACATCGCCCACGCCTGGCCGGGCCGCTTCTCTCGGGCGTAGTCCGGCGTCGGCTGGGTCTTGGTCCACCGGATCGTGGCACCGACCCCGGTCCCGATGGCGGTCCACTCACTGGCGGGGTCGCCCGCCAGCTCCACCATCCGCTTGATGATCTTCTCCTTCAGCCTCATGGCCGCTGGTCCTCTCTCGCTGGTTGACCTGTGGTTGGTACTTTACCGGCTCGCCTGCAATGTGTCAAGCGAGAGGGCGCGGCCAGCGGACTGACCGCGCCCCTTGTCACTTCACTGTCAAGACTGGCGGGGGATCTCCTCGGTGCGGTCCACCCGCCAGCGGGCCACGTCGATGGGCCGCAACGTCTCGCCCACGGCGCGCCGGGGGAGGCCCGCGTCGGTGATCTCCAGAACCTGGGTGTCCCCCGGGTCCTGGCCGCCGGTCAGCACCGGGGCCAGCCCGAGCCGGACGCGCATGGCCCGCGTGCCCGCGTCGTCCACCGGCCGGAGCTCGTCGGTGATCTCCAGCTCGCGGAGGTGACCGGCCAGGCTCTCCGGGTGCGTCCAGGGGAGCTCACGGGGGGTCTGCCAGTGCTCGCCCAGCCAGCCGTGGACCAGGTAGTGTCCGGCCCCGTCGTCCCACCGGACGGTCAGCACCTCGCCCACGTTGTCGCCGCGCCACGTGCCGGTGGCCGCCACCCGCTGGTCGTTGTCCCTCAGCGCGTCGCGGTGCTCGCGCTCCGCCTGGCGGGCCGCCGCTCGGCGCGCGTCCTCGCGCTGGCTCAGCTTGTGGGCGACCAGGGCCACGAACACGGCGGCCGTGAAGATCCCGAACACCACGGCGGCCAGGTGAACCCAGCTCCAGGTGTCCTCCCCGATGACCCGGAGGACCAGCCCGATGGTGATCCCGGCGGCCGATCCGTAGAGCGCCACCCACCACATGCTCGGCTCCCGGGGCGTATCCTTGCGGTGCTGGCTCATCGTCCGCACCTTCCTTCCTGTTCGGTCTCGGCCCGCTCCCCGGTGGAGCGGGCCGTGGTCGTCTCAGCGGACCAGCGCGTCCGTGTCGCCGCCGATCAGCACCGGCTCGTGGCTGTCCACGTGCTCCTGGCCGAGCCGGAACGCGCGCTCCTCGGTCCAGAAGTGCATGGGCTTGCCGCACTCCGTACAGGTCCCGGCATAGCCCCGGTACGGCCCGGTCTTGAACACGACCCCGATACCGGGGTCTACCTGGTTGAACACCACGAGTTGTGCCATGCCGAGTACGTTACCGGCACGACTGCAAAGTGTCAAGGGGTGTCCTGACTGGACACATTCCCGTCACGCCTGTAAGGTAGACACCAGTCGAGCCAGTGAGGCTCGCCGGACAAGGGGAGGAGCCCCGTTGATCGAGATCGGGGAGAACCTGGAGAGCCTGCTGACCACCGTCGCCATCATGGGCGCGCTGGCGGTCATGGTCTGGGCCACCAACCGGCCGTCGCGCCGCGAGCGTCGGCGCAAGGACGAGGAGGGCTGAGCATGGGCGTCAAGGACAACGAGGGTCCGGGCCGGGGTCAGGACGGCTCGAACCACGGCAAGGCCACCGGGGCCGGGGGAGCTGGCACCGGGCCGGGCCGGGTCAAGGGCGGCGGCCGGGACGCGAACCAGAGCGGCGGCGGCACCGGCTCCGGCGGCCGGAAGTGATCCCGGGGTCAGGACCCGGCCGTGGGGTGCCCTGGTGGCGCTGGCGGCGGGTCCTGACCCTCCGGCCGGACCCGGGCCTGATCGGACCGGAGCCAGCGCCGAGGGGTCAAGCGCGCGAGGGTCGAACGGTGGCGAGGATCGGAAGGGCGTAGGACGTGAAGGCGTGGCTGTACCGTCACGTGACCTGGGGGGACCGGCGGCACTGGGAGCTGACCATCGGGCGGCTGTCGGTGGACCGATGGTGCGAGGGCGCGCCGTGCGGGCTCCCCAACGGCATCAGCCACCGGCACCCGGTCAGCGTCCGGCGCTGGCGACGGTGCCCACCTCCCGGCGTTGACACTTCACCGTCACGACTGTGAGCGGACACGAGAGAGGCCCGGCCCCACCAGGGGGCCGGGCCTCTCCGTCGCTCAGGTCAGCGAATCGCGCCGGTGGCCGGAGCGATCGGCTGACGGTCGTTGGCCGGGGTCACCTGGGGCCGGATGCCGAACAGCGCGAACCCGGCCAGGATGATCCCGCCCAGGCCCGTCACGGCCGCCTCGCTCCAGTTCAGGCCGTACTCCGCGAACAGCGCGGCGGCGGCCGACACGGCCGCCACGTACAGGCCCGGCGCGATCGGCCGCGTGGTGACCGCGATGATGACCGCCGTGATGGCGGTGGTGGCCGCCACGGCCTGGCCGGTGTTCAGGAAGTCGAACCCGAGGCCCGCCACCCACGTCAGCACCGAGCCGATGAGCCCGATCCACAGAGCGGGCTCCCTACCGAAGATCCTCACCTGTTGTCCTCCTGCTACTGCTGGGCGGCGGCCACGTTGAGCGTGCCGCCCTGAACCTCCAGCACGCCGGTCAGCGTGCCGTCCTGCCCGGCCGGACCCTGGGGGCCAGCCGGTCCCGCCGGACCCTGGGGACCAGCCGGTCCCGCCGGGCCGCGCGCACCGGCCGCGCCGGGAGCCCCGGGCTTACCGGCGCGCTTGTCCATCATCGCGGCCAGCATCCGGAACCCGTGCCAGCCGGTGATCGTGGTGGACTTGCCCGCCGTCGCGCTCAGCTTGGCGCGGCTGGCGTTGACGGCGGCCTCCATCTTGGGGCCGTAGTCGCCGTCCACCTCGCCCACCTGGGCACCGAAACCGAGGTCGTGGAGGACGTACTGCCAGAACACGACCTCCTGACCGTTGTCGCCCTTGCTGACCAGCATGTCTCCCTCTCCGATCTCGCCGCCGCCGGTGCCGCCGCGCACCGAGGCCAGCCCGAGCGAGCCGGTCCAGTTGTCGGCGGTCTGGGTGTAGTCGCCGCTGAAGTGCGCGTGCTTGTCGTGCTTGTTCGCCCCGGTGTAGGTCCGGGTCTTCCAGCCGTCCGAGCGTGCCCAGATGCGGCCCTTGTAGATGATGTAGCGGAACGGGATGTAGCCCCCGGCCCTGGCCTTCTTGACCAGGTACTGGACCACGAGCTCCATCCAGTCGATGGTGGAGCCCTTCACCAGGTCGCGGTCCACGTCGATGGCGCGCACCTCGTCCAGCGCGTCACCGTCCTTGTACTCCGCCTTGCCGGTCCGGTCGGGGTTGTGCCCAGAGCTCCCGGTCTGGTGGGCGAGGTCGCCCACCGAGCCGTCGCTGGCCTTGTCCCGGCCAGGGAACACGGCGTTGAACTCGCTCCGGACCGTAGTCAGGCCCTTGGTCAGCACCCAGGCCATCAGGCGCTCACCTCCCCGATGGACGTGGTGCCCCAGTCGCGTTGCGCGTCGTCGTCCCAGGGGTCCGGGATCTCGTCGCCCAGGTGCTCCAGCGGGTCCTCGTCCGGGGCCGCCGCGTGCGCGTCAGTGCCGAACGTCAGCCGGTCGTCCACGGTCGGTTCAGTCTCGTCCGTCAATGCGTCCTCCTCCCCTCGCTGTCACCTTACAGTAACAGCTTCAGGGCTACTTCTTGCTCCGCCGGGTGCGGGCCGCCTTGCGGGCCATCCGGGAGCGCTGGGCGTGGGAGACCCCGGCGTTGCTGATCCGGGCCGCCTTCTCCTTGCTCATGCCCTTGCGCCGGAGCGCCTTGTACGTCCGGTGGCGCGACCGGGCCACGTAGCCCTTGCGCCCTCCAGCACTCGACACCATGCCGACCACCTCCACCTCCAGTGTCTACCCGGGGAGGGACACAGAGAAGCGCCCCGACCAGCGGCCGGGGCGCTTCTTGACTGTGAAGTGTCAGGCGTGGTTCTGGCGGGCCAGGATCAGACCACGCTTCTCCAGCTCGGTCTCCATCGCCTGGGCGCGCCGGTAGATCGGCCCGTCGTGCTTGGCGGTGTCCGCGATCACGTCCGTGAGGACGCTCTGGCTCTCGCGGTGATCCACGGCCGTGAGCTGGTCCGCGCCGATCATCCGCATGAACCAGTCGGCGGCCGTGCCCACGCCGGTGCCGCCAGCGCCGCGCGGCCCGGTGTACTTCTCCGCGATGGCGGCGGCCATCGCGTGCTCCAGGGTGTTGTACCACTCGTTCACCCGCCCGGCCTGGCTGGAGCCCTCCACGATGGCCTGGGCGAACCCGTACAGCTTGCGGCCCTCGTAGGTGTCGCTGATCTGGCGGCCGTCGATCTCGGTAAAGATCCACTCCCCGATCGTCCAGGTCTGGGTGGGGTACAGGTCTCGGCTCACGGCTTCAGGCTCCTCTCGCTGTAGACGGGAGCCACGCCAACCTCACGCGCGGCATCGTCGATCATGTTCAGGATGTCGGCCAGCACGAACGGCTGTTCGTGGCTGGGCTTGCGGTCCCGGCGGCCCATCGCCTCCTCGTTCTCGGCCGCGCCGTCCGCCCAGCCCTTGGCGGCTCGCTCCATCGCCGCCAGGGCGTTGACCGCACCGGCCAGCTTGTCCGCCTCGGCCGTGACGCTGGTCCGGTCGGTGAGGATCGGCCCGGCGGCCGGAGTGACGCTCTCCGGCCGGAGGTCGCGGAGCCGGGTCGGGAGGTCGGTCAGCGCGGTGGGCGCGCCGTACTTCTCGGTGAACCGCTCCGGCTCGAACGTCCGGCGGCGGCACGCCGCGTCGTAGGGGTCGCTTCCCCAGGTCCAGCGGCCGTCCGCGAGCTCCCAGACGAAATCGCCGGAGTCGTCCACGCCCAGGAACCGGGGGTACGGGTGAGTGGTCATCGGTGCTCGTTCCCTCCAGGGTGGGGCCGGGGGAGCCTGGCGGGGCTCCCCCGGGTGGGTCACTTCTTGTCGCGCTCGTCGGGCTGGCGGGGCTCGTTCTTGCCGCCCGGGGGCTGCTTGGCCTTCTCGATCTGCTCCGGCGTGATCTTCCGGCGGCCCTCGCCCACGCCCTCGTTCTTCTCGGCCACGGGGTCCTCCTCTCGCCGCGTCCCTCGCGGCTTCTGGTGACTACCTTACCGCCATCACTGCAAGGTGTCAACAGCGGGTCTCACCAGGGCGTTGACGTGCGAGTGTCAGCGGCCGATCGGGCTCAGGCCGGTGGAGGGGAGCGAGCCCACGGGCTCCACGAACGTGGCCGTGCCGGTCCGGTGCCGGTCGGCCCAGAGCGCCATTGCCACGGCGTCGCCACGGTCCGGGGAGCGGCCGAGCCGCTTCACCACGTCCTCCTTGGTCTCCACCTTGATCTTGGGCGGGACGCCGGTCGTCACGTCCCAGCGCGGCGTGGTCAGGTCGCTGATCATCAGGTCGTCCGGGGGGAGCGCCAGCACCGGTTCGTACGCCGGGTCCAGGAGCTCGCGGAGGTTCCAGTACGCCGCGCTCCGGACGTTGGTGAACCCGTACTTGCCGGAGCGGTCCCGGACCGGGGTCTTGCCAGAGCCGGTGTACGCCAGCGGCCGGACGCCCAGCTCCCGGAGCCGGTCGTAGACGCCAGCGCCCAGGCCGATCACGTCGATGATGGCGCGGCCCTCGCGGCCCTGGATCATGCCCACGGTCGCCATCGTGTCGCGCCGCCGGTGCGCCTCCAGCGTGACGGCCCAGCCGTCCCGGGCGGCCAGGACGGACTCGTCCCCGCCCCGGCCCACGTCCACGCCGGTCCACAGCGGCCCGCCGGGGGAGGGTCGGCCAGCGCGGTCCCACTCGTGCCAGCGCTCGATGGCCGCCTCCAGCCACGCCAGCGGGATCACGCTCTCCTCGTCGCTGGCGTGGAACTCGCCCAGCACGCGGTTGTGGTAGATGGCCGAGTCCGCGCCCCATTGCTCGCGGCGCTGCTCGGCCCACTGGCGCGAGATCCGGCCAGCGCTCACGGCCTCCTCGATCGTGACGTGACGGGTCCACCAGTCCGCGTACCCGGGCGCGCGCCGGTGGATGTCGTAGAACCGGCCGGACGGCGGGCCGGGCGTGCTCATAGCGAACGCATAGGCGTTGTCCGCCGTGTCGGGACCGGCGTTCGAGAACGCGCCCTCAATGGAGTCCCAGGTGGCCGGGGGGATGATCTTGGCCTCGTCCAGGAGGTACAGCAACTCCTCGGCGTGCGCGCCCTCGATGCGCTCCGGCTGGTTGCTCGCCACGGCGGTGGCCGCGCCGTGGGTCAGCTTCAGCCGGAGGTCCAGGAGCTCGGTCCGGGGGTTGAACGGCGCGCGGCCCAGCGTGGTGAAGTCGATCCGGCCCGCCCACTTGTGGATCTCGGGCCACAGGTAGACCTCCAGGTGACGCCAGGCGCTGGCCGTCGTGATGATCTTCCAGTCCTTGCCCGCCAGGTCCCGGGTCGTGGCGAACCAGTTCACCAGGACCGAGCCCATGAACGACTTCCCGAGGCCGTGAGGGCCACGCACAGCCACGCGGCGCTGGACGGGGAGGGCGTCCAGAACCTCGCCCTGGTAGCCCGCCAGCTTCACGTTCAGGCACTCGTCCGCCCACGCCACCGGGCTGTGCATCCAGCGGGACAGCCGGGTCCGGCTCAGCACCTTGGCCGCCAGGTCGATCTTCACCGGTAGCTCCTCCCCATCACGCGCTCGAACTCGGTCACCGTGGCGGCCGTCCGGGCCGCCCTCGTCCGGCGGCTCTCGCGCGCCCTGGGGGAACGGCCGGGCCGCCAGTGCTCGCACCCGGTGGCGACCGGCACCAGCTCCCGGCACGCGCCGCACGGCCGGTGCGTCATGCCTCGGTCCCGGTCACGTCGATGGACGCGAGGTGGGCCTGGATCAGCGCCGGGACCATCGCCTCCTGTTCGGGCGTCAGGTTCAGCCCGGCCAGGATCAGGGTCAGCCGGGACGCCACGATGTCGCCCCACTTCTCGGCCATGCCGGTCAGGCGCTCGCTGATACCCATGTCGTGGGCGGTCTTGGCGAACTTCACCACGCGGTCCCGCTCGGCGGCCTCCAGGGCCACCAGGGCGCGGACCTCCTCGCTGACGGCGTAGATGTGGCCGTCCTTGCCCGCCGCGCCGTACCGGTAGCCGATCAGGCCGGAGCCCTGGACGTGCTCGCCCTGGCCCGCCTGGAGGCCGTCGCGGTCCGGCTCCGGCGGCTCGTCTGTCACCACCTGCTGGCGTAGGAGCTCGCCGTAGGCGGCGGCCCGGAGCCAGGTCATCTGGAGCATCCCGAGAACGGCCATGCTGGCGTCCAGCGGCTGGCCGCCGTGTGGTGCGCCGATGGCGGACCAGGCCGTGATGCGGGCCTCGCCCTTGGCGCGCGCCACCTCCAGCCGGTGACCGGCGTGGGTGGTGCAAGCGTCTAGGCCACGGACGGCCATCGCGTGGCACGGTCCCCGGCCCTTGCTCCGGTTCTTGGTGCACTCCAGCCGCTCGTGCTCGTCGCACCACCGGGCGTTCCCGGGGTTGTTGTCCTTGGTCAGGCCGGGGGGTCGGGTCATGCTGTCACTCTACCTTGCAGTAGGAGGGCATCTCACCTCGGAGCCGTGACAGTGAAGTGTCAGACGCACCGAGCCCCCGGCCTGGACGGGGAGGTCAGGGGCCGGGGGCTCGGGCTGGACGGCTCCCCACTGTGTCCCGGGACGGGGGAGCCGCACAGTCAGGCTACCGCTTGCGGAGGTGCGCGCGCTGGCTCGTGGTGAGCACCATCCGGTACCGGTCCACGTAGGGGTTCATCAGGTTGCGCGCGTACTTGCTCGGGTGGCCGAGCCCGAACTGGTGGCCGAGCTCGTGGGTCAGGAGCCAGGTCCGGTGCCGGTCGTACTTGTACCAGCGCTTGTACCGGCTGTTCATCGCCTTGCCGGTGTCGATGGTGATTGTGCTCCCCTGGCTCCAGCCGACCGGACCGGACTTCCAGGCACCCACCCGGCCCTGGCGGATCGTCACGCACCGGTACGCCTTGCCCGAGCACCGGGCCACCAGCCGCATGTCCGAGGCCGTGTACCGGTCCAGCCAGTTGACGGCGGCCGACACCCGCCAGGCGCGCGGCGAGATCCGGTCCACCACCTCGATCACCCGCTTACTCGGGGGCGGCGGCCCGGCCTTGCTCCAGTCGATGGTGGTCACCCAGGACGCGCGCACCGGCTCCGGCGCGGCGGCGGCCGGGCTCGGCGCACCGGTCAGGCCAGCCACCAGGCTGGCGATCATCATCAGGATGCGGATCAGGATGCTCATCGTTCGGTCCTCCTCGTCGTGTGCCCCAACCTTACCGTCAGGGCTGTGATGTCAGTGTGAAGCGAGCACCAGGCCGTAACACGCCAGGGCGCTGACGATCAGGCCCAGGCCCGCCGTGACGCACGCACGCGCCCACAGCGGAGCCGGGGGCCGGGGCTTCACCGTGCGCGCCCACGGCGGCCGTCCAGGGCTGACGTACGCGGCCTCGCTGTCGATGGGCGGGGGAGGCGGCGGGGGAGCGCCCCAGGCGGCCAGCGCCTCCAGCGGCTCCGGACCCACCCGGGCCACGCCGCGCCGGTAGCCGGTGGCGGCCATCTTCTCGTTCACCATGTCGATCTCCAGGGTTGGTTCGGGTGGTGCGGGCCGGTCGGCGGCCGGGTCTCCCCGGCCGCCGCGCCGGTCACTTCTCGTAGCACTTGCTCCAGTCGGTCCCGGTCTTGCTCACGTCGGCCAGGATCGGCACGCCGCGCCACTCGAACGAGAGCGCGTCCACCACGGTCCGGCCGATCTCCTCGGCGTGCTCGGCCGGGACGGACAGGACGATCTCGTCGTGGATCTGAGCCCGCAGCATCGGCAGGATCTCGGCCGGGAGCCGGAGGAGCCCGGTCATCATGATGTCCCGGGCCGCGCCCTGGCCCATCAGCGCCGGACCCTGGGTGTGGGCGCGCTGGGGGTCGGCCCGCATCATCCGGCCGAACCCGTTGTCCATCAGCGCGCCACTCTCGGCCAGCGCCCGAACCTCGGTCTGCCACTCCACGAGCCGGGGGAAGCGCTCGTACATCGACCGGTCGAACTGGCGGACGATGGCCGGGTCCAGGTCGTTGCTCTCGCTGATGGCCTTGATCCCCCGGCCGTAGTTCCAGCCGTGGCCGATCGGCTTAGCCACCTCGCGCATCCCGGGGTCACCGAACAGGAGCCGGGCGATCTCGGCGTGGGGGTCCTCGGACATCAGCATCTGGATGTAGCCCTGGTCCTGGCTGAGCCCGGCCACGGCGCGCATGTCCACCTGGCTGAGGTCGGCCGAGATCAGCACCTCCCCCGGGTCGGGGAGGAGGACGGCCCGCTCCACGTGACGGCCGCCGCGCTTGCCGAGCACGGTCAGGCCGGGCGAGGTGACGGACCAGCGGCCGGTGGCCTGGTCGAACCCGATCCGGGGGTGAACCCGGCCGTCCGGGCCGAGGTTGTCCGAGAGCGTCTGGTAGACCGAGCGCGCGCCCACGATCCGGTACACGTTCTTGGCGATCTCGCGGACCGCCGGGAGGTGGCCGTACTCCTGGGCCAGGTGGCGCATGTGGTCGCCCGAGGTGTCCAGGTCCGCGCTCTTGCCGGTGCGCCACAGGCTCGTGGCACCGGCGGCCCGGAGAGCGGCCTCCAGGGCCTCCTTGCCCGCCTTGCTCGCCAGCGGCGACTTGTACGCCTTGCCCTTGGCGTCGGCCAGCGGGATACCGGCGTGCTCGGCCAGCCAGGCCAGGCTCTCGGCCTTGCGCTGGTTGACCTCCTCCACCCGCTGGGCGAGGAGCGGCTGGTCCACCAGGAACCCGTTGTAGCTGATCTGGGCGGCCAGGGCGGCCACCCGGTGCTCCCGGACCAGGTACTCCGGCACGGTGCCGCCCAGCTTCTCCAGGAGCGCGCCGTAGAGCGCCCGGCTGGCCTCCACGTCCCCGGCCATGTACCGGATGAACTCGGCCGCGTCGGCCGCGCGCTCCGGGTCCGGGTCGCTGGTGTCCCACGGGATGGCGTCCCAGCCGCCGTACTTCTTGGCGAGCGCGCCCGAGACCTCGGACAGCTTCTGGCCCACGCCGTACTGGTCCACCAGGCGGCCCAGGTCGTACTTGCGCGTCTGGTCCACGCCCTTGTCCCGGGCCATCGGCGGGTCGATGAACCGCGCGGCCAGGAGGGCATCGAACAGGCGGCCGTCCGCCGCGAGCTGGTGCACCTCGGCCATCGTCAGCGCACCGGCGCGCACCAGGGCGGGGAGGTCGAACCCCATGATGTTGTGGCCGGTCACCACCTTGCCGGAGCGGATGGCCTGGGCGGCCAGCGCGGTGGCGGCCGGAGTCCCGGCGGCCGTGATGACCGAGCCGGTCTCCCGGGCGGCACCGGCCAGCCGGATGTACCCGGCCGGGTCGGCCTTGTGGAGGTCCCCGGCGTCGCCGGTCTCCAGGTCGAACGTCACCACGCCGGTGGGCTCGATGTCCGTCTCCCCGCCGGTCAGGTCGGACTCGTCGGCTCCCCGGGCCTCGCCGTGTTCGTTGTACGGGGCGGGCTCGGGCTCCATTGACGGTGGAGTGTCAACCGGCTCCGGGTTCGGGGTGACCGGCGGGGGCGTGGGCTCGCGGTCCGGGTTCTCGTCGGTCGGCTCGCTCTCGCCCTCCTCGTACACCCGCCACAGGCTGACGTGGCCGTGGGCAGAGCCCTGGCGCTCGATCCAAAGCCCCTCGTACCGGCGGCCCCGGAGCCGGGAGTACGCCTCGCCCAGCGCCTTGCCGTAGCCCTTGTCCGAGGCGTCGTCCAGCTTGGGCGGGGCCATGTACCCGGCCGGGTCGCTCAGCGCCTTCTCGCGCACCTGGGCGGTCCGGAACGGGTCGTCCCCGAACAGCTCGCGGAGCCAGCGGAGGTGCCCCATCCAGTACTGGGTGTCGAAATCGCTCTCCGAGCGCCAGACCTTCAGGTTGTCCAGGAACCCGGTCAGCCCGGCGGTCTCCACGATGCCGCCGACGATCTTCTCCCAGACCTCGAACGAGCCGAACGAAACGCCGCGCTTGGGCCGGGGCGCGCCCTTGGCGAACCAGGCCCGGACCAGCGTCAGGATGGCGGTCATCAGCTCGGCGCGGTGCTTGCGCGTCCAGCTCCCCAGGTCGAGCCCGGACTGGCCGGGGTGCCGGAAGGTCTCGGCCGGGCGGTCCTGGGGGTTGGCGTACCGGGGCCGGAGCGCGATCCGGTAGACCCGGCGCGTCACGTCGCCCTTGACCTGGACGTTGTTGCCCAGGCTCATCCAGGTGATGACGTTCGGGAAGTTCGCCATCGTGCTGACACCCAGGATGCGGTCCTGCCAGGTAGCGGCCGTGAGGGCCTGGGCCAGGGGAGCGCCCTCGACCACGTGAGCCTCATCGAACACGAAGAACTCCGCGCCGGTGCGGAACGCCGAGGTGATTTGCTTCCGGAGCTCGTCGGCCTCGCTGACCCAGTTCATCGGCTCGGCGGCCTGGCCGGTGTAGACGGTCAGGAGGCTGTCCGCCAGGAGGTTCTTCCCCACGCCCATCTGGAGGCCGTCGATCACGGCCAGCGGGACCTTGGGGACCATGCCCCGGATGGCCGGGGTGACGATCAGGGCCAGCACGTTGGCCCGGTCGGTGTCCGAGTCAAACGGGAAGTCACCCAGCCACTCGGTCAGGATGAGCTCGCGGGCCGCCTCGATCTCGGCCGGGCTGGGGTCCTCGGGCACCTTCAGTCCGTCGAACGCCGGGTCAGGGATCAGCATGGTCCGGGTGGCCTCGTCGTACCCGGGCTCGGTGACCACGGTCCCGTCCTCGCGGACGAACGGCGCGTGGGCGATGCGGTCCAGCTTGGCGAACTGGTCCGCCCGGCTCATGGTGGCCGCCATCGTGCCGGGGTCCGGCCAGGAGAACGTGAACGTGGTCCCGTTGGCCCCCTCGTTCTTGTTCACCGTCCGGGCGGTCTCCTGGATCAGGTCGTGGAACGAGCCCCGATCCACCGGGTGCATCCCGTCCGCCTTGCGGCGGCTGATCACGCCACCGTGACAGAACAGCTCCACGGCGTTCCAGCGGTCCAGGAGCGCACCGGCCAGCGCGTTGATCACGTCGTAACGGTCCTCGTTCACCACGATGGTGACCCGGCCGTCCGAGGTGCCGCCCGGCTCCTCGCCGCGCTTCTTGCCCTTGGGCTTGGCGTCGGCGGGCTTGGGCTTGGCCCCCGAGACGATGCGGGCCAGGTAGTCCGCCCGGCGTGCCTCGGGCCGCTTTGACAGAACATCGTCAAGGCCCGCCTTGCCGCCGCTCCCGGGGAGGCGGCCGAACGTGACCCGGGTCGCGCCCTCCATCGCCAGCGCCTCGGCCAGCGCCAGCCCGGCCTCGTAGACCTGGGGGTTGTCGGCCGCGTCGGCGTCCAGGATGACCACCACGTCCCGGCCGTCCGCCACCATCAGGTCCGGGATCGGCTGGCCGTCGATCTGCCACATCCGGCACCCGGCCATGCCGTAGACGCCCACGCCCTCGGGTGCGTACGTGGCGGCGGCCAGGCATTGCTTGGTGCCCTCCACCAGGAGGATCTTCTCCGCGCCCTCCACGGGCCGGACAGCCCACAGGACCGGGGTCATGTCCTTGCGGAACACGTACTTCCGCTCCCGGCCCCGGTTGTCGGCCGTGGGGTTGTCCGGGCGGACCTGGTACTCCACGTCCCCGGCCTCGTTCGTCCAGGGGAACAGGATGGCCGGGTGGTTGGCCCAGTTGCCCCAGACGCCCTCCTGGGGGTTGTCCTCGCGGCTCAGGAGCGACCGGACGCCCAGCCGCTCGGCCAGGTCCGGGTCCACGGCCTGGCCCGCCAGGAACGCGCGGTGGTCGTCGCTGAGCTGTGCTCGTGGGCTGGTCGTGTTATCGTCGGCCACAGTTCGGTCTTCCTTCCAGGGTTGATCTGGTCCGGGCGGCTCCCTCACGGGGGCCGCCCGGTTCCGTTTTCAAGCTACGCCGGGCGGCGCTGGCCGGTGCCGGTCGGCTGGCCCACCGGCGGCCGGTCGCGCCGGATCTCCTCCAGCGTGCGGACCCGCTCGGGCTGGCCCTCGTTCGCCTTGCTCATCGGACCTCCCCGTCCTCTGGGGGGACCGGGGGGACCTTGCGGCCCTCCCCGTTCCCGGAGTTGCAACCTTACAGCCTTGCCGGTCTGGTGGCAACCTAGACGGCCACGCCCAGCTTCTTGACCGCCCGGCGGCCCTGGATGCGCGTCAGGAGGTCCGCCGCGTCGCCCGAGGTCCGCACCCGCACCAGCGCGCGCTCCGGAAGGCCCTCGCGCAACAGGCGCGACTTCTGGAGCTGGCTAGCGGGCTGGTTGCGCCAGCGCGCCGAGCGCTCGGCCAGCTTCTGGAAGGCTTTCGCCCGGTCCTCCCCGATGCCCATCGCCCACTCGCTCGGAAGCGCCTCGTGGAGAACGTGGACCTTGCCCGCCTCGTAGCTCGCCAGCCGCCAGGTGTCCAGGCCCTCGGGGACCATCACCACGACCTCCTTGCCAGCGCCCAGGACCCAGGCCGGGCCGACCGGGAGCCAGCTCAGCCGCGAGGCCCCGAACACGTCCACCTTGCCCGAGGTGCGGGCCTGGCAGTTCTCGTGACGGCGCTCGCCCACAGCGGTCAGCGAGGCGGGGAGGTAGCGGTGGCAGAGCTGGCACCGGTGGCCCTCGGGCGCGGCGCACTCGGCGCTCTCGCACGTGGGGCACTGTTGCTTCTCCGGCTCGCCCTCCTTCTTGGTCCGGGGGTCGTCCAGGTCCAGCCCGAGGTCCACCACACCCACGAGCTCGTGGCGCTGGCTGGCCCCCACGATGTCGATCACCAGGAGGTCAGTCTTGCCCGGGGCCAGCCGGGTGCCCCGGCCCACCATCTGGACGTACAGGCCGTGGAACTTGGTCGGGCGGCCGACCAGGACACAGGAGATCGTGGGCTCGTCGAATCCCTCGGTCAGGACCGCGCAGTTGGTGACCCAGGTGGTCTCGCCGGTCTTGAGCCGCCGGAGGATCGCCTTACGCTCCTCCCCCTCGGTCGCGCCGTCCAGGTGCTCAGCCTTGACGCCAGCGGCCCGGAGAGCGGCGGCCAGGAGCTCCGAGGTGCGAACCGTGGGGAGGAAGGCCACGCCCTTCCGGTCGGCCGCGTGCTCCAGCACGGCGGCCACCATCTGGCCGATGGCCCCGGACTCCTCCAGCTCGCGGCCGAGGTCGCCGCCGGAGAGGTCGCCGTCCCGACCCTTGCCGACCTTGCCCATGTCCATCCGGGTCTCGACCACCACGGCCGGGAGGATCGGCACCAGATAGCCCTTGTAGATGGCCTCTCGGATTGACATGTAATCGACAACCTTCTCCCAGACGCCCAACGTCTTGCCGTTGTCGCGCTCCGGGGTGGCCGTGAAGCCGATCGCCAGCGGGCCGTACGGGTTGAACGCACCGAGGCCGGTCAGCATCTTGGTCCAGGTCGGGGCCGGGGCGTGGTGCGCCTCGTCCACGATGATGGTCCCGAACGGTCCGTACCGGCGGGTGGACTCCAGGATCTGGGCCAGCCGCTTGTCCCGGCTCCCCGTCTGGACGCTCGCCACCACCACGTCCGCGCCGACCTCGTTACTCTCGGCCTTGACCAGGCCGGTGGAGAGCTCAGGAGCCTGCCACCCCAGCTTCTCGATGGTCTGGCCCGCCAGCTCGTCCCGGTGCACCATGACCAGGCTCCGGCCCTTGCCGCGCCGCTGGTCGATGGCCGCGCCGAACGTCACGGTCTTGCCGGTGCCGGTCGGGTGGACCACGAGCGGACGGCGGACGCCCTCGCGCTCGGCCTTCTCCACGTTCTCCAGCGCCCGTACCTGGTAGTCCCTGAGATCCAGCATGTTCGGTGATCCCTCCTCGTCGTGTGATGTCACCTTACCGTGGTGACTGCAAAGTGTCAAACGGAGAGGCCCGGCCCCACGCGGGACCGGGCCTCGGTCAGACCTTGGCGGGCTGGCCGGACGTGCCGTCCGCCTCGCCCTCGGGGGAGGCCGGGAGCGGCCACACACGCCGCTGGCCGGTCACCAGCTCCACGTACTCCACCGTGCGGCCCTCACGCTCCAGCCAGCGGGCCACAGCGCCCCATCCGGCGGCCGTGGGCACCCGGCCGGAGCCGCCGGTCAGGTACCAGAGGCCCCCGGCCTTCAGGGCCGCGTACGTGTACGTGGTGGCGCTCCCGGAGCTCTCCGGCCCCGGGTCGTACCGGATGCCGAACAGCAGGATGGTCCCGTCCGGGACGGCCCGATCGTTCAGCGTGAACTTGACGTTCATCTGTCAACCCTTCCAGGGGGAGAGACGGGACGGGCCGCCCGGCGCGAATCGCTACCGGGCGGCCCGTGGGAGGTGGCGGGACCTACTCGCCCTTGCGGCGCACGACCACGCCGAAGTGCTTGTAGGGCTTGCCAGCGAACCGGCCCTTCTTGATCGGCTTCTCACCGAAGTACTTCACGCCGATCATGTCGCCCACCCGGGGGTCGGCGTCCTTCAGCTCGCGCTTGAGCACCGCGCCGTACCCGATCACGCGGAACTTGTCCCCGCTCTTGGTCTGGATGGTGACCGTGGGGACCATCGGGTCCTCGCCGTCGTTGGCGAAGTCCGAGCGGGTCTCGCCCACCTTGACCACGACCCCGGCGATGCCCTCGCCCTTCTCGGTGGGCACCCAGCCCTCCGAGTCGTCCTCCTCGACCTCGTTCAGGAGGTCGTCCACGTCCGCGAAGTCGTCCTCCGAGGGACCGGCCGTGGGAGCGCCGAACATCTCGTCCACGTCGTCCTTGGAACCGGCGGCGGCCTTGCTGGCGTTGCTGGGGGCCATTAGGGCTCCCCTTTCTGTGAGTGAGCTAGTGAGCTGTGCTTTGTTGGTGCGGCCCGGCCGGTCCGTTGCGGGTCCTCGGCGTGCGCCTCGGTCTCGCTGTGGTCCGGCCGGACCCGGCGGATTCTGGTGGGCCGCCGCCCCAGGCCGTTAGGTAAGGCCCACACCACGGTTCCAGCGCGTCACGACTGCTCGCCCGAGGGCGGATCGTGTACCACCTGCCAGTCACCGCGAACCTGTCTCGGTGGCGCTCCCCCGTGGACTCGAACCACGGTGACCCTCATCCGGCATTCTTGGGCTGACAACTGCCTATCGAGAGCGCCGGGGTTGCCCCCGGGGTGTTGCTGGGTCCTACCTTACAGCCTCGGCTCCGAGGTCGCAACCTCGGCCGCCAGCTTCTCCTTGACGGGCTTGGGGACGGTGATCGTCAGCCGCCGGTACGAGCTCCGCTCGGTGCACGCGGCGGCCACGTCCGGGTACTCCTCCTTCAGCTTCTCCACGTTGATCCGGGTGGAGCCGACCTCGGGGTAGCTGGTGACCTTCAGGCCCTCGGGCTTGCCGGGCCACGGCATGTACCCGGCCCCGGCCTCGCCGGTCATCATGCGGAAGTAGTTCTTGGCCGCGTCCAGGTCGGCCTCGGCCTTCTTGAACGCCTCCTTGGCCCGCACGTACGCGGCCAGCCACTCCTCGGTGTCCTCGGGGAGGTCCACGCTCGGCTTGACCACCTTGGGCTGGAGCAGCTTCAGCAGCTCCTCGGTCTTGGGGTGCCGGAGGTCGTGCATCGGCGGCTCGTCGGCCAGGATGTTCTCGGTCCAGAACCGCTCGGCCTCGGCCGCCAGCTCCTCGAACCAGGCCCGGTCAAAGTGGATCTCCACCGTGAAGAACTGGCGCTCCCGGCCGAGCACCAGGCACCCGAGGTAGGCCACGGGGAGCCCGATGATCCCCATCTGCCACTGGCATTGTGCCTGGTACGAGAGCGGCGCGGAGCCGGTCCCGTAGCCGTTCGGCCGGATGATGCCGGACTCCCAGTGCTCATCGTCACCGGCGGTCTTGCACTCGATCACGGCCTGGGCCTTCCAGGCCCGGGGCTTGGTGGCGAACCGGTCCGGCGTGACCCGGAGGAACGGCTTGTCCCGCCGCGCCCAGAGCCCGCCCCCGAACCGCGAGACCATGCCGATCTCGTCGGCCACCTTCTGGGCCACCACGTCCTCCAGGCGGTGGCCCCACTCGATGGCGGCCACGCCCTCCAGCTCCTTGTACGGGCGCTTCTTGGTGTTGTAGACGGACCAGGCGGTCTCGTACTCCGAGATCCCGACCAGCGCGCCGACCTCGGAGCCGCCGATGCCCGCCTGGCGCGCGGCCAGCCAGGGGCCGCGCCCGGCGCACTCGGGGAGGATCACCTGGGCCGGGCTGTTCGGAACCTGGGCGAATCGGTGGGCAGGGTGGGGGCACGCCAGGCGGCCCCCGGAGCGGGCCAGGTACTTCTCGACCTGGCCCGCCTCGGTGGTCGTGCTCATGCTGTCGTGTCCCCCGGCTCGATCGTGATGGTGATCTCGGCCGGGAACTCGCCGCCGACCTTCTCCAGGTGCTCCTTGTTCACGTACACCTGGCCCACGGCCACGGCCTTGATGTTCGGCACGGCGTAGACCACCGTGCCCTTGGTCTCGCGGACCTTGGGGAGGACAACCTGGGTCGCCACGATCACCGGCCCCCCATCCCCAGGAGCGCGGTCAGGTCCACGGCCGGGACGGTGCCGACCTCGAACTCCGCCAGCACCTGGGCCAGCCGGAGGTGACGGCCGCCGGACATCAGCCACTCGGCCAGGTCGTCCGAGCTGACCTTGTTCGGGGAGCGCTCGCCGGTCACGTGCCAGGTGCCCCCGGCCTTGTACGCCACGACCGGGTACGGCCGGGACGGGCCGTAGGTCACGACCAGGCCCAGGACGGTCCCGTCCGCGAGCTCGCCCAGGTCCGGCATCGCCTCCAGGCTCTCCAGGTACCGGGCCTTGCGCTCGATCTCGCGCCGGAGCTCGGCCTTGCGGTCTTCCAGTCCCATCACGCCTCCAGGGTGATCTTGTCCAGGGACTCCCGGTTGAGGGCCGGGAGGTCGAACGGTGCGCGCCCGAGGTGGTCCTGGGTGGCGACCCACAGCCACCAGGCGTCACACGTGTTGTCGTCGGTGAACTCGACACCGGCCCGCTTGTAGGCGGCCAGGGCCATAGCCCGCTTGTCGGTCTTGCTGCCCCCGTTGCCGGTGGCGTACTTCTTGAGGCTGGACGGGGGGAGCGTCCCGTACGGGATGCCCTCCTCCATCAGGAGCGCCCGGACGGCCCCGTGAACCATGCCGGTGATCCCGGCGCTCTTGCTGGCGTTCAGGTAGCCCTCCACCAGCACGAGCTCCGAGCCCCGGACGATCGGCCGGAGCCGGTCGCGGATCTCGACCAGCCGCCGGTCCCCCTTGGCCCGGGTGCGGATCAGCTCCCAGGTCGGCCCCTCCCCGTCCGTCCAGCACGCCCCCGTGGCGGTGATGGACAGGTCCAGGCCGGTGACCTTGACACTCATCTGTCAGTCATTCCAGCCAGCGCCGTGGCCCTGGCCGAGCTGGTAGCTGGTCTCGGCGCGCGCCGGGTCGGCCGCCTCGCGGATGCGGACCAGCTCGTCCGGGAGCTCGTCCGGGCTCAGCGCGGCCGTAGCCACCTGGGCCATCTCCGAGATCATCGCCAGCTCGGTCATCAGCGTGGCGAACTCCTGGACGGGGAGCTCCGCGTGGCGCTCCACCATCGGGCTGAGCTCGAACACGGCGCACACCGTGGCGGCACCGGCCGGGATGTCGTAGCTGGTCCGGAGCCGGACCTGGAGCCGGTCCCACTGGCCGGTGCTCAGGTCCGCGATCTTGACTCGGGCTCGCATGTGCGGCCCTCCTTCCTGTTGATGAAACCTTACCATGTTGACTGCAAGGTTTGCAACCGGGGAGGGCCGCACACGTTTGCCCAGGTCAGACGCGCGTACGGGGGAGGTGCTGGAAGTAGTACGGCCGGGTGCGGACCAGCACGCCCCCGCCCTCCACGGCGTCCATCGTCACCCGGGTACGCGAGTTGTCCGGGTGCCACGAGCCGTTCGGCCGCTCCAGCCACGCGAGGAGGCTCCGGCGGTCCGTACTGGAGAGCTGGACCATGTGGTCCCGATCCGCGATGACGCGCGCCAGGACGGCCCTGTAGACCGCCTCGGCCACGTTCTCCACGGCGGCCATGCCCGAGGAGCCGAGCTCGTCGTAGGACCCGCTGTAGAGCTCGTGGGCGTTGCTCCCGATGGTCACGCGCACGTGCTCATCGTCCGGGTAGTCCACCCGGAACATCAGCGCCTGGTTGTCCCGGTGCGTCGCCAGGCGCTCCTCCTCGTCCCGCCACGGGTAGTTCAGGAGCGTGGTCAGGTCGTCGGTGATGCGGTCCCGGGGCTGGAGCTCGTCGCGCCCCTCCAGCTCGTCCACGTAGCGCTGGACGGCCGCGCGGAACGTCGTCGGCTCCCCGTCCATCAGGTCCAGGACGGCCTCGTCCCCCATCGACGTGGTGGCGTCCAGCATCTCGGCCACCACCGTCCGGCCCTCGCCGGTCTCGGCCATCGCGTGCCGGATCACGGTCTCCCGGCTGACGGCCCGAATCAGCGCGTCCAGGTCGGCCTCGCCCTCCAGGGCCTCGGCCAGCGTCAGGCCAGCGCGGCCCAGGGTCTCGGTCAGGTCAGCCATCAGTCCCCCAGCTCCTTGAAAAACGTCGTCGCGCCGTCCCAGATGTCCGTGGCCGTGTCGGCCATGCCCTTGGGGTCCGTGACCAGCCACAGGATCAGCCCGGCCACGATCACCCACTTGAGCCAGTTCGGAATCTCCACGTCTCTCCCCTTCCAGGTGGCGGGACCTCTCCCACCGTCCATTACATTACCGTCATGCCTACAAAGTGTCAAGCCCGGTCCCCCGGGGAGGGGGACCGGGCCGGAGCCCGGCCGCTCAGGCGGCCGTGAACAGCTCCGAGCACTGGTCACACCGGACCACGCCGAGGTCCAGCACCTTACGGCTCAGCCGGATGATGATGGGCTCCTCGCACCCGCACGTGGCCTTGAGGTTGCCGCTCTGGGGCTTGGTCTCGCCCTCGCCCTCCTCGGTGCCGCCCTTGGGCTTGGCGATCTTCTCGCCGCCGCGCTCGTCCTCGTCCGAGTCGCCGCCCAGCCAGAACGGGAGGAGGCCGGTCAGGGTGAGCTCCTTCTCCAGCTCGGCCAGGAGGTCCGCGTACTTGACCTTGGTGGCCTCGGTCAGCGTGACGAACGAGAACCCGTGGGTCTTGTCCGGCGTGCTGGCCTTGTGCTCCAGGCCCAGCTCCTCGGCGGTCTTGCGGAACGTGCCGTTGTGGTACCGGTGCTGGCGGCTGGTGTCCTTGACGCCCCGGACGTTGCTCAGGGTGTGGGCGGCCTCGTGGATCGTGGTCTGGAGCACCTGGTGGGCTCCCTTGGCGAGGGCTTCCGAGGCCAGGAAGAACTCGTGACGCTTCTCCCCGTTGACGGTCTTCCAGGAGTTGGGGCGGAAGTGGCCCCACTTCACGAACTCGCCGGAGCCGGTGGTGACCACCACGGCCGGGAGCTCCGGGTGCTCGGCGCGGATGCGGTCCCAGACCCGCTCGATCAGGGCCACGATCGTGGACCCGGTGTGGTCGATCTTGGCGGCCTTCTCGGCCTCGGTGGTCTGGGTCTCGGTGGCGGTGGTGGCGTTCATGTCGGGCTCCTCCAGGTCGTCCTCGCTGTTAGGACCAACCTTACCGGCCTGACTGTGAAGTGTCAACAGGAATGACGGTGCAATGTCAGCGAGTCGCACGAGCTCCCGGCCAGCGGCCCGGACGGGGAGGTGGTCCAGCACCGGCTCCGACTCGGTGGCGCGGAGGAGGTCCAGGGCGGCCGGGGCCGCCCCGGCGGCCGGAGCCGCCGGGGGGCACTCGGGGCACAGGATCAGGGCGCGCACCGGCGCGCTGGCGTGCCAGCCGTTCTCGCACCGGCCGGTGCGGGCCGGGTGCTCGGCGCTGGCGTAGTCGGTGCCGGTCGCGTCGTTGTAGACCCGGGCGCGCTCCTCGTCGGTCAGCTCGGGGGCCTCCTCGGGAGCCGGGGCGGTCCAGTTCGCGGCGGCCCAGTCGGCCAGCGCCTCGGCCGGGAGTCCCATCGCGGCGGCCATGATCTCGGCGGCCTCGGCCTGGGTCGGGGCGGTCCGGGCGGCCTGGGCCGCGTCCCGGACGGCGGCGGCCTGGTCGGCTCCGGTGGTGGCGGCCTCAACCTCGGCCGGGGTGGCCGCGCGGTCCTGGCGCTTGTTCTCCTCCAGGGCCTCCACGTGAGCCCGCTTCACGCCGGGGGCGTCCTCCGGGGCCAGGAACATGGTCTGGATCGGCTCGGCGTAGAAGCTACCCACGCCGGTGACGATGATGTAGCCGCGCCGGTTCGAGCACTTCAGCTTCTCCAGGACCCGGGTCACGACCACGCCCTCCCCGGTCTTGGTGGCGCTGGGGCGGATGGTGTCGCCCTCGTACGCTCCGCTGTTCGTGTTGACGATGATCCGGTGGGTGTCGTTGACGTTGCTGGCGTTGATCTTGCCCTTGGCGGTCATCGCTGTCTCCCTCGCTTGCCGTTGTCCTGCTGACACGACAAACATTACAGGCATGACTGTGGAGTGTCAACGCCAGGAGGCCCGTTGTGGTCTACGTCACAGGCGGGCCTGTGAGGTTGACACTTCACTGTCACGCCTGTAATGTAGTTCTCACGAGCGGGGCACACGGCCCGGCCGGGGAGGGACAGAGACGATGAGCAGCGAGAAGCGCGCCAAGGGCAAGCTGGTCCGCAAGGTCGAGAAGCTGGACAAGGCGTGGCGAGCCGGTGGCAAGCAGGAGGGCCGGACCGAGAACGACCTGGCGATGTACCTGGGCCGCGCGTACCGGGCCGGGGTCGGCAAGGCCGCGCGCCGGGCTCAGGGCCGCTGACACAGCGAGGCCCGGACCAGATGGTCCGGGCCTCGCGTGCTCCACCGCGCCGTGGCTTCCCGCCAGCGCCGCGTCCGGCGGCTGGGGTAGGGGACGGGCGGCGGAGGTCCCCCCTCGGGCTGTCAGATGGCCGCGCCCACCAGGTCGGTACGCGCGCCCTGGCCGGGCCGGTTCTCCTTCCACCGGTCCAGGCTCTCCCGGGTGAACACCGGGAGTAGGTACTGGCCGTCCGCCTCGCGCTCCGGCTCGGCCTCGGGGCCGATGCCGCGCGCCACGTAGCTGGAGAGCGTGTTCCGCTTCAGGCCCAGGTACGCGGCGGCCGGGCCGTAGCCCACGAACCGGTCCGGCGTCTCGGTCTCCTGGCTTTCCACGGTCTCGCCTCCTCTCGTAGTCATGCGTCCGACTATACAGGCACGCCTTCCTAGCTGACAACCGGGAGATTCCCGGCACGGAGCGGTTGACACTTCACAGTCACGCCTGTAATGTAGTCATCAGCACCGGGGAACACGCCCCGGGCTGAGGCCAGGGAGGCCACCATGACCCGCTCGATCATCGCCAGCATCACCGACGCGAACGCCGTTCTGGCCGAGCGCACCTCGGGCGGACTGGCGGCGCACTACATCGCCATCCGCGATGACCGCCCGGCCTCATTCGGGGAGGCCGAGGCGTGGCTGGCCGAGCACGGCTACCGGGTCGTCGGCGGCTGGGACCTGTCCGCCATGCACACCGGCGTGGACGCCAAGGTCCGGCCGCTGGACAACCTGTTCAACGGCGTCCGGGCCGCTGGCCTGTGGGCCAAGGTCGGCACCACGCACACCGGCTGGGAGCTCGTCCCGGCCCGCGAGGTCGCCAACGGTGACCTGGTGACGGACTCCGACAAGTCGGAGCCGTACCTGGTGGCGGGCTCCTCCACCGAGGGCACCGTGACCAAGCTCCACATGGTGGGCGAGGGCAAGGAGTGGAGCGAGCGCCACACCGGCGAGTTTCACGGCCTGGTCTGGGCCGCGCGTCAGCGCGAGGTCCGGCCCGCCTGACCCTCCCCAGCAAGCGGCCCCGGACCTTTCGGTCCGGGGCCGCTTGCTGTTGACACTTCACAGTCAGGGCTGTAACGTAGTGGACGGTGGAGAAGGCCCTACTTGTGGTCGCGGTCCCGGCTCGGGCCGGGGTTCTGGCTCTGGATCTCCTGGCAGTGAAGAACGGCGCTCCACTGGCGCATGGACGCCTGGATGGCCCGCGAACGGTCGCCGTCCGGTCCAGCCGGTGGGGGCGGGGGAGCCAGGAACACCTCGATCATGGCGCACACGGCGCGGTCCTGTTCGAGCTGTAGCGCGGCCTCGTCCTTCTCTTGCTCCTGTTCGTTGTGCCAGATCCAGTACGACAGGAGCCCGGCGATCATCAGCACGGCCGCGCCCCAGGAGAGGAGCACCAGCCAGACCGGCCGGGTCATCGGCTGACGGATGGCGTTCCTCACGCGGCATCAGCTCCAGGGTCCGGCGTGGATGACGTAGGCGACGAGGAGGCCGACAGCTCCTCCGGCCCCGATGGCCCCGACGAGAGACTGTCCGCGATACCGGGTCGTGAGAGCCAGAGCCGCAGAAATCCCGGACCCAGCATCGTGGCGGCGCTGATCAGCATCAGCGGCCACGGGCCTTCCGTGTAGACCGTGTAGCTGCCCCATGCTCCTCCCAGGAGGAGGAACAGCACGTCCCGCTGGAGGGGTGGCCGTCGTCGTGCTCGCGTGGTCACGCACCATTCCTACCTTCCTCCGTACGGAGTCGTTGCCCGGGAGCGTACCCGGGACGGCCCAGACCTACTCGGGTAGCGCCGTGCCAGCATCGGATCAGTGACAGCCTGCCCGGTCCAGTTGATCTCCAGGGCACTGCCCCCATGCCATCGGCGCGCCACCCGGTCGGCGGCCCGGTGCTTGGTCAGCGAGGGGACCGGCCGGTGGTCCACGAGCGAGGGCCAGGTGTACCAGACCTCGCGGTGAGTCTTCTCGGCCCAGCCCGCCACCCGCATGTCGTCCGGGTGGCCCGCCCGGCGCTCGGCGTAGGCCAGCATCTCCGGGATCAGCTTCACGGGGAGGGCGATGCACACGCCCCACATCAGTTTCAGGCTCCGGACCCACGGTACCCCGGCCGTGTCGGCCGCCCTTGCCATCGCCTCCCAGCGGATCGGCACGGTGCGGCCAGTGCCGAGGTAGGGCGAGACCACGGCGTCCGGCGGGACGTAGACCAGGGCGCGCTCCAGGCCCGCGAGGAGGTCCGCGCACGGCCGCGCGTCGTCCTGGATCAGGACGTGCCAGTCCGCGTCCGGGTCGGCCAGCTCCCAGGTGCTCCGGGCGTTGCGCCACACCCGGTCATGGTTGCCGCTCGGCGCGCCGGTGTCCTCGTCCCAGTGCACGGGGACCGGCCGGTCCAGGGCGGCCACCAGCTCGGTGACCGCCTCGGACCGGCTCGGGTGCGCCATGATGGCGGCGGACAGCCTCACCGGCCGTCCTTCAGGGCCTGGATGATCTCGCCCTTCTTGTCCTTGCGCGCGCCCAGGACGATCCCCCGGCGCTTGGCGAGCTCGCGGAGCTGGTCCACCTTCAGCTCCCCGATCGGCTGGCCCGGCCGGGAGTCCTCCAGGAACAGCGACTCCTCCAGCGAGACCACCTCGCGGCGCGGCTCCGGCCGCTCCTTGACCGGCTCGGGCTCGGTGACCACCGGCGGCTGGACCGGCTCCGGGTCGCTTGACGTGTCAGTGTCAACGACCACCGGCACCGGCTCCGGGTCGGCGGCGGGCTGGTCCACCGGCGTGCCGGGGCCTTCCGCCACCTGGCCCGGCGCGGCCGGGTACGGGGAGGGAGAGACGCCCTCCCCGGTGATGGCCGTGGGCGGCTCGGCCGGAGCCGGGGCGCTGTCCGGCGTGACGGCCGGAGCGGCTGGGGTCTCGGGCTCGCCCTTCAGCCGGGTGACGGCCAGCCGATCGTGGTAGATCACGACCGGCTCCAGGAACCCCTCGTCCACGAGCTCGTCCACGGCCAGGCGTACGCCGCACCAGTCCGGGTGCCCGTAGTCGTCCACCGCGATGCGAGCGCCCGGGGCGAGGTGCGGAGCCCACGCCTCGATGTCCCGGCGCGCGCCCTCCTTGGTGTGGTCGCCGTCCACGTACAGGAGGCCCACCTTGGGGCCGCCCCAGCGCGCGGCCACGTTGTGCGAGAAGTCCTGGACCAGCGTGATGCTGGTGGAGTAGCCCAGGCTCTGGACCCAGTGCTGAGCCCACCGGCGGCTGGCGTCCTCGGTGAACGGCGGATCGTAGACGTTGCCCGGGAGCTCCCAGGGGTCGATGCCGGTCACGTGCGCGCCGTGGCCCTGGCGAGCGCCCCAGGCCATCATCAGCGCGGAGCGGCCCTGGAACACGCCGAGCTCCACGATCTCCTGGTCCGCCGGGACCTGGGTGGCGAAGTCGGCCAGGGCCAACATGACGTTCTCAGGGGTGGCCGCGCGCACGCGCTTGAAGAACCTCGGGTAGCGCATCATCTCTCCTCGTCGGTTGCCCGGCCGGATCGGCCGGGGTGCCCTCTCGTCGGCCCGACCGGCGCGGAGCTGGCGGACCACGGCCGCCTGGCTCGGGAGCTCCAGCCGTTGCCAGCGCTCGTACGCGGCCCGGTCCTTGGCGAACTGGCTCCGGTGGTTCACGCGCTGGTACTGCTCGTCCGTGGCGGCCTTCCCGGCCACCGGGTGCATGTGCTCTATCCGCACCTCGGGGAGGTGTCGGAGCGCTCCGGCGGCCGTGAACAGGTCCATCATCGCGTTGTCGCAATACATATGCTCCACCGGAGCGGGCACCATCCGGCCGAGGGCGCGCACCACGTCCGAGGTGATGGCCCACTCGGTGCTCAGCTTGCGGCCCTGGTAGCCGTCGTCCCCGTAGACCATCCCGGTCCCGAGCTCGGCCAGCACGTCCAGGTAGCGCCTGGCCCAGCCGATCGTCTGGGGGAGGTGGTCGTCACCGGCGAACGCCAGCGCCCGGTACCGACCGGCCGCCTCCCGGGCCGCCGCGTCCAGCTTGTGGACCATCGGGAGCCAGGCCGGGATCACCACGAGCTGGGCCGGGAGGCCGTCGTCCTCGGCCACGATCGACCGGTACGCGCCGATCTCGGGGTCGTCGGCGTCCGCCACCACGATCATGTCCGCGTGGTCCCAGGCGTTGGTGAAGTCCCACGCGCCGATCACCCGGCGGATGTTCTCGGGGCGGCCCCGGGTCGGGATCAGGACGGCCAGGTCAGGCATACGGGCTCCAGGTGAAATACGGGCTGAGCAGCGCGGAGCGCTCCCCCGGGGTGATGGCCCTGGGCGCGCGCCAGCGCGAGCCCTTGGGCGTGTAGAGGTAGTGGTACAAGATCCGGTTCACGACCACCTGAGTCTGGAGTACGCGGAGCCGCCGGAGCTGGTCGGCCCACTCGCGGTCCTCGGCGCGCCCGGCGCGCGTGCGGCTGAAGTCGGCCATCAGCGCGAGCCGGGTCCGGATCGGGTTGATGTGGCTGATGTCGCGCTCGTACCGGCCGGGGAGGTTGCGCCAGCGCCGGTGCTCCAGCGAGTGGTACGCCACCGCCGTGGGCTGGCCGTCCGAGTAGCACTGGACCTGGAACCCCACGTAGTCCGGCCGCTCGGCCAGCGCGCCCACGATGTCGCGGACGTACGTCGGGGCCACCACGTCGTCATCGTCCACGAACGAGACGTACTCCGTCCCGGCGGTCTCCACCATGCGCTGGCGGATCTTGGGGAGGGACGGGCTCCCGTCGTTGTGCCAGCCGATCACGCGCACCCGGCCGCCGTACGGGTCGAGCTGAGGCAGAAGCCCGGCCATCAGCCGCTCGAACAGCGCGCGGCGCTCGCCCAGGGTCGGGACGAGGATCGACCAAGTAGGCGCGGCTGTCATGTCCCCAACCTTACAGGACGAGGGGGCATCTCGGGAGGCTCCCTCGCGGGGGGACGGGGGGACCGAATCGGACCCCCGCCCCCGCCCCGGCCCCACACGTACGCACGTCGTGCGCGCACGGGGTGAGACAGTTTCTCGGATGTGTGTAGGGGGAGTGGTCCCATTCAGTCCCCCCGTCCCCCCAGCTACTCGGGAGTAACCGGCTCCGGCTCGGCCGCCGGGTCCTCCCCGGGGCCGTCGCCCGGGTCCTCCGGCTCCTCCTCGGGCGGGTCCACCACCACGGGGCTGGTGGGCGTGGCGGACCAGACCCGGTACTCCGACTTCTGGCCCGTCACGTTGGCGGACGGGTGGCGGCCGGGCCACTCCTGGAGGTAGTCGATCAGGTCCACGAGCGCGGCATCCATCGCCGCGCCGTTGTCCGGCACGGACCCATCGCTCTGGACCATCACCGTGACCGAGAACCCGGAGCCGTCCGGGACAGGGACGTTGATCTGGTGGGGCATCATCGGGACCACTTGCCCGTCCGGGCTGATCGGCATGTCTCCTCCTTGGGTCGGTGCCACCCTACGGGGCCAGGATGGCGGTCCAGCGCCACTCGCTGGTGGTGAAGGTGGTCGATGAGCCGAACGCAAAGATGGTGAACCCGGTCGTGGTGATGTTGATGGCCCGGACGTTCCAGCCCGCCGTGGCTCCGGCCCCGTTGTTGAGGTTGACGTGGACGTTGGGCAGGGCCGGGAAGGTCACGCCGTAGTTCACGTCCAGGGTCCAGGAGGTGGCCGCGCTCGGGCCGCCGCTGGCGGAGCCGGTCTTGACCATCGGGCCGTTCGCGCCGCCGGACGCCACCGCGCCGATCACCAGGAGCGAGCCGCGCTGGCTGATCATCTGGACCACCGTGTTGACGGTGGCGTACGCCGTCGCCAGCTTGGGGACGTTGGGGACGATCACGCCGCTGGACATGGTGATGTTCAGCGTGCCGTTGGCGTTGACCGCGCTCACCGTGCCCACGCGGAGCCGGAGAGTGTCCTCCCCGTCCTCGTCGGGGGTCAGCTTCTTGAGGAGCTTGGTGTAGTCGATCATCAGAGCTCCCGGACCTGGAGGCTGGTGTCCCCGGCCAGGTCCAGCGTCACGGCGTCCACCGCGAGCGCCTGGCCCTCCAGGCTCACCACGTCCCCGGCGGAGATCGTGGGGTCGTACGGCCGGACCAGGGTGTAGGTCGCGCCAGCGCCCACGTTCTGGTTCAGGATCGTGTTGGCGGCGGCCTGGGCGGCGGCCACGGTCTTGATCAGCGGGGAGGAGAAGAACTCCGTTACGCGGCCGTACGGGCTGGTGCCCGGCCCGGTCCCGGCGTAGGTCGGGCTTGACGGATCACTGTCAATCGCCACGGCCTGGACCGGCGCGGTCCCGTCCTGGGCCTCGCCGCGCGCCACGATGACGTTGGGCGGCCGGGTGTCGTAGTCGGCGGACAAGCTGGTGAGCTGGTCCAGCGGGTACGCCGTGGCCGCGTCCGGCGTCAGCGTGCCGATCTGGATGTCCCCCACGCGGTTGTACCAGGCCGTCCGGCTGAACCCGGCCAGCACGTCCAGGATCTCCGACCACGGGGCCGTGCCGGGGTCCAGGCCGAACACCCGGGCCGCGCCGAGCGCCACGCCCACGAGGCCCACGCCGGGGTTCTGGCCGGTGCGGTTGGTGACCACCGCGTTGATCATGTTCCCCAGGTCGGTCCCGCTCGCCACGGTCAGCGCGGTCTCGAACCGGTAGCGCTCCACGTTGTCGCTGATGTCGATCAGGCCCACGTCCACCACGCGCTGACCGGCCTCGGTCCGGGTGCGCGCCGAGGCCACCTCGTAGGTGCCGTAGGGCACGGTCGCCAGCGAGCCGTCCAGGAGCTCCAGGCCCAGCTCCACCTCCAGCCGCGTCCCGAATGGCGTCAGGAGGTCGCCCGGCCGCCGGGGGAGGAGCGAGTCCCCCACGAACGAGAGGCGGCCGTCCCAGCGCGCGTTCCGCCGGGCGTCCTGGGTGAGCGAGCCGCTGACCGGCTCCAGCTCGCGCGTGACGCCACCGCGCGAGAAGGTGAACCGAGACCAGCGCCGGAACCCGGTGGGCGTGCTGAGGGCCGCCTGGTGGCGCGCCGAGTTGAACCTGGTAGCCATTACAGGTACTCCTCCGGGTCGGGCGTCTCAGGCCAGGGCTGACGGACCATCGTCACCTGAACCACCTTCACGTTCGGGGCCGGGGCCGCCACGCGCCAGCCGCCCGGCGCGTACCAGCCCGGCTCGCCGCCGACCGGCGACCAGTAGACCCGCTCGCTGGACAGGATGCTCTCCAGCCGGTTGATGGCCTTCACGCCCTCCACCGCGATGGTCAGCGTCATGTCCTCCCCGGCCAGCGTGGTGGAGACCGAGGGGAGCCCGCCGTCCAGCGGGATGCTGTCCGAGACCAGCCGGGGGAAGGTGTGAGACCGGTCGGTGGTGACGGCCATCCGGTCGGTGAAGGTGCTCAGCCGGTCCAGGTCGTCCCCGTGGGTCAGGCTCGGCACCGTGGCGCTGGCGAAGTCCGAGACCTTGAGCTCCGGCACGGGGAGCGGGCCGCCGGAGATCGTGCCGTCCAGTCGGACGAAATGCACCTCCCGATACGGCGGGATGTGGCTCACGCTGTTGGTGTTGCCGGAGCCGTTCGAGCTGACGCCGGGGGAAGCGCTCGCCGTGCTCCCCCCGCTGTGGTCGTGGGTGGTCGTGGGCGAGTCGCCCAGGTCACCGAACGAGGGCCGCTCGAACGAGCCCGTGGTGGACTGGCCCACGTCGATGGTGTGGCTGTGGTTGCCGATGTCGTGGGTGTGCGCCGGGGTCGTGTGGGAGTGGCTGGAGGTCCCCCCGGTGCTGTTCACCGAGTCGGAGCCCTTCTCCCTGGCGAACCAGGTCCGCATGTCCGGCGTGCCGTTCGCGCCGTTGCACAACGTCAGGAGCGGGTCCAGGTCGGCCACCGCACCGGTGTAGAGCCCGATGATCCGGGTCTGGGTGCCGCCACCGGTGTTCCGGAGGACCCTCAGCCGCCGGTTGGGCGGCTCCAAGTTGACCGCGTTCGTGGTCCCCCCGCCCACGCTGTTGGTGTTGCCGGTGCTGGCCGGGGCCACGTTCAGCGGGTGGGTGTGCCGGGGGAGCCAGCGCGGGGAGCTGGAGCCGTACCCGGCCTCGGTGCCGGAGCTCGGGTTCGAGAGCGAGGTGGAGCCGATGCTGTGGTCGTGGCTCACGCCGTTGTGGCTGTGCGCGTTGACGGTGTGCGAGTGGGTGGCCGCGCCGGAGGTCGCGCCGCCGTTGCCGCCCGAGGGCGCGCCCTTCAGGAACCGGCCCGCCGAGCTCGCGTCGTCGGTCCAGCCGGACACGCTCTCGGTCGAGAACCCGAGGATGCCGACCGGGTACGCGGCCTGAGCGCCGTCCGACTTGATCCAGATCACGTCCCGAGCCGGGGGCGCGTTGTTGGCCGCGCTCGTGCCGGGAGCGGAGCTGGAGGTGTTGTACGGCCCGGCGCTCCCGGTGGAGCTCGGCCGGGTGTGCGTGTGCGGCTGGTCGGCCTGGGGCTGGCTCGCGCCGTTGAACCGCGCCGAGGTGGTGGAGCTGTTCGAGCTCCCCGTGGAGCCGCCCACGCTGTGGCTGTGGGCCGCGATCTGGTGCGTGTGGCCGGGCGTGGTGTGGCTGTGGCTGGCCGCGCCGCCGGTGGCGACCGGCGCGCCGGTGCCGTTGCTGCCTCGGGGGAACACGCCGTCCAGCGCGGTGACTCGCGTCCAGCCGGACGGGATGCTGGCGGCCGTGCCCGGCCAGCCCAGGATCATGTCATCCGGGATGGTGTCGGGGAGCTCCACGAACGTCGAGACGTAGCCCTGGTAGCGCACCCGGTACGTGATGTCGCACGGCTCGCTTGACACTTCACAGTCAGGACCGCTCGGGAGCGGGTCGAGCTGGGGGATCGCCAGGTCCAGGTACGAGCCGTTCAGCCCATCCGGCACGGTGGCGATGCGCTGGGAGCCGGTGCAATCGTCGCGCCAGACCTCGGCCACCACGTAGTCGTTGTCCCACGCCTGGCCGCCCGGGTACTCCCAGGTGACCCGGTAGCCGCCGAACTCCGGCGTCACGGTGACCAGGGGAGGGGACGGCGGGGGGACCGTGTTCTGGACGCTGAACGTCCGGGTCAGGCCGTGCTCGAACGGGTCGGAGCCCCGGATGGTGGAGCGGACCATGAACTGGGCCGTGTACGCCCCGTCGTCCAGGCCGGTGTCCATCGGCAGGGTGGCCGGGGGCGTGCCGGAGCCGGACTGGGTGAACACCGGCGCGTTGCCCGCGTCGTAGACGGTGACGGACCAGTTCAGCGCCGGGAGCCCGTCGTAGGCCACCGCGCCGAACGCGAGGACCGGCTGGTTGGTGTCGGTGATCGTGCCGCCGGTCTGGTCCACCCCGGCGTTGTCCTGGACCTCGGGGTCGTACTGGGGCCGGAGCCGACAGTCGATGTCCACGTAGCACTCGGCCGTACGGAGCTCGGTCGGCGCGCCGGTCTCGATGCTCGGCCAGCCGCCGCCGATGTTCAGGTCCGAGAGCGCTCCGGCCGTCGCCAGCCCGTAGTCCGAGGTCTGGTACCACTCCCCGGCCCGCTCGGTCATGGTGTCGGTGACATCCACCGAGTCATATTCGATGTAGTCCTGGGTGCCGCGCCCCAGGTCGATGTCCTCGGTGGCCGTGCCCACGTCGGTCCGGATGCGGATGCGACCCCTGATCCGGTGGCGCTGGTACCCGGCGGCCGGGGTGTGCGGCTCCAGCCGCAACGACCAGTTGCCGGAGTTGCCGGTCAGGAACCGGATGTAGGTCGAATCGGAGTTGTCCGAGGTGACCCCGGCCAGGGTGCCGGACGGGACGGCGGTCCCCAGCCCCGCCTTGAGCACCGAGACCGGTCGGAGAACGTTGGTCACAGCCATACTGTCACCCTATCCTGGGCTCGGAGGACATCTCAGACCCCCACGTCCGCGAGCTGGGGAGCGGGCTCCGGGCCGGTCCCGATGAACGTCGCGGTGACCTGGCGGATGCGGCCCACCTTGACGATCCGGACGCTCTCGGTCACCGGCGCGGCCCAGACCTCCTCGGCGTCGCTCGGGCTGATCAGGACCAGCGGCCGGGCGAGCACCGCGCGGAGCCGGGCCAGCTCGGCCTCGCTCTCCACGGCGGCCGTCATGCTCAGGTTCCGGCCGCCCGGGTCGGCGCTGGTGACGAACCGCGAGCCCATCACGCCGGTGGCCGCCGTGAACGGCCGCTCCACGGCCCACTCGAACCGGCCGAGCACCGGAGCCCAGAGCGGGCCGTCCGGCCCGGTGGTCCGGATCAGGTGCTGGTCCTCGTCCCAGGTGAGGCAGAACAGGTCCGGGTCCGGCGGCGGAGTGGGCTCCTCCACGAGCTGGACGAACGCCACCTCCTCGTACGGCGGCTCGGTCGTGGTGCTCGCCAGCGTCCCCGAGGTGGACTGGCCCACCGGCGGAGTGGCGTTGTCCGTGCTGCCAGCGCTGTGGGTGTGCGTGCCGGTCACGATCGTGACGGCCGCCGTGTTGCTCAGCGCGGCCGTGGGCGCGGCGGCGGAGCCGATGGTCTCGGTGTGGTTGTGCGTCCCCGTCGTGTGGTTGTGCTCGGGGCTGGTGTGCGTGTGCGGGTCCAGCGAGCCGCCGCTGGTGTTCACGGCCGCCGCGTCGGTGGTCACCCGGGGGTACCGGCCGAACATATCCGGCGTCCCCTCGGTGCCGTCGCACAGCTTCCAGCCGTCCGGCACCGAGCCGATGGAGCCGCGCCAGAGGCAGATCAGGCCCACGGGGAGCGAGACCCCGGCCGAGACGTTCTCCCGGAGCCGGAGCTGGCGGAACGGGGGGTTGAGCTGGCCGCTGGCCCCCGAGGTGCCAGCGCCGCCGGAGTTGAGGGCCGCCGTGGTGGACGTGCCCACGCTGATCGGGTGGCTGTGCGAGGTCGCCCACATGCCGGTGGTCGGACCGGCGAACACGGACCGGTTGCTGGCGAACGAACCGGTGTTCGGGCTGGTGTGCGTGTGGCTCGTCCCCGTGTGGGTGTGCGCGTCGATGGCGTGGGTGTGAGCCGCCACCGCGCTGGCCGCCGTGGTGCCGCCGTTGCCGCCGGGGGCCGCGCCCTTCAGGAACCGGCCGCCAGCATTCGCCAGCGCCGAGTCCGCCCAGCCTGACAGCTCAATGTCAAGGCTCAGCGCCGCCGCGCCGGGCGGCACGCCGAGGGGAGAGCCGTCCGACTCCACGAAAATGACCTCAGCGCGCGCCGGGTCGTTGCTGGCCGAGCCCACGCCGGGCGTGGTCGCACCGCTGGCGACCGTGGCCGAGTTGGTGGGCGGCCGGGTGTGCGTGTGGGTGTTCAGCGCCACGGTGGTGCCCACCACGCCGTCCGAGGAGCTGAACGTGCCGGTGGCCGCACCGGTCGCGCCGGTGACGGTGTGGCTGTGGCTGATGTCGTGGGTGTGGCTCGGGAGCGTGTGCGTGTGCGTCGCCGCGCCGCCGGTGGTGCCCGGCTGAACGGCGGAGCTCGGGATGCCCTTGGGGTAGCGGCCGTCCAGCGCCGTGGTCCGGGTCCAGCCCGCCGGGATGCTGGCGTTCGTCCCCGGCCAGGCGATGATCAGGCCCGCCGGGACGCCCGGGTCGTACACGTCCGACCAGTCCGAGATCCGGAGGTCCCCGTCCACCCGGCCCACGGTGCGCGCCCGGTAGTACGAACAGCACTGCTCGGCCGGGTGGTCGCACGTCGCGCCCACGCCGGTCCGGGGGAGCGTGTAGTCCGTCCACGTGGCGCACTCATCGGACGCCAGCGGGCCGAGCATCGCCACGGTGTGCGTGGAGGTGGGCGAGTAGATCCGGCCGCCGCTGGCGACGCTCCAGGCGTTGCCCTGGGCGTCCTCGAACGTCGTCGTCCCGTCCAGGTGGTTGGTGAAGTCGGGCGAGAGCATGACCTGGCCGTCCGGCGCGTTGCGGAACTCGGCCGAGTAGATCCGGCCGGTCCACCGGTTCAGCGGGCCGGAGCCGCCCATGTACGCGCCCACGTAGTACGCGGCCGAGGAGTTGAACAGCGGCCGGGGCGCGCCGCCGGTCAGGGCCTCCCCGATCGGCCGCCAGTCGTCGTCCTCGGTGTCGCGCGTCGCGTACTCCACGCGCCACGCGCCGCCCTGGTCCGCCCAGAACCGGGTCCGGACCCAGGCGTTGCCGAACGGGTCCACCGGGACCGGCTCGGTGCTGATGGCGAACTCCAGCGCGCTGGTGCCGTCCTGGCTCCAGCCGAGCACCAGGCGGCCCCGGTCGTCCAGTGCCAGCCGCCAGGCGCGCTGGTCCGAGACGGTGCTGTAGTGGCTCGCCAGGGTGTCCTCGTCCCCCGGCTCCGGCCGCCAGCCGTCGTCCCGCCCGGCCTGGATGACCACCTCCAGGTCCACCGGGGAGGTGATCTCCTCGAACGTGACCTGGGTGACGTAGACCTGGGTACCGTCCGGGCCGATGATCGTCGGGCCGTAGTTGCCGTAGGCCACGTCCACCGGGGCCACGCCCTCGGCCTCGTACTTGGTCCAGACCCCGGCGGCCAGCGCCGCGCCCGGCGTGTAGACGCCCCCGATGTAGTCCACCCCGGCGTTGAACCAGTCGATGGCCGCCGTGACGCTGGCGATGGGCACCGGCGCGTACAGCCAGAAGGTGGTCCGGTAGGTCCGGCCCGCCACGACCTCGGCGGAGTTGAGCACGCCATCCGGCCGGACGTAGGTCTGGGCCGCGCCGCCGGTGACGGTGAGCAGCGCGGAGCCGTGGCCCTCGTGCTCCTGGGCGTCGCTGTGCACCAGCGAGCCGCCGGTGGGAGCCCAGCCTGACACTGACGTGTCAAAGTCCCCGGACACCCGGGCGCGCGAGATCGCCAGCTCGGGAGCCGGGGCGCTGGCGTAGCTGTCCCCGGTGCCGGTGAGCTCCAGGTAGCCGCCCACCGGGCAGTCCACCCGCTGGACCTCCACGTAGCCCACGCCCCCGTCCAGCTCGTCCACGAACGGGGCGCACGCCTCGATCTCGTAGAACGGGCTGTCCGGGACCGGGGTCACCTCGGGGTTGGCGGGCTTGGCGACCTGGCCCACGTTCACCGTGAACGCCAGGTTGTTGATCATGCTGGCGTACGCGGTGTTCTGGCCGAGCGTGCTCCAGACCTGGGTGTGGGCGATATACGAGCCGTTGTCCAGGGCGGCGGTCTGCCGGTTGACGGCCGCGCCCGAGACCACGCCGGTGTCCCAGACCGTGGCCCCGTCGCGGGTCACCCAGTACCGGTACTGGCGCGCGGCCAGGCCATCCAGGTCGATGGAGGCCGCGCGGATCGTCGGCTGGGCCGTGTCGCTGACCGAGGTGGTGACCGAGCCGGAGCCGTCCAGGATCTGGGGCGTGAAGGTCGGGGCCTCCCGGCTGTCCACGTCCAGGTACAGCTCCTCGATCCGGACGCCGGTGGACTGGCCCGTGACGTAGGTGTAGAGCACGGTCGAGCCGTCGTGCGGCGCGCCGAACCCCCAGGAGCCGGTGACGGTCTCGGGGGAGGCCGGGAACTGACCGGCCGCACCGGCGACCAGCGCGCCGGAGCTGAGCCGCACGGCCCACCAGGCGTCCCCGTCCTCGCCGCGCGCCCGGAGCCGGACCTGGTGCCGACGCTCGCCCACCGGCGGGGAGTCCACCGGCGTGGCGAGGATCAGCGCCGAGCCGGAGCCGCCCCAGGTCGCGTACGTCGCGTCCGAGTTGTCGCTGGTCACGCCGTGGAGCGTGCCGGTGCTCGGCGTCCAGCCAACCCCCGAGGAGGTGGCGGACGGCCGGAGCGTGGTGATCGTGCCCATGTCCCTACCTCCCCGTCATCGTGCCAAGGTAGCTTGCCCCAGGCGCTCCAGGATGGCCTCGGCGGCCTCCTGGCCCGCCTCGCGGCCCTGGCCCTGGACCACGATGGCCCCGGCCTGGATCGTCACGTGGACGCCCGGCGCGCCCAGCGCCGCGCCGTCGCCGCCGCGCGCCCGGCCAGCGGCGGCAGCAGCCGCCGAGGCCGCGAACGTGGGGAGGTCCCCCGTCAGCCCGGCCAGGGTCTTCTTGATCGTGCCGAACTCGCGCTCCAGGCCGGTCCCGAACCCTTGCATGACCAGGCGGCCGGAGTTTTCCAGGATGCGCTTGTCCACCTCGGCCGGACCCTTCCAGTCCGGGAGCATGGCGGTCAGCGAGCCCAGCAGCGAGCGCACCCGGCCGAACCCGGCCTGGATGCCGGAGATCAGGCCGTTGATGATCTGGCGGCCCGCGTTGACCAGCCACCCGGCGGCACCGGCCAGCGCGCCGGTGACCGCGCCCCGGACGCTGGAGACGGCGGAGCGCACGTTCCCGATCGCTCCCCGGACCGCGTTCGCCATCCCGGTCATCAGCGACCGGCCAGCGCTCACCAGCCAGGAGGCCGCGCTGGCCGCCGCGCCCACGAGGGCGCTCCGGACCGCGCCGATGGCTCCGGCCGCCCGGCTCACACCGGCCGAGATCACCGAGCCGATGAACCCGGCCATCAGCCGGACACCGGCGGCCACGATCTGGCCGAGCGCCGAGAGGAGCCCCTGGGTGATCGCCGCGTTGATCTTCAGGACCGCCCCGAGGATCTGGGGGATGGCCCGGATGAACGCCTGGGTCAGCATGACCATGATCCGGAGCGCGGCGGCGGCCAGCGCCGGGCCGTTGTCGATCAGCGCCTGGACCAGCGTCGGAATCAGGGTGTCCGTGATGAAACTGATGATCATCGGAAGCGACGTATTGAACGCCTCCACGATCTTGAGAATCATCTGGATACCGGCCTCGAAAATGGCCGGGGCATTCTGGAGGAACGCGGCGAGCTGGGGGATCAGCGTCCCCGTGATGAACTGGACGAGGATCGGCAGATTGGCGACGAACGCATTCAGCAATTGCGTCATCACCGCGATTCCGGCCTCAATGAATTGCGGCGCGTTCTCGAACAGCGAGGTGATCGCCGGGATGATCACGCCGGTGATCGTGCTCGTGATGATGCCGATGTTCTGGATGAACCCGTTCATCACTTGCTGGATCATGTTCAGGCCCTGTTGCATCAGGGCCGGTCCCTGGGTCGCCAGGGTGTTGAGCAGCGTCGGGATGAGCTCGCCCTGGATCGTCGCCACGACCTGGGGGAGGGCCTGGCCGATCCCCTGGATGATCGCCGTGATGATGTTGATGCCCAGGAGGAGGAGCTGGGGCGCGGCGCTGATGAACGCGCTCAGGATCTGGGGGATGGCCTGGATCAGCGCCGTGGCGATGGTCGGCAGGGCGGTCATC
>Ga0196976_1000098_pt1 | contig 57861 bp, 86 predicted proteins | sample S3v_513CmetaG_FD_148644 | JGI IMG/M metagenome (GOLD analysis project Ga0196976, IMG submission 148644) | Soil microbial communities from Anza Borrego desert, Southern California, United States - S3+v_5-13C | ecosystem: Environmental > Terrestrial > Soil > Desert | place: USA: California...
GTCCGCGGCGCGATGACTTCAAATTTTTTGAACTACCCCCCCGGGGGGGCATGATCAGTGCCAGACACCACGCATGTGCAGTGACGCCTGCTCCTCGCGTTGCGTCACGCTGTCATGGCAAGGCTTGCATTGCGTCTCGAGATTGTCTTCACACCAGAACAGACGCTCATCGCCTCGGTGAGGCGTCTTGTGATTGCACACCAGCTGGCTGGTATCGCCTACTAGCCTGCCACACTCCTTGCGCTGGCAGGTGTAGCCATCACGCAGGAATATCTTGAGCCGCAAGGCCTGCCATCGGGCAGTCTTGTACCAGCGCTTCCATGGGTGCATCGGTGAAAGGGAGGCCGCACAGAACTTGGAGACCGTGCGGCCTCAGTCCAGGGAGGAAAGTTGACCATATCGGAGGGCATCCTGCATGGCCTACCCTATGCACACAAAAGCCCCGGGCGTTTCCGCCTCGGGGCTTCAGGTAGGATGCCAGCTGTCCGCTCCAGCTTCCGTTTCTCATAATCGCGCCTGTCGAACAGCGCGCTGGGTATCTGCTTTGGGCGTAGTTTTGGCTGGGGAAGAGACCGTTTTTTTTGGTCTCTTCGGTCCACCATCTCCGTTCCTGCATTCCCCAAATTCATGAGGACGGTACTAGCGAGAGGCCCAACGCCTTCCGAAGTGTCTGATTCCGTATCTTGGAGTCAAGCCTCATCAGCCGATCCTGGAATTCCGACGGGGGATGTGCAGCGACCACGCCTTCGTCGGCGACCTTTTGCTTACGATATCCACGCGATTTGCGCGGCCGCCAAATTGGACGTTGCCCATTCTCAACGGCACGCACAATGTCGATTACCTCATCAGCGATCACCACTGGCGTGCCCTCCGATGCGAGAAACTGCATCACGCCGGGCGTCGACCTGATCCTGGTGTAGTTTCGGTCGGTCAGCCACACGAAGACGAACAGATAGCCCGGAAACATCGGCCGGACGATATCAACCTTCCGACCACGCTTGATCTCGCTCCTCACTTCTTCCGGCAGGTAGATGCCGAACCGGCGGCTTGACAGTTCCTCGGCAACCGCGCGATCCGCATTCGCATAGGTTTCGATCACATGCCACGTCGGCTCCAGATTGCCCTTCATCTCGGCATTGCGGTAATCGAGCGTCACAAATGGCCGGGCCAGTTCCGCCATCACGTCCGCCGAAAACGCCTTCGGTAAGTCGTTCATCCCTCCGCATCGCTTTCCCCTCTCGCTTGGTGACAGATCGAACCCGGAATGGAAGGCCGGGCTTTTGGGCTCAAAAAGATATTCCGATTGAGAATATTTTTTCCGGGAGGAAGGCTGGGAGGTTCATGGGAACATCCAGCTTTCAACCTCAATCCAAGAAAACACTGTGCCGCAGGGCTTTCTTAGATTCTTTGGGAGGATGGGAGGATTGGGAGCTTATTTCCGTCTGTAATATACGCTCGCCCGCGCGCACGCGCATGTGACATAAGAAACAAGCTCCCGAACTCCCCTCAAGCTCCCATCGTCAAGCAATTCAACACGTTAAGCGCCGTCAATTCCTCCCGATTATGGGAGGATGGGAGGATCAGATTTCCATATCGACACCTTCACTCGCCTCCTTTGGCCCGTCGTTGCGCACGCGGATGGGCTTGCCTTCATGGTCGACGAAGTCGTTCACGCTCTTGACGAGTTTCATGTCGAGCCACCAGACGACGTCGCTCTGCTTGCGCTTGTAGCCGCGCTCATCCATCGCGAGCGAGAAGCCGCGGTTCTTCCAGGCGTTCTCGCCGGCGGACGCACACCATGCCTCGTAGACCTGGTGCAGCACGCTCGACTGCACACGATCGCCGATCGAGTCGACGATGCATTGCGACAGGAAGCGGCCAAGAGGATCGGAGGCGGAGCGGTATTCCGCCGTGGCCTGCAGCACGTCCTCAGGCTCGTGCAGGCCCTTGTCGATCCAGACCCGCAGGCCATCCAGCAGCCAGTTCAGAATGCCCGACGCCTCGGCCCGCAGCTTTTCGTGCAGGTGGATGTCGCGCTCTTCCTTGGGGATGGTGATGCCGAACGGTACCAGCCGCACGCGCCGCCAGATGCCTTCGTCCGTTCCCGATATCGTCGGCCGGTAGTTGCCGCTCATGGTGAGCTTGAACTGTGGGTAGAACTTGAAGAAATCGCGGTTGAGGTGACGCGCCTGGATCGGCTCGCCGCCGGTGACGAGCTTCACCATGGCTTCCGCAAGCTTTGCGCCCTTCTCAGGCTCGGAGGTGCGCAGGAAGCGCACGCCGGGCAGGATGGCGAGATCCGGCGTCGCCTGGCCGCCGCCGCGCGCCTTGCCGTGGTCGAGGAAGGTCTCGATCGGGACGGTCTCGCCGTAGTCGCCGGCGACGAAGCTGACGGCATCGATCAGCACGGACTTGCCGTTGCCGCCCTTGCCGTAGAAGAACGCCAGCAGCTGCTCGGTGACGTCGCCGGTCAGCGACAGACCGAGCCATTGCTGGATGAAGGAGCGCATCTCGTCACGCGGCTGCACCTTGGCGAGGAAGGCGTCGAACGCCGGCCGCTGCGCCTCGGGATCGAATTCGACGGGCGCCAGCTTGGTGATCAGGTCGGATGGATCATGCGGCTTGAACTCGACGTAGTCGCCCTCGGACCTGCGGCGGACGACCAGCGTGCCGTTGCGCACGTTGATCATCATCTTGTCGGCATCGAGCTTGTCGATCGCGACCGCAAAGTATGGCGCGCCGCGCTTTGACAGGGCGCCGAGCTTGTTCAGCGCTTCGGACGCGCGGCCCCAGCTGGCGATCTTGTCCGAATACATCGTCTTGTTGCCGTCACGGTCGACCTTGAACACGTAGTCGCGCGCGCCCCACGGCGCATCGTCGGCTTCCTTGTCGCCGCTTTCGGCGACCGCGTCAGCCTCATCCTGGATGGCCCGCACGGTGTCGTGCTCGGCGATCTTGACCAGGTCGTCGGCGCCGTCGCGGCTCCAGCGGCGGCCGTCCCATGCGAGCCAACCGATCGCAGGGCACCACAACAGCTTGTCGCGGTAGCGTTCGCGAAAGCGTTCGGCATTGCCGAGGTCGGTCAGCGGAAAGAACGCCAGCCGCATGTTGCGCGCGCCGTCGTCCTCGCGCCGGCCCGGCGGCCGCCCCCCGCCCCCCACGCCAGTGTCGCCATCGGCGCAATCTCCCGTTTGGGAGGTTGCGAACCCGCTTCGCCCCTCAGGGGGCGCGGGGGCGACAGACGACGACGAAGCGGAAGGATCGGGAGGAATGTCGGATTCCCGCGCCGCCGCGGGTGCGGCCGGGAGGTCGGGAGGGTCGGAAACCTCAGCAGAGGAAGATAGGCGGACAGCCGCGCTATTCCCGGCTTCGCCGGGGCGCGGCAGACTCAGCATGGGATGGCCGAAATCGCGCGGGGCCTTCTTGCCGGCCTTCAGCGCGGCCGCGATGGTCGCCTTCACCGCCTTGGCGCCGATCTCCTTGAGGAGGCCGACAGCGGCGGCTGCGTCTTCCAATAGGGCCTTTGCAAAGGGCTCGCTGAGTGCGCCGGCGCCGATGATGCTGCCGGCGGCTTGGGCGGCCTCCTGCAGGGCGCCGGCGCGGGCCTCGCCTTCGGCACCGCGCAGTCGCTGGATCTCCTGGTCGAGCGCGGAGAGGCCTGCGCGGCGCAGCTCGTCGGGGGACAAGGCTTGCGGCTCGGCGAAGGCGGGCGCGGCGTCGATCAGCTCGAGGACGGCGGTGCCGGTCATTTGCGGTCCGCCACGATGTCGTGCGCGCCGCGAAGCACATCGCTCGGTGTCCGAAACTGACGCGTTGGTGTGGGTCCATCTTCGGACCAGTCGCAGAAGTAATCGCGAACGATACACTCCAGCGCTTCCCACGATGTCTGCTCGTCCCACTCCGGCTCGTAATAGCCGCTGACCGCGCCGACCATGATCGTGCCCTTGAGGGGATGACTCGGCGGTGTCATATAAATCCAGCCGCCTTTTCCGTCGCGGGCGGGACGCTTCAACATGTCATCGTTGAACAGATCCGGATGCGACGAACGGCCGCGCTCCCAATGCTTACGGGCTCGAATGATCATGCCCGTGTAGCTGTCCTGCCGCTCCGCCCGGAATTGCTTCCGCTTGTCGTCCAACAACGGCAGCAACGGTGCCGCGCGCTTCGACAGCTTTTTGAGAATTCGCAAATTCACGCCGCACCCCGCAGCACGTCGTTGAAATCGACCCCCGACGGCGCGAACGCAATCCGGATCACGCGGCCGTCTTTGGCGTAGCGCCGAGCTGCCCGGACCATGGCGTATTCGGTCAGCACCTTCTCGCTGTCGCCGTCGCCGAGCAGGATCAACTCGGTGACAGGCTCCGGAATCGACAAGCCGCTGTCGTCAGGATCGGGCACGGGCCCGGGCACGCGCATCGGATGGCCGTTCGGCCGCTTCAAGATCGGGTGGCGAACGGCTTCCGTGGCGCGGCCGGCCATGTTGCCGAGGTCGCCGGCGGCCCAGAACGCGGTGTCGCCGATCGGCCGCATCGCGGCCTGGTGCGCGGTCCAGACGGCCAGCACGGTCTCGATGCCCTCGCCGATGATCAGGCGCGACGGATCGGAGGGCGCGGCGATCGCGATGTGCGCGGAGGTCTTCGAGCCGCGCATCTTTTTCGCGTTGAGGATCTCGCCGCTGTCGGGATCGATGATCTCGGCCTTGCCGGGAGGATCCTCCGCCGACAGCCAGGTCAGGTGCAGCCCACCGAACTTGCCATCCGGGCGGATGAAGGCCGCGCACATCGCAGGTCCCGTGTGGACCATGCGGGGCGAGGTTCGGCCCCGCGAGTCGATCACCTCGCCGTGCCAGTACGGCATCGAGGGCATATAGCGCAGGCCGGGACACGTCTCCGGCAGCTTGAGGCCGCGGCCCTCGAGGTAGCGCGCCGCCGGCGTGCCGTGGATCGGCATCGCGCCCTGCCAGGTCTTGAACAGCCGCTTGCGCTCGGCCTCGCGATAGGAGGCGGCGGTCTTTTCCCGATCGAGGCGTTTCTGCTCGCGGGCTTCGAACAGCGCTTTCGCCGCGGCCTTGTCGATCTCGGTGCGGCCGCCGAGCCGCTCGATCGCAGCACGGAAGTCGCAGCCCTCGGCCTTCATGACCAGTTCGATAACATCACCCCCGCCAGGGCAAACTGCGCATACCCAACTTTCACTATCCTTGATGATCTCGAAGCGTTGCGAGGTCGCGCGGCCGCCGCAGATCGGACACGGCCCGACCAGGCGGGAGCCGGCGCGGCGCAGTTTTACGTAGCCGCCGGCGATCGCCTCCAGCGGGTTGCGGGCCTTGATGTCGTCGAGATCGTCGGGAGAGAGGCGGTTCATTCGTCGTCCGCCTCCTCGATCGACGCGGCATCCGTGGCCGGCACCGGCAGCTGCGACAGCTTACCGAGCCGCTCCAGGATCACGGCGTCGCTCTGGATCAGGTCGATCAGCCGGACGATGCCGGCGAAGTCATCGCGCAAGCTGACCTGGTCGGGCATCGGCTCTTTCAGCATGCCGAGCTTGACCCGGCCGTCCTGGCTGATCTCGATGCGCTCGGCCTCCGACAAGGCGGCGAGCTGCATGCGAGTGAGCGTGGTTTTGCCGGGAGGGATCATTTTGACTTTCGATCTCCGCGGCGCTTTGGCGGGAACGGCTGCATGAACTGCTTCAGCTTGCCGGCCTCATAGGCGTCGGCGAGTGCGCGCAACCCCGCCGGCGTGATGCCGTGCCACGCGTCTGGCCTGTTTCGAAGGCGGGGTTTGAGCAGCCCGCGCTTCACCAGGGATTTCGAGACGGCATCGCCGACGACCAGGAGCATCGAGGGCGAAGCCAACCCCAGCAAGCGCTCCAACTGCAGCTTTCCGAGGGGTCGCATCAGCATCCTCCGTTCGGCCGCAGGTCCGCGGCATTGAGCCAGTCGTTGATCTTGACGCACGCCAGGCGGCGGGCTTCGGCAAGGTCGCGCGCCGGCCGCCAGGCTGCAGATGTCGAGGCTTCGGGCAGGGTCAGCCGGAAGCAGGCCTGGTGCCGGCCGCCATCGGTCGGCATGATCTCGCCGACCTGGACGCGGCCGAGCATCACCGCTTCACGGCCGAGCGTGAGGGGCTGAAACGCCACCACGCCGTCGTGCGATTCCCCGCCCATGGATGGATTCCCCTGTGATGCAGGCCTCAGCGCTTCTTCTTCGCCGAGGTCTTTTTGGCTGCCTTCTTCGCTGACGCCGCGCGCTTGGCAGGCGCCGCCTTGGCGGGCTTCTTCGCCTTCCCTGACAGCGCCACTACCTTGCCCTTGGCGACCGGAGGGCCGTCATAGCCCTTGGCGCGCAGCTGCAGCGGCAGCCAGCCGGTTAAGGCCACGTTCTCGACTGCGAACGCGACGATGTCTGGCTTGCCGTTCTTGCCCTGCTGGCGGGCGATGTCGGGGCCCATCGCCTCCTCGATCGCCTTGAGGCACAGCGCCTTGCTGACGCCGCCGAAATAGTCCTTGGCATCGAAGGCGCCGCGGGCGGCGGCGTTGAAGGCCTTGGCGTCGATCGCGTTGACGATCGCCATGGCGCCGTCGTGCGGATCGTTATGGTCGGTCGACGTATGCTGGAAATCCAGCGCGTTGGCCGCCAGCTGCGTCAGCAGCGTGATCCGCTCGGCCGGCTTCAGCTTCTGCGCCAGCGGCAGCGCGCGCTTCATGTCTTCGGCGCCGAGCACGCTCCGCTCGTCACGGCTGCCGAGGCCTGAGATCGAGGCCTTGACGCCGCAGTTTGAATAGCAGCCGACGCCGGCGATCAGCACGGACAGCGCGAGCTGCTCGTCCTGGATTAGCGCGGTTGCGGCGGCCTTAGTCAGCTGCACGGACAAACGATGCAGCAGCGCCTGCGAGATATCGGCTTCATCGGCCTCGGCCGGCGTTACTGCTGCGGCTTTCTTTCCCGGCTTGGCCGGCTCGTCTGCCGGAGTCTGTGACGGCAGCCTGGCTTCATCCGGCTTTTTCACGCCATAGAGGATGACGATGCGGCCGTTCTCGACGTCGACGATGCAGCCGAGCTGCTTTCTTTTCTTGGACTCCAAGCTGCGCGCGCGGACGGCGGAGGTGATTTCCGCCATCTCCGCTTCGAGCTTTTGCTGCAGTTCTTCCTGCTCGTTGTAGGAGAGATCGGAATCCTCTTCCAGCGACTGCAGCTTTGCGTCCAGGGCGTCATAACGCGCCTTTTCGTCGCCCTGATAGTCGAGATGTTTCGGCTGCGACTGCGACCAGTAGCGCGCGCCGTGCGGCAGGTCCTCGTTGATCTCGGCCCAGGCCCAACCATCGGCCTGCAGTTCCTCGCATTTCGAGATCAGGAGCTGGCGCGCCATCTGCTTCAGCAGGACTTCGTTGCTGATGATATGGGAGGTGCCGAACAGGTCTTCCGTGACGTCGCCGCCGGCGTTGCGGTAGGCCTCGATGCCGACGACATCGAGCAGCTGGGTCACGCTGGCGTCGACTGCGCCGGCGCCGAGTTCCTTCTTGACGAAGGTTTCATAGAGCCGGCCCTCCGCGTGCAGCTTGTCGAAGGTCTTGTCCTGGGTGTCATGCCCCAGCGCCAGCGTGAAGGCGCGGGCGACCTCCGCCCTGATCTCCCCGGCCCGCCAGGCATCACGGATCTTCGGGCTGAGCCGGCCGAGCGCCAGCGCCTGGCGCACTTCCTTCTCCGTCATGCCGTACTGGCGAGCGATCTCTTCATGGGTCTTGCCGCGCTCCTCGAGCCGGGCAAAGGCCTCGTACTGGTCGACCGGGTGGAGCTGCTTGGCGGTGATCGCGGTCGTCAGCGAGAATTCGAACGCGCGGGTCTCGTCGACGTCGTGCAGGGTGCAGTTGATCGGCTGGTCGGAGTCCGCGGTGTAGATCATGTGAAACGCCGCCAGCCGCCGGTTGCCGTTGGCGACCGAATAGAAGCCGCCGCCGGCGTCTTTCACGATCAGGTTTTCGATCTGGCCCTGCGCGTGCAGGTTGGCGGCGAGTTCGGCAATGCCGTCCTGCCGGCCGGCGACGCGGGCGTTGATGCCGGCGCCGTCGTCCTGGCCGAACTTCAGGCGGTTCAGTGGAATCTGCATGTCCATCGGACTAGCCTCCCTGGCTGGTTGATTGTTCACGGATGAGTTGAGCGGTCTCGCGGTAGCGCTTGCGCAGCATTTCGCGGGTGCCGTCCGGACCGGTGGAGCCGATCGGGATCAGCGCCTCGAGGATGGCGATCTGGTTGAGCAGAATCTGGCGCTCGATGGCGGTCATCCGATGAGCCTCGGATTTTCGATGATGACAGGCTGCGGCTGAACGAGGCCGATCGGCGCATCGGTACCTTGGGCAAAGGCGTCACGAGCTCGCAACGCGCGGCAGACGGCTCTCACCACTTCGCGCCCCTGAAGCATGTCTACAAGCTCGGAAACGAGGGTGAGGTGGTTCGGCCGCTTCGGGACCGCGACTTGATGGCGCCCCGCGATATTGATCAACTCAGAGACGTGCAGCATGTCGAGCATTTGCGCCAGCCATGGCTTGTTTGCCCGGTAGTAGTCGCCGGCTGTCACGGTGACGGAAGAGGCCGCAGCATCGACCGTCCAAACCTCGATGCCAGCGACGCGCCGGATGATCTGCTGCGTCTCAGTAAATTGTTGCTGATAGCCAATCCCGCCGGATGCATGCTCGGTCTTGATGGTTGGCAATTGTTCGTTCCAGCGCGGCGCGAGAGCTGCGATCATGCGCGAGCTGATCGGCTTAAACGCCCGCAGCTGCGCTTCCAGCCGATCCATCACGTCCCGGCTCGATTTGATCTCGACCGAAACGATCTCGTCCTCGGTCACTGCCGCAAGATCGATCCGGTTGCTCGAATACCGCAGCGGCAACTCGTGGATAATTCTTGCTGCAGGATAGCGCTTACGCAATTCCGGCACGATCAGAGCGCGCATTGCTAGTTCTTCATCGGAACGGTTGTGCGTCATCGATCGTCCTCGATCAGAAACGCCGCCGCCCGCCCCAAGGGCGAGGCCGGCGAGCCGTCCGGGTTGCGCTTCATGGCGTGGGCGATGTCGGAGGGCGGGCAGCCGTATTGCAAAAGCATCGACATCAGGATGGCGCCGTCGCTGGCCAGCGTGTCGGCTTGCGTGTTGACCTTCTGGGCGTTGAGGAACACCTCGACGATCGGGCCGACTTTCGCGCGCTCGACGCAGACCAGTTCACGGCCGAGGCCGATCTTGTAGCGCTGGCCCTCGTGCTCGATGGCGATGGTTTCATGGGTGCGGCGGCTGGCGAGGCGGTGGCGGGAGGTCATAACCAGCCCTCGACAAGCGGCAGCGAAACCCTCATATCTGCAGAGACAGGAACAGACCGATGACGAAGGCCACCAAACCGAGAAGGCAGCTTGCCGAATTTATCGTTGAACGTGTCAATCTTGCAGCGCCCGAGAAGCTCGAAGGCATTGACATCGTTCCCGGCGCTCATCCGCTTGCCAACTGGAGCCCAGGCGTTTACTGGCCACCGGCAGTCGCGGGGGGTGCAACTGAACGCATCCTCCAGAACGTGGTGCTCGACCTGCAACGGGAATTTGATATCTCGGACTGAGGTCACGCTGCTTCCCCCGTAAATTCCAACTCGTCGCCCCAGGAAACCCATCCGGCCCTTGTCCGCCTTGCCTGCAGCGCGAGGTAATCGCCTTGCGTCAGCCACTCGATGCGCTCCAGCACGGCCCAAACCGATCTTTGTAGCGCTGGCCCTCATGCTCGATGGCGATGGTTCGTGGGTGCGGCGGCTGGCGAGGCGGTGGCGGGAGGTCATAGCGGCTCCCACTTGATCACGACGCCCTCGAAGGTAGTGGCGCCATGCGTGTCGAACCAGAAGGCCTTCATGTCGTCAAAATCGTTGAAGCCGTCGTCGCGCGCAAACTGATCCATATCCGCGATCGGCCGCAGCGGGCCCACGCGCCGAAACTCCCTTGGCGCATGTTCGAACAGGTCAAACAGACAATAGGACGGCCATTCCGACCACTTCAGCAGCACGCCGCCGAATCCGACGCATCGGCCCTCGCCGAGCAACTCGCAGTTTCTGGTTCGCATGCCGGTATAGAGCTGGACGATCTCTCCCGGACTCGCATGCCGCCGCTTGCCCATCGCACGGATGGTCTGTCGTTTGGGCCAACGATCGAACGACAGCGAAACGCTGCTCAAGCCGACGCGGATCGGTTCGGCAAAACGTCGCTGGAAGCTGTAGGCGACCATCAGGCTTGCCCCCGCTGGTCGATCGCCCGCCGGCCGATCGGCGGATCGCCCATCACCACGGCCGTCAGGTCGGCATGCTGCAGCGGGGCATCGCGCATGGGGTCATAGAGCGCGTCCGTCCGGCTGACGCGGATGTCGACCTGGTGCATCCACGGCGTTTCCGACTTGTATTCCGCGCGCTTGTGGGCGCGCTGGTAGGCGATATCCTGTTCGGTTCTGCGGCGGCGGCTCATGCCTCACCTTTCCGTTCAGCGATGCCCGGACGCATGCGATTGTCGACGCCGGCGAGCTGCAGATGCCAATTCGACAACGCCGCGGCGGTGCTGATCGTATGGTGTTTGGCCTTCTCGACGTCGCCGTTGATCGCGGACGTCGCGGCCTTCTGCGCGAGATATCCGATCAGCCAGAACCAATCGAGCGGAGCCTTGCCGGCATCGTGGGCGGCGCCCCAGCGTTCGCGCTGATGTGCGGCCTCCAGCGGGACGCCCCTCATGAAGGCTTCCGTCTCCGGTTTGTTGATCTGCGCCTCCAGCTCGGCAATACGCTCGCGCAGTGCAGTGACCTCTGCTTCCGAGATCTTCGCTAGACGAAACTCCGCGGCCCTGTTCATGCTGCCTCTCCCGTGAATTCAAGTTCATCTCCCCAGGACGTCCAGCCCGGCCTTGTCCGCCTTGCCTGCAGCTCGAGGTAATCGCCTTGCGTCAGCCGCTCGATGCGATCGAGCCAGGCGTCGGGCTTGCGCGAGTGCTCCATGACGGGGGCGACGATCAGCTGGCGGACGTCGGCATAGAGCCGCTTCGGATGGCCCTTGGTGGCGAGCCAGCATTGTTCCGGGTTGGCGCGGGTCCAGTAGCCCTGCCCCATGTGCCAGGTGGAGTTGTCCCAGATGTCGAGGCCGGTATCGTCGCCGTTGGTCTTGATCCAGGTAAAGGCCGTGGTGACGTGGCGCAGCCCGTAATGCGCGAGCAGATCGAGCGCGTCCTGCGGGCACCAGTCGACCATCCACATGTAGAAGGCGCCGTCGTCGGCCAGGAGTTCGCCGACGGGGAGGTTCTTGATCTTGTCAACCTCCTCGGTCTTGTAGTGGACATTGGCGCTGCGGCCTTCGCCGGCGGCCGAGCGCGTCAGGAATTTCCATTGCGGGTCGGAACCGATCGAGCCGAACTTGCGGCCCTCGCGCGCCATCCGGCCTAGATCCTCGACACTGCCGCCGTTGATGGTGCGCGCGGCATGCGCGGCGCGGCGGGTGTCGACCTCGGCGGTCTTGGCGTGCGCCTTCACCGGGTCGATCAGGATGGCGTGGCCGCTTCGCACCTTGTCGCGGGCGCCGGCGACGATGGTTTCGAATTCCGCTTCGTCGAGCGCTGCGGCGCGCCTGGAGGCGGCCGACAGTTTGTAGTCGACGCCGATGTCCGGCAGCGTCGCCGGGCGCGGAGCATCGTCCGCCGGGGCAGCCTTGGCCTTGCCGCGCTGGCCGCGGGCGCGTAGTTCGCCGGATTGCTCGGCGGCGGCGAGCTGAGCCCCCAGGTGCCGCTCGGCACGCAGTTGCAGTTCGGTTGCTTCCGCCAGCAGCTCGCGGTCCTGCACCTTTCGCGCGTAGAGCTTGAGATGGTCGATCAGGTCGCGCACCTCCAGCGTATCCTTGACCGTGCGGGCCTCGGCGATCGCGGCGCGGGCGCGGTCGTATGCGGCGAGCAGATTCATGGTGCTCAGATGTCTTTCAGCTGGTAGCCGACGCCCTTGACGGCGCGCAGGTCGAGGCCGATCGGGGCGAGGCCGCCCTTCAGGTCGGCGGCGATCAGGCGCAGCTGCTCGGCAGCATCGCGCGGCGGCTTGCCGTCCCACAGCGCGCCGACCAGGAAGGATTCCGCAACCGGCGCCGGCCGCGGCTTTGCGAGCAGCCGGACGAACTTCGCCTGGCGTGTGGTGACTTCCGTCGCCTTGCCGTTGAAGGTGATGCTTTCGGAATCGAGCGTCAGATCGATCGTGATGCCGTTGACCGTCTCGCCGACCGGGGCGCTCTGTCTTCGGGCAACCTTGGCCGGCTCGGTTGGCTTGTCCGGGTTCTTCGCCGGAGGCGGCAACAGCTTCGGGCCGTCATCCGGTGGAATGTCGATCTCGATGCCAGCTTCGACGATGCGCGCGTCAACCGGCCGCTGCTTGTGCGGCGTCACGCCGATCGCCGGCACCATGCCGAGCCGGAAGAAGAACGCGCCGGTCTTTTTCAGCTCGCGGGCACAGGCGACCCCTGCCTTGTCCTTGACGATCCGCAGCTTGCCGACGTCTTCATCGGTGCCGAGCTGCGCGCTGAAGGTGTCCTTGACGTTGAAGCGGGCTTGCGCGACCAGGTCCTTGCGCAGCGCCACGACTGTCTTGCCGTTCTGCGTGATGGTGATGCCGGCGGACTTCCTAGGCTGGTTGACCGCGATTTCAATCCGTTCAAACGCCATGAAGGTTCCCCGTGGTTGGAAATGCGGATGCGTGGAATTGATCGACGCGCAGCGGGTTGTGGTAACCGGCCGGCAGATACGGCTGCAGATCGAGCTTGATGTAGTGGCGCTTTCCCAGCGCCTGCAGCTTGTCGATCACGCGCAGCGTGTAGCCGCGCCAGTCCGTAGTTCGGGTGATCTCTTTGAGGTAGTTCGCGCGGCCGACCTTGTAGAGGTCGACGAATTCATGGGTGGCGTCGACGATCGACAGGCTGGCCTCGATGTCGAGCGTCGGCTCGAGGCTCACCCAGGTGAAGATGCCGCGATCGTGGAACGCCTTCAGCGCAGCGAGACGGTCAGCGGGCAGCGCGGCGTTGCGCTCCCACTTGCGCGAGAAATCATCGTCGAGCGTCGTCAGCGTCGACGCGAAGGCGTCGCGATCGGGCCGGAAACGATGGATATCGCGCAGCGCGCGCGTGCCGCCCTTGGTCAGGGTGCAGAAGCCGAGCCCGTATCCCTTCAGGACTTCCAGAACGACGCTGGTCAGCGACGTATCGCCAGGGTGGAACGGGTCCGTGGTGAATGAAAGCATGACCTGCTCGGTGATGCCCGCGGCCTCGTACTTCTCGGCATCGCGCACCAGGTGACGGCGGAAGTCTTTGCGCTCGACGGCGCCGGCGTCGAAGTCCGGCCGGCCTTGCTTGGTCACCAGCGGCACGTAGCAGTAGGCGCAGCCGTGGCCACAGCCGCGATAGGGATTGGTCGCCAGCGGCGCATACTCGCCGGCCTGCCCCTTGGGCGCATAGATGTAGGTGCAGCCAGCCACGGACGCCATCAGTTCGCCCTCGCCAGCTTCAGCGCGTGCTCGCGCTTGCGCTCGATCAGCAGCGGGCAGTTGTCGCAGGACGCGTGCGGGCCGGTCCATTCGTCGACCGAAAGCTTGCCGCAGCAGTGGTCGGCTTCTGCCAATGACATCTGGCGCGCGTGGGTGTCGGTGAGGCTCATGTCGCGAGCGCCCTTTCAACTTCACCCATCGAGACGCAGATGTCGGTTGCGAGCAGAGCCATCAGCTCCGGCTCTTCGCCGTCGCGCGTCAGGATGATGCAGCGCTTGCCCTGGCCGCAGAACCATCCGGCTTCGAGATGTGCGGACCGGCCGCACGGCAAGGCGAGCAGGCAGGTGTCCGCCCACTGCATGCCACGAAGATCGCTGAGAAAGCCGGCAGCGGCGATCGGAGAGGTAGTCAGCAGCTGGCGATAGCGCTCCGCCGACCACGCCTGCCATTCCGGATCGATCTGCGACCAGGCGAAGCCCGGAACGCCGTTGAACGGGTTTCGGAAATCATAGACCTCGTGGCCGAGCGCTCTAAGGCGCTCGACGATTGCGGGTTGGTGCGGGTTGCGCCATGACGACGCCACGTAAATACGCTTCATGATCCCCTCGCCTGCTTCTCGTCGTTCAGCGCGCGCCAGGCATCCGCCCGCAGCATCGGCAGCAGGCAGCCGGCCACCATCAGCCAGGGCGCGCCGGGATCGCGCTCGCCGTCGCGGTAGGCTTCGAGCGCGATCACCATCGCAAGGGCTGCATTGGTGCAGCGGACGCCCTCGGCGGGCCTGGCGTCGGCGGCGCGGACTTCCTGGGCGACCGTAATGAAGCGGTCGTCGACGATGTTGCCGGCGAGCGAAAGCCCGTGGCGGGTGACGACGTTGCCTGAGATCGTGATCAGCTCGGTGAGCGTCTTCGATAGCTCCCTCATGGCGCATAGCCTCCGGATTGCTTCAGCTCGTTCGCCTCGGAGCGCACCAGCTCGACCAGCGCGCCCATCACGTGCATCCAGCGGTCCTGGCGGGCGCTGCCGGCGTCTGATTGTGCCGCTCCCATCAGGGCGACCACCAGCAGCCGCGCCGGATCGAGGATTGCGCGGGCCGCGGGATCATCGGGGGCGGCGACCAGTTCGCAGGTCACCGCGCGCGCATTGGCGAGCGCCTGGGCTGCGTCATGGCGGCCGTCGAGCAGCGCTGTGGCATGCGCCACGACCTTGGCGCCGAGGAAGTTGGCATGCTCGGCGGGCGTGAAATTGGAATAGAGGGTGGTTCTACCGAGCACGGCGTTCACTCCCTGATAAGGTGCGGGCAGCGGCGGCCCCTTGAGAGGACTTTCCATTGCCGCCGCTGCCCTGGTCCGCGCGGCTGGCAGGCCTTGCGGAATCGGGGAAGGAATGGTCGCGCAGTGATCCCGAAGGCAGCGGCATCACCTCGCCGAACGGATGCGCAAATGGATCGGAGGCCTCAGCCTCGGTGGGCCAGGCCATCACGATGATGGTGATGCCGAGCGAGATCGCGGCGAAGCCGGCCATTGCGAGGTCAATCAGGTCCATGGTGGAATTCCCCGTCGGTTCAGTGGCCGATCAAGCCGGAAACTTTTCCCAGCGCGCGAGCTGGGCGGATTGGCGCAGATAACCGTCGAGCGCTTCGGTCAGCGGCTTGGCTTCCGGGGCGTTGTGCGGCATCACGCGCAGCGCCTGGTGCACGAGCAGTTCGGCGGCGAGGATGCGCAGTTCGGAAACGATGTTCATCAGCATGACGTGCGTCCCGGTGTGAGAGACAAGACGGCTCACGCTCGGAAATAACCGGGCGGGCCAGAGGTTTTCGATTTCAGGGGTACGCAGTGATGCTACTGGAACTAGGAGCGAGAGATCAGCTATCGGAGCCGGCGACCCTCGCGAATTTCAGGTGACGATGGCGCCGTCCGGTAAGCACAGAGCGTCCGGACGGCCAGGATCAGCGCATTGATGATTAACCAGGCGACGATGATCTTGGCGAAGAGGATCATGCGGCCCTCCGAATTAGGTGAGCGTCTCTCCGCCCTGTCGCGTCCATTATCTCAGACGTTGCAGGCTGAACCGCGACAGCCTCGCCTACTCGCAACCCCGTTCCGGCGGTCGATCGTCTTACGGGGCCCGTGACCCCAGCCGTTCCGGCTTTGCCTCTGGTTGCTTTCGCCAGGGATTCATCTGAAGTTGCAGGCGAGCCGCCATCGGCTCCTTTTCGGAAACCGCGATCGCGGACGCCGCCGGCGTCACAATCGCCGGTGACAGGCGGGGATAAGGCCCCGCTGCGATCCGAAAGGAGGTGATGACACCATGCGGAAGCATGGCGGTGCACCGAAGCATGTTCACGTCCGACGGTATGCCCAATGGCGACGGGGAAAGCGCACGAGAGTGGGAGACCACCCGCGCGGCGCCAATCCGAAGCCGGCAAGCAGACCGAGCCCAGGGCAACTTGAACTGTTCGATGACGAATGACGGGACTCGCAATCCCATCACCCCGATGGCGGCTCACCATCCGGTCAATTGATGCGCAGGAAATGAAAACGAGACGTGCACTGAGTGCCGCGAGGGATCGGTCATCGGCACCGAGGTGCTTACGGCCTTTCCGCTGGGGGCCGGGCAGGCCGTACCAGACGCCTCTCTGGGTATTCAGATTTTCCTGATGGCAACCCCAAACCGTACCTCTCCGGTCGCGGCTTGACGCATTGTGCGTCGGCGATGGCAATTCGCACACCGAACCTCGCATTTGGCCATCTCGGCGCGAACTCGACCCAGCGTCTTCCTGCCACGCCGCGCCTCCGCCATTGTGAACAACTTGAGCTTTGGGTTTCTGTGGTCGAATTCGAGAACAATCGGGTCGGCCTCGCCACAGTCCACGCAGGGATGCGTGCTCAAGTGATCGAGCAGAAGGCTCTTTACTGCGCCAACAAGGAGTCGGTTCTTCGCCATACTCCGCGCCGACTCTCTCGCAATGTTTCTGTGATAGTAAGCGCGCTGGCGCGCACGTTTTTTGATCGGGTCTTCGTACCCCATGCCAACATCCTAAACTAGACGAGCCTTGCCAGGTGCCACTCGGGCATTCAGTCGCCAAGGATCGCGCCATGGAGCGCGTACATGGCCTTGGCATTCGGCTTGCGCTTGCCGTCGATGAGAAAACTCGCGTGGCGCTTCGTGCATTTCGCACGCTGCGCGAGGCCGGCAACCGGATCATCGGGCCAGAGCGCCCAGACGACGAGACCGAACCTAGAAAGATTTTCGCGACGCGGATGAACAGTTGTTCCGATGTTCCGGCTTGGCCGCTGCCGCCGCTGATTCGAAATTGTTCCCATGAATGAACTTCCCCACGCCACAACACTGTCGATCGAACTGGAAACGAAGCTGCGCAATACTGCGGCGTATCTCGGCGCGCATCACGCATCGGTTGAATTGCGTTGCATTGACTCGCATAGCGAGTCCCAATTCGAAACAGAGGCGCAACGCCGCAGCCGAAAGGTGCAGATCGAATTAGGTTCACAAACCCGAAATGGTTGTCATACACTGTCCCCTCAACCGGCGTCCGGCGGCGGGCGGTCGCCCCTCTGTTGGGGGTATAAGAACAATGGGAATAGTGGTTTGCTTTCCGAGGCCGCGTCATGTCCGGGCCTCATCGAAACTGTTTGCCTGTCGACGCGCCGCGACCTCAGCCAAGATTTCAAGAGTGATTTCATTTTTGCCGGCTTCACCTGCCAGCTTGACGACGGCCGCCCAATGCTTTCCCGGGATGCCGCCGGGCCGTGATCGCCAGCCGCTGACCGTGGATGCAGACTCTCCGAGCCCCTCGGCAACACCCTTGGTGCCGCCGATGGCGTCAATGACCGAGCCCCATGTCCAATCCGAATCACTTGTCATGCACCAAGAAATAGTTCGCATTTCGCGAACCTGTCAAGACTACGCAACTTGCGAAACGACATTTCGCGAGTCGCGTGTTCGAATATCCACCATGGATAGTGATGTGGATGTTGGCCGCCGGTTGATCGCATTTCGCGAGTCCCGGGGCATGAACCAGGTCCAATTGGCCGGCGAGCTCAATATCGCAAAAAACACGCTCAATGGATACGAAACCGGCGAGCGCCCATTACCAGCTGAAAAAGCGAAGAGAATCCGCGAGCGGTTCGGCATCTCGCTGGACTGGCTGCTTTATGGAGATATCGGCCAGCCAGGCTATGAGATCGCGGTAAAACTAGGCCCCAAGCCAAGTATCAAGGCCGACACCAAGGCGGCCCCGGCCCAGAAGACGCCAGCAAAGCGCAAAAAATCTGCGAACCGGTAATTCGCATATTGCGAACTTTCTGTTGACAGGTTCGCAAAGCGCGAACTAAGATGTTTCCCGTGAGATCAATCACGGGGAATCATCGTCATGCGTACCTCTGCCCGTTCAACCTCCTCCATCGTCGCTTTTCCGGCCCGCTCGCGATCCTTCGCCCGCCGGCCGCTGTCGTCGTTTGCCGGCCACGTCACCTGCCTGATGCTGTTCCGGCACGGCGAAAGCGCGACCGAGATTGAGGTTTCCGATGATGGTGACCCGGTCGGCGCCGTCTGGCTGCCGAAGGCACTGATCTCGATCGACCGCACCGACCGCGGCCGCTTCCTGGTGGTGACGCTGCCGCAGAAGATCGCCCATCAGCACCGCCTTTACACCCCGATCATCGATCGCGCGCGCTTTACGGCGGCCGAGCGCGCCGACCTCGAGGACGCCATCATCACCGCCGCGCGGGCCCGCAAGCGGCTGAGCGGACGGGAAGACGCGCTGCCGTTTCCGGGGAGGAACGCATGGGCCTAATGCTCGCAACTGCTGTGACCGACGAGATGCGCGCAAAATGGGAAGCCGCGAGCCGGGCCCGCGAAGCGCGGCTGGAATACGGGCGCACCGTCGGCGATCTGCGGCGCCTGCTCAAGGGCGCGAGACAGGTGCAGATCGCGCTGCGCACCGGCAGCGCCGACAGTGCGAATGACGTCGTCTTCCCGGTCGTCTCGGCCGCCGCAGTTCGCATCATGTTCAAATACTACAAGGATGACGAGTTTGCCCCGTGCGAATTCGATCCCGAAGAGAAGAGCCTTTCGATCGGCACCCTTCGCGCCATTCACAAGGCGCAGGAGACCGCGTCATGATGCCCGCCGAATTCCGATGGCTGAAAGGACCGATCGTGGTGAAGCCAGCGACCTATCGCCAGCAGCTGACCGAAAGCATGGCTCGCAGCCTGGAGCAATCCGGCTGCGCCGGCGACGAGCGCGACGCGATCCGCTGGCTGATGCACGAAGGCTACGCATCGGCGGACATCCTGATGCTGCTGGATGACGTCCGCGCGCTGGCGATGCAGGAGCTGGTCGGCCGCGAGATGTCGCGGCGATGATCTCCGATCGAACTCATTCTTCCACCGCAGTAGTACAGCGTATCAGCGCGGTGGCCCCGCCCGGCTCGCTTCTCAAGCGCGGACAAGTCCAGCCCCGGACGCGCCTCGAAGTGACCGGGCGGGATCTCGATCCCGACTACCTGCGGATGGTCAGGGAATGCCCATGCCTGATGTGCGGACTGGACCCTTGTGGCGAAGCGGCCCACGTCAGATTTGCCAGCGCCGCCTACGGCAAGGCCTCCGGGCTACAGAAGAAGCCTGAGGACCGATGGGCGTTGCCCTGTTGCGGGCAGGACCATCGCGTCGCCAGGCACGCGCAGCACAACCGAAACGAACAGGAATTCTGGGCATCGCTCGGCATTATTGCCCTGCAGACATGCGTCCGCCTCTATGCGGTCCGCGGCGACCTGGTCGCGATGCGCGCCGTGGTCATGGTGGCGATTTCAGAACGCACCGCTCCGCCGTCCTCCGTGGCCGTTCCAAACACGGCGGCATCACCGGCTTCACCGCCGCGGCGGGCGCACCCCCCGCGCCCGTCGATCAAGCCGGAGGACGGCGGAGGCTCCTCACAATGAGCGGCAAGCCGAAGAGAAGCGGCCGCATTGGCGAGCGCGGCAGGCCCGGCAATCTGCGAAGGCAGGCCGCCCGCGGCGTCGCCACGCCGACCGGCGAGGTCCAGGTGGTCTGTGCTTTCGATCCGGAGACTTTTGCCGAGATCCGCGAGATGGCCGTTCGGACCCGGACCAGCTTTCGCGCCCAGGTGCGGCTGCTGGTCGAGTTCGGCCTTGAGGACATCAAGCTGGCCGAGGCGGAGCCGGCCGAGCTGCTGATCAACTGCCAGAAGGTTGAGCGATGATTCAGTCGAAGATTACATCGAACGTGATACCATTCGATGCGCGCCGGTTTTGGCTGCAGCGATATCCCGTGATCGAGGAAACATTCTTCAACCGCGACCAGGCGGCGGCATACTGCCGCCTCACAGTTCCGGCCTTCTCGGCAATGGTTCGCGGAAAGCTGTTGCCCGCTCGTTTGAAAGACGGCTGGTGGAAGGATCATCTGGATGAGGCAGCGGCCAAAATCGATCCACTGCTTTTCGACCGTAACGTTTACGGCTCGGAGGTGTACTTCATTGAGTGCGAGTGTTTTTGCAAGATCGGTTTTTCAGCCTTTCCGCCTTCAAGAATGGCCGACCTGCAGGCCGCGACACCGTTTCAACTCCGATTGCTTCACACGATCCGCGGCGACGAACGGATAGAGCAGCAGCTTCATGACCGTTTTGCCGCCCTGCGGGTCCGTGGAGAATGGTTCAACAAAGCGCCAGTGCTTCTTGCCTACATTGATTGGCTGAAGGCGAACGGTACCAAATGACCAACCTTTCCGCATCAGGCATCGAGGACGTCCCCCCCCACGTCCTAGCCGCCTTCGAGGGACACCCGCATCTGACGATGCCGCATCTCGCTAAGGTCCTGGAAATGGACAGGAAGACGCTGGACCGGCACCGGGAGGCCGATAATCTGCCCGTGCATATCAAGGGAACCGGGCTTGAGCGCCGGCACTATGTCTGTACGTTGGCCGACGTTGCCGAGTTCTACCGCCGCACGGGGCCAGCATGTCAGTATTCCGCGTCAAGGGATCGCCCTACTTCCAGTTCGATTTCCAGCTCCAAGGTCATCGCTTTTACGGGTCCACGCGGTGCACGAATGAACGTGAGGCCCGCGAAGACGAGAAGGCCCGCCGGGCAGAGGCCGCCGTCCTCGTAAAGCAGGCGCTCGCCGCCGGCCGCAAGCCGATGACGTTCGGCGCCGCCTGCGATCGCTGGTGGGACCAGGTTGGCAGCCACGGCAGCGATCCCGACCTCAAGCGCGCGCTGGACTGGCTGAAGGATCAGATCGGCCATCAGGTGGCCCTGCACACCGTCAACGACGACATGGTTTCCCGGGCCGTGGAAGCCCGCAGGAAGTGCGTCATGCGCGCCGGCCGCGATGCAAAGGGCACGCAGCTCTACCGCCCCCTCTCCGCGCGCACGGTCAACAAGACCGTACCCAGCCTGCTCCGCCGCGTTATGAACCGGGCGCGCAAGGCCTGGTCGGTCGCGATCCTGGTCGAGCCGAACTGGAAAGAGCACTTCCTCGCCGAGCGGAAGCGGCCGGTGCGCGAGATCACGGCCGCGGAAGATGCCGCGCTCGACGGGATCGAAAGCCTTGAGTATGCCGGGCTGCGCGAGTTCGCCGAGATCATGGGCCTGCGGCGGAAGGAACTGCTGCTCACCTGGCCGCAGGTCGATTTCGACAAGGCCACCATCAGCATCATCGGCAAGGGCGGCGTGCCGGCGATCCTGCCGCTCACGAAGCGGGCCTATCACATCCTCTGGGGCCTGCGCGGGCACGACAAGATGCACGTCTTCACCTTCGTGGCCCAGCGCACCAGGCGCTGCCCGAAGACCAAGCGCGACTTCGTCAAGGGCCAACGCTACCCGATGACCTATTTCGGCATCGGCACCAACCGGCGCAGGAAGTGGTCCAAGGCGGGCGTGGATGCGCGGCTGCACGACACCCGCCACACGACAGGCCAGCGCGCGCTGCGCACCACGGGCAACCTGCGGCTCGTACAGCAGCTGCTCAGGCACACCGAGATCCGGACCACCGCGAAGTTCTACACCGACACTACTATGGCGGACCTGCGGGCTGGGATGGAGGCCGTCGAACAATCAAAGCCTGCAAAGCCCGATCAACCAAAAAAGGTGACTGGCGAATGAGCGTTTTCAAGGTCCGGAACTCGCCCTACTATCAGTATGACTTCCGTCGAGAAGGCCACCGCTATTCTGGATCGACCAAGTGCCTCAAACTGGCCGATGCGGAAGCCTTTGAAATCGCGCAGATCGGGTTGGTCGAGCGCCGCAATGAGTCACTGAAGCTGGCTGCGATCCTTCCGCGGCATGTCATACGCGAGCCCCTTGGCGACGGATGGCGATATTACTTCATCGTGCCGAGCAAGGCCCGCAAGGCCGGTTGTCCGGTTCGCAATGAGAGCCTTGGCACTGTCTTAGATACCGCCATAGCGCGGGCCGAGGATCACCTGCTGCCCGAGTTCGACGCATGGCATGCGAAGCACAAAACCACGATGGGGGTGAATGGTGTCACCGAGCGGTCAGACCCTCCGCTCGTTGGGGTCTATCTGCTGTTGCTCAAAGGCAAGGTCGTCTACATCGGATCTAGCAAGAACATGCCCAGGCGCGTTAGGCAGCATCGGAACGGCAGCCGACCGTTCGACAACGCCTACTATATTGCAGCCTCGGAAAGCGAGATGAGGAGCCTGGAGGCCTCTCTGATCAAGGCGATGCTGCCGACGCAGAACACGAGCGGGATTGCGCGACGGCAAAAAGCCCCATGCCCAGCCCCAGAGTACCCCGACGCACCATCTTCAAGCCTTTGATGCACTGAGTAAAAATCGCATCGTGACCCACGTCTTTCGATTCCGAGGGTCGGGAGTTCGAATCTCTCCGAGCGCGCCACGTCTACCCGCCTACGTTCATTGAAAACATTGAGAAAAGGCGCGGGAACAAGGCCGCTCAGCACCGGTCCGGAAGGCGAACGCAAGGGGATCAAAGGTCACCTTGTGTTGCGCTAGCGGACGGTGAGTCCCAGAAAAAGCCCCAGACTCCGCTTGCGGACCGTTGCGACCTATATACCGGCCATGTCCCAAGACGACCCCGTCCGCATCATTCCCCACGCTCCGGAAGGCATCCCCGACACCGGCAGCTTCGAGGTCGTCTGGCCGGGCGGGAATCGGCACTTTTACTGGGATGAGAATGCCGGCCGCCGGGCGATCACGCTGCACGACAGCCGGGACGAGGCGCTGGAAAAGGCCCGGGCCCTGGCGCGCGCCGAGCGCGACCGGCTGGAACACGCCTGCCCGGGATGCGACGGCACCGGCTGGGTATGCGAGGATCATCAGGACCAGCCGTGGGATGGTCCGCACGCCTGCAGTTGCGGTGCTGCCGGCGCGCCCTGCCCGCGCTGCAACTGGCCGGAAGATGGCGAGCTGCCGCGGATGCCGGACGGATTCCAGCCGGGCTGACCCGCGAAACCGCAGCTGCGTCTGGGCTAGGTTCGCTCAGTCGGCACGATCCCGATGGCAAGGACGACGACCCCGATCGCCAGCACGATCATCAACATGGCCATCAAAGCCAGATACATGCCAGCCTGCCCTGCGGAACAAGCCTCAGCCCACCGTGGAAGCGGTGAGCTGAGGCCCGGGAGCGGAACGGTCGCTGTGAGACAACCGCGCAGCAAACGCAATCGCCGCACAGATGTTCCAAACCGGGTCGCGTTTTCTATCGGATAACATCTCGGGCTGCGGGCGCCCGGTGACGGCTTCGAGCTGGCCCCGCCGATGATCACGCGCGCCGACGCCCGCTGAGGCCAGTACTTTCGCTTGTTCCACCGCCAAACGTGAGTCTGTAAACTTAACATTTGTTGGGGAAACAATTTCGCATCAACCTACGTTAACTTCTATCACCGCTCGGTCCTCGGCAGTCATCGGTGATGAGAACGCCGGTAGCGCTCCCGCCTTCCTCTAGCGAAAGGAGCGCGCCATGACCATCACCCGGCGTCGTTTCAAACAATCCACATCGTTCCAGGATCGGCTTGCAGAGGAAGCCAAGCGCTTCAGAGAAGAGGCGGACAAGCTCCCGCACGGCCCGCAAAAGGAACTATACCTGCGGCGCGCCCGACAATGCGAGACGGCCAGTCACATCAACGACTGGCTCACATCGCCCGGCCTACAGCCGCCAACTGGCTTGTCCAACCATGCCGACAACTAGTCGCATGGATAAATTCAAGCATATCCTCACCTTTGTGAACCGACCCGGCTTTGTCGCGCTCGACGTGGCCGATGATGAGGCCGCGTTGGCCGTGGGCAGGATGATCGCCGAAGAGACAGGCGGCGCCGTCGTTGTTCGCGATTCGCAACTTGTTGAGATCGACACGATTCCTGCGCCGCAGAGAAACTGAGGCCGCCTGAGACGACGGCGAGCCGCCGGGGTTCGAGCCCGGGCACAAGCTCTTAAATGGTTGCCCGCGAATCCGGTTGACACGGCCGCAAAATTGCATCGCTAACTGATTCGCTTTCCAACTTTTCCCGCCCTATTTTGGACTCGGGACGTTGGGAGTTGCATATGAGTTCACCGTCAATTGTTCCAAATGACCGTTTGGACAAAGATTTTTATCTGGTCCTTGAGAATTTCAGAGCCGGCGCCGCATTCCGGGAAACCGATGAGGGCATTACCTACACCACCCTGATCGACGACCTGCTGACCGGGCAATACGACCAGGTGCTGCGGATCGTGGCCTTCAATCCCGTCGAGGGCTGGTCGCGCGACGCCTCCGAAGATGTCGCCAACGCGCTCGAGCAGCACATCGCCGCCGAAGGCCGCGAGGTCTCGGAGGCCATGCGGGATTTCATCGAAGGCCAGACCGGGCGCAAGATCGGCCAGCAGCTGGCGTTGTTCTGATGGGCGCCAGTTTCGCCGTGTCGCCGCTGATCCTGTCCGCGATCTGCGTGGCGGAGAGGGATGGCAATCCGCCGATGACCGCCGACGAGATTGCCTTCATGCTCGAATTGCCGCGGGAATTTATTGACCCCGCCCTGGATCAGCTGGTCCGGAACGGCTCGATTGTGCGCGCTGGCGACCATTATCGCTATGACAAAGACCGATCGCTCACCGCATCCGAACTGGCCGAGATCGAACTGCTCCACGACGAATTGCAGGCGATCGTTCCCCTTCTGGAAGCAATTCCGCCGCGTCTGGACAGTTGAGGGTCAGTCAATCCCCGCTCATGTTGAAGTTTGAGTATTGCAAGCCGGTCAACGCCAAGGCCGTTCCGACCGGCGACGAATGGATTCACGAGGTCAAATACGACGGCTACCGCGGGCGCATCGTCCGCGACGGCCGTGACGTCAAGCTGCTGTCGAAAAGCGGCCTCGACTGGGCCTGGCGCTTTCCGTGGATCGTCGAGACCGCGCTGAAGATCCGGCAGAGCCAGTTCATCATCGACGGCGAGATCTGCGTGCTCGACGTCCAGGGCATCTCCGATTTCAACGCCCTGCATTCGAACAAGCACAATGACGAAGCGCAGCTTTACGCGTTCGACCTGGTATCGATCGGCGGGGAGGATCTGCGCGACGTGCCCCTGCTCGATCGCAAGGGCCGGCTGGAAAAGCTGCTACGCCGCCGCGTACAGGGAATCTTCATGGCGCCCTTCGAGCGCGGCGAGATCGGGCCGGACCTCTTCACCGCCGCCTGTCGCATGCGGCTCGAGGGCATCGTGTCAAAGCACGAGGGGCGGCGGTACCGGGCCCGCACCTGCGACTGGGTCAAGGTGAAGAACCGACAGCACCCGGCGTTCGCCCGGGTGATGGACCAGTTCTGACACGGTTAACGGACCGTTCGTACACGGGAGCGGCCTTACTGCTGCCTTTTCTTTGAACTTATGAAGATGTGAAAGAGCGGCCGGCTTGCCTCATCCGTTACTTCGATGCTCCACTCCTGGCCGGGCCGGAACTTGCCGTCGATGTCCCTGAACAGATCCCCGGCAAAAAGGGTAGCCGCTTTCCACGCCGCTTCATCGTCGGGGAACTCCTCGCCCACGTCATCAGTGCTTGGTTCGACGTCATGGACGTTGAAAAAGTATCTCGGCATTGCCGCAGAAAAATGCCGGTTGGGAGCATTTGTTCCGGCGTCGGTTGGCTGCCCCCCGTAGTTCTCCGAACGGAGAATGTTAACGGCTGCACAATTCCAACCGCATGGAGGCGGACGCAGGTGGCACGGGTGTTGCTAATTACCCAATGACTGAGATTTCAGGTTCAGTCTGAGACAGGGCGCCGCCGGGACAACTCATTTCGAGCCCGGCGGCGTATCCTTTTGAAACGTTCGGGCGGGTTGGCACAAACTGGACGTGACAAAGGGACCGTCGGGAACTTCAACCTGTCAGGGAAGTTACAATCGGCAGGCATGGAGGCTCCAAATGATAGTCACAATCGCTGCTGCAGCCCTCGCTGCTCAACTTGGCGCAGCTCCCGCGGGCGACACCAATAGTTTGGTGCACCAGGTTCGTCGTGGGTGGTGCAGCCACGGTTATGACATCGACATCCATGGACGTTGCTATCCCAACGGCGTCATTCCTCCTCAGTATCAAGCCGGGCGACAATACCGCGGATACGGCGCCTACGGACGATACAGGGGGCGGTATCAGGACCATCCAAGGTTCTATCGTCGCTACTAGGACCTCAAACCACAACAGAAGGCCCGCCAGCGTGAACCGGCGGGCCTTGTTCGAGACATCCGGTGAAGTCTACGCCATCCCGTGCAGCCGGAAATAGCTCAGCGCCACTTGGTAGGAAATGATCGCCTGCTGTCCGTAGGTAAGCCGCGCCTTGTCGTAGATCGCCGCGGCGGCGGCCGGTTAGACACCCTGCCTCAAGACTTATCCTGGTCGCAGATTGGCCGCGGCCTCGTCTGTAGGGAGCCGGCATCAAAGGTTCTGTGCACGTCGTGCCAAACTGGCATGACAGAGCTGCTGCTGCCGAGCGATTCACCCGCCATTGGAAAACATGAGAACTCAGCTTTGAAAATGACTGCCGCGCGACCTTTCTGAAACGGCTGCCCGTCGTCTTCTGGAGCACGCCCACGCCTTCGAACCCATTCAGGATGGGCTGGATCTATATCGAGAAGCTCAATGGCCCTTCCTGTTCCGCGACAAAGGCACGCTCGCGGAGCACAGCGCCGGCGAAAAGCTCGCCATTGAACGAGGCTGGTGGAAATTCATGACAGCGGGACTTTCGAACAATTCACCGCCGCCGGCGCGGATGTAATCGCTTGAGGCTTTGAACCTTCTCCAGCCCGGCAAGCCATATAGTTGAGGTCCCCCAAGCCCTCGCAAGCCCATCAGAAAGCTCCGTCCCTCCTAAGGCGGGGCTTTCGCTGGCCGCGATGACCGCCGCGCCACCGCTCATGCTCAATGAACCGTGTGCGCCGCCGGGTTTTCCTTTAACCTGAGATCGAGATAAACGTTGTACTCGCCGCATTGGATATATTGAAAATCGAAGTCTTGCAGAGCTTTCAGCACCTTCGACTCCGCTTCCGCAGAATGTATCTCGACACAGAAGTTGCGAACGAACTTCAACCAACGTTTAGCATCCATATTAAAAAGCGTCGCCTCGGCACCTTCGATGTCGATCTTCAAGATATCGATGATCGGTTTGGGGCACATCTTGAGAACGGTCGGCATATCGATCGCCTCGACGTCAGCATTTTCAAGGTCGCTCGTAGGAGCGACCTGAGTTGCCCATTCCCGACCATCGCGAAAAGCTCCACGAGAAAGCGATAAACGGGTTGAGCGATCCCATATGGCCGCTTCAACTATCCGAGCGCGAGGACCATATGCAGCAAGATTTTGAGCGCAGATATAGGCGTTATTCGGATCAGGTTCGACAGCCAACACGAAAGCGTCGGGAAAGGCATTTAAGAAAAAGACGCTTGAGTATCCGACGTTCGCTCCCAAATCGACGATCACTCGAGCGGACTGCGTTCGAGAGGCAATTTCGGACAGGATTTGTTCGATGAAAATCGCATCGAACACCTCAGGATCGCTGCTACCACCTAATCTCATAAGCACTGAATGCCCGGAGCTTGGCACACGCGCCAGTCTCATGGTCTTAGGAAGAAACCTGCTACCGTTGCTTCCACGGATCACGCACCAGCGCAGTCCGCTGAAAACTCCCAAAACGCTTATGCAACGCTGTAGCTTCCTGAAATGATTGCGCATCGACACCTACGCGAAACATCGAAATCAATGCAGAAAACTAAATGATCGCGCTGCAATGCTTAGTTCGTCAATGGATCTCGCCGGTACCTAGCCGGGATCGTGCGAGGCACGTCGTCGCAGGCAACCTGGCGAAGTTGAGCCGGATTGCTCGTCTTTGAGGTGCGCGGTGAGAGTCATCGCACGGCAATCAGGCTAACGGACGCTGGGCTCCAGAAGATGCGTTCGCCAATCTAAAGACCGCTTGTGAAAGGCTGAAGTTGATGGGGAGAGGCGCGGCTGATGCCGTTGGGCAAGGCGGCTTGGCTGAGTTACCTCACCGGGTTTTGGTGCTATTTGTTTCTTGGGGCGTTAGCTGCGTGGCCGCGGTTGCCCTAACGGCTAGGCTCAAGTATTTTTTCACAGAAAGCTGGCCAGGCAGCGATGTGGCCTCATTTGAGTTCCACTGGTGGTCCCTCGCAGCCAACCATCGCCATTTTTTGGATGATCAGCTCGGAATGCCTACAAAGGACGACCTTCTTAAGATTGTTCCAATCGGAGAGGAGAATGCGGTCTCATCCCGCTTGCTCTGGCAGCAGCTCGGCATGTGGTCCCTCGCGAGTATCAAAAAAACGCTGAGTGAGATGGCAGAGGCAGGCCTGATCGAGCGAAGGCAAGATTGTCAAGAAGAGAGAGCAGCCAACTTGTATTTCAGGCTCCCCGACCCGGCCGCCCGCTTGTAGAAGGCAAGAAATGAACGAACTGGAGCCTAAGGCATCCCAGCAGTGGCTTTGGTTTGCGGCGGCGCTATTGGCTATGGCGGTGATAGCGGTGATTGTGACTAAGCTTCCCGTTTGAAACGGTTCTGCGCGGCGGCAGGCGGCTCTGCAGGCGCAGCTGCCGCCAGGTCGATTTCGCGGTTGGTTTGGTCCCGGCGGTATCCCTCGGTGTCCACCCATCGGCCCTTGTCGGGATCGTAGGTCGAGGCCCGCTCGCCGCACCCCGCGAGTGAGATCAAACAAAGCGCCAGCAGCACCAGGATGACCGGTGGGCAGGCCTCGAGGAGTCTGTCAATGTACCAGGGGACAGGCATTCCGCGCCGTCGTCTCACGTCGCAGTCCCAACTGGAATCCGGCTCAGTTCACGCCAGTGCCAGATCCACCGGCAAACGATATGCTCCGGCTCCTTCAGGTGGGCGGCAATCTCCGCCGTGTTGAAGCGACGGGACCACAGCTTCAGCGCGATCGAGTATTTGCGGAACAGTTCGCGCTCGATGTCGTCGCTTCGGGTGAGGCCGCTCACGTCATCGCCCCGGCATAAGCGGATCGTCAGCCCCATGTAGCCCTGCGTCGGTTCGATCACCGCGCTTTCCGGCACGTCGATCCATTCGCCGTTGATACGCACGCGGTAGCGGCCGTCGCGGCTTTCCCAGTTCAACGTCGTCGAGCGGGGTGGCGTCGGTGCCGTCGCAGCATGCCGCGCCGGCACGGCTGGTGAGGCCCTTGAACCAGCCGTCGAGTTCGGGCCGGTGATGATCGTAGGCGCGCGCCGGTTTGACATGGATCAGCAGCGCCATCGCCAGAAGGATCAGCGAGACGATGATCAGCGCCAGCCAGCCGTTGAAGCGCATCTTCTGTTCGCTCATATCCCGGCCAACCAGGTGAGGCCGGCGAGCAGCCCGGACAGCACGCCGAGCATGACGATCACCCCGCCGAGCGTTTCCTGCGGGCCGGACTTCGCGAGCGCACAGAGCGTCGCGCCGAGCGCGAGCAGGATGCCCGCGGTCAGCAGCATGATGGCCGTCAGCATGGGGAAGCTTTCCTTTGGGATCTTGGGGAGCGTTACGCGCCGTATTCGCCGTCGACCGCCGAGCGATGGCTGCGGATGAAGCCTTCGCCCCGCCGCAGCTCGTCGATCTGGCGGCCCTGCGAGGTGACGCGGCGGTCGAGGTTGAGGATGCGTTCCTCGACCAGCGCCTGCTTGATCAGGATCTCGCTCATCTTCTTCAGTTCGCTCTGCACGCCGGCAAACTGCGCACCGGTCTGCTCGCGAATCGCTTTGAATTCCTCCTTGTTGTCCTCGCCGTCCGCCTTCAGCTGGTCCTTCAGGGTTTTGACCGTGTTGCGCAGGGTGACAATGGCCGCCACGCCGCCGCCGGCGATCACCGCCGTCTGCAGGATGGTGCCGATGCTGATCGTCAGATCCAGGGTAACCGCCATTTTTGCGTCAGCGCCTTTTTGCTTGGGCGCACGCACGCGCAACAGCGCGATCGCCAATGGATTGCACGGCAACTTCTGCCAGCGCCGAACTGGGTGCGGCGCGCATTTCGGCCGCGACCTTGTTGCGGAATTCGCGCGTCCACGTCCGGACCGGCGGGCACACGACGGCGGGGGGCGGTGTCAGGTCCGTGCAGGTCATCTGCACCACGAAGAAGGCAAAGCCGGTGCAGTGAAGCGTCATACCTCGCCGTCCCCTTCCAGCTTGCGGATGGCGTCCTCGACCGATCGCGGCGCGTTGGCCTGCGCCTCGAGCTGAGCCTTTTGAGACGAGATCGTGACGTTGCCTTGCTCGACATGGGCCTTGGCTTCCCCGAGATCCTGCGCGTTCTGCTCGGCGCGTTTGGCGGCCTGGCTGGCGTTGAGGGTCGCGCCGAGCGACTTGAGGAATACCTCGAGGAGCGGCGCGAGCACCGCCAGCAGGCCGCTCCTCGCAAGCCAGGCCAGCATCAGCTTGGCTTGACGCTGTCGACCACGGCCGGGAGCACGGCCGCGTCCGCGCCGTCGCCGAGGTTGAGCTTGGCCCAGATCTTCTTGGCGATCTGCTCGGGCCCGCCGGCCCAGGACTGGAGCCAGCCCGGCGCGTTGTCGATCGCATACTGCAGCGCCTCGCGCAGCACCTGGTTGCCGACATCGACCTCGAGCTTCTTGTCCTTGACCGCGCCGGCAACCGCATTAAGGCCGTAGTTGATTGCGTTGTCGATCAACAGCTCGACCCGGGCATTGCCGAAGATCGCAACCAGGTTTGCCGGCAGCTTGCGCAGCATCACCATGGCCAGCGATACCAGCACCCACGCGACGGCGGAGGCGATCTCCGAGACCGTGGCACCCCAGGCCCACACCACCTTGTTGGCCTCGGAGGTGGCCTGCGCCACCGTTTCGGGGGCGCTGTCGGCTGCGAACGCAACCGCATGAACGATCGCGACGTCGGCGATCGGGGCGACCGCGAGAGCGAGGAACATCACCGGCACGATCGGGGCGGCGACGACGGAAAGATACGCGGCAGCGATTGCCGCGCGAGCATAGCGCATCATGGTTTTACCTTTGGGGTTTGGGGAGGGTTTACGCGATGCCGTCGCGCGGCGGTTTACTTCAGCTGAACCACCAAGCCAGCCACATAATGACGGTGCCGATCCAAGCGGCGGCGATCAGACCGGCGCCTTGGAACTTGCCAGGCGACGACCGCATGGCGTTGGCCCAGAGCACCACGAACGACCATCCCAGCGCGGCCAGTGTCGCGACGCTTGCAAGAACGATCACGACGCCACCTGGATAAACCGCGCCGCGACATAGTCGTCGCCGGCGATCTTGAACCAGAGCGTATCGCCGTTCCTGGTGTCTCCGATGATCATCACCGTGTCGCCCTTGTGAAGCACGCGGGTCACCGGCGACTTGCCGCTGGGCTCGTCGCGGACGTTGAGAAAGTCATCGACCGAGACGTTGACGATGCCGATGCGACCCGGCTTCGGCGTCACCGCCGGCGGCGGATCGTCGTCCTCGTGCGCGCCGCTATCCGACAGCCGCGCCATCGCCTGCCGGATCAGGTCGACCATCTTCAATTTGTCGACCTTGCGGCCCGGGCAGGTTTTGGTGGTCTTCGGATCGTCGCGATGGAAGTGCAGCCCGCTGGTCTTGAAGGCGTAGCCGTCAGGACTGATGCCGAGCGAAAGATGCAGGCAGGCCATCCCCTCGGCGTAGCGGTCGGCGAGATCCGGCGTGAACGCCTCGCTGTCGAAGTTGCCGACGCATTCGACGCCCCACGAATTGGCGTTGAAGGAGACGGCGTGCACGCCGCGCTTCTCGGGGAGCGACAGCACGCAGAAATTATCCGGCGTAAAGAAGAAGTGCGGGCCGGCGCTCCAGCCCATTTCGTTGCCGTAGTAGCTGGAGAGGTTCTTCATCCACGCGGCATCCGTGATCGGCACCTTGCGGGTGCCGTGGGCGTAGGTCTTCCAGGTGGCAAGGCTCGGGCCACCGGTATGGTGCATGGTGACAAAACGGGGACGCCAGGCGCCGAACTTGATGCCGTCGAGGTAATCGAGGAACAGCGCAGCCGTGGGGAAGCACTTCCCGACATAGGGAATCGGCGCCATGGGGATTTCTCCAATGGTTTGAGTCCAATTGTCTCAACCGTTGATATATATCGGGTTACGCTCGCGATCTTACGTTGATCGCTGCACAGTTGCAGTGCTAAAACGCTGCCATGTCTTCAGCAGAGACGCCGCCAGATCCAGACGAGCCCGAACCGACTCATGAAGAGGCAGTCGAAGGCTGCAAGCGCTGGCTGTTTTGGGTTGGCTGCCTGACCGCGCTTGCATTGACGGTGATTGGCTACGGCGAGGTCGCCGGACGAATTAGCTTTTTCTGATCAGGCGCGCGGTCGCGACCTCTAGAATAATTCCGCAACCAGCGTGCCATAGCAAAGCAGAGCGCCGGCACCGCCCGTGAAATTCGTTTGCATGACCGCGTTGAGGTTACCGCCACTCGGCAGGTTGAAAACCCGCTCCATATTCGGGAAAATCCAGCCGTTCGGATCATTGCTCGTCAGATGCATCGCAGTCGTCGCACCACCGGCCGGCGACGTCTGGATGCTCGTCGTCCCGATCCCAAAGTCTGAATGCATGTGCGAGATCACCGGCGTTGTTCCAGTATTATGAATGACGCCCGACTGGCACAAGCAGCGCCAGTTTCCCGCCGGCAGCACGATAACATTCCAAACTTTGTCGACGCTATCCACCAGCCCGACATTGTCTGCAATGCTGATTATGCTGGTGAGCCGATGCCCCTTGTAGGGATACGGAATCGAATAGTTGGCCCATGCGGTATGCGTGCCGGACTGCGTGCCGGTAAAATTGATCGACGTTCCAGCGATCGCGTTTGCGATGCTGCTTGATACCCGAAACGAATTCGTCTGCAGCGACGCGCCCGCCGTAACATAAACGATTGACCCCGCCGTCAGGCCGGTCAGCAGCGCGCCTGTAGTGGTCAGAAAGAGCGGCGTGTAAGCCGGCAGGCCGTGGCCGGTCCAATTGATGGTTCCAGGACTCCCAAGCGTCAGCGTGACCGTGGCCGTCTTTGGCATTGCGGCCAAAATCAACCCGTTCGGGATCGGAGCTACGGCCGCGGCGGCCAGCACCGCCGCCGCGGCGTCGGCCATGGCGTCGGAAACCTCACCCTCGAGAGAAGCCGCCCACGCGATGACGTCGGCCTTGACCGGACGATGCGGACCGCTGGCCGGAACGCCGTCGACATTGTAGAGCCGCCAGACATCGGCGCCCGCAGGAGTAGTCATGGGATCGCTTCCTTTTTAAGCTTTTAGATTTCCGCCAAAGCGGCGGGATCAACCAGGATCCAGGAGAACAGCACGGTGCCCGTCAAAAGGTCGATCGTTGGCGACGGCTGGATCTCGACCACGCAATCCTCGAGATCGGCGAGGAACGGATACTGCACCTTGACCCAGCGCTTGCCGAAGTATCGCAGGCCGATCAGTTTGGTGGTGAACGTGCCCGATCGGCGCGGGTTGAGCCGCTGCAGCGCCCGGCCGGCCAGCCGCTCGGCCTGCGCTTCCGACTGCACCCAGGTCAGCGAAAGCGGCTTCGGCCGCTCGGCGCCGAGTTCGGAAATCGATATTTCGTCGCGCACGTCATCGAGCGCGGCGCTGACGAATTTCTGCGCCGGATCGGTGAAACTGACATTGAGCACGTTAATGATCTGCTCATCAGCCTGGCCACAGTGCAGGCTGACGCCGACGATATCATGCTCGGTCAGCGGCGGCTCGGTCGGCTCGCGATAGACCCCGACCGTCAGCGACAGCGTGCCGTCGCCGGCCTCGGCCAGCCAGCCGTCGCAGGTCGACAGGATCGAATTGATCACGTCCTCCGGCGAGGTGTCATAGCGAAACCAGCCGTCGGAGACGTAGCGCGGCGCGCCCTCGACCAGCGCGTCGCACAGATCGGCCTCGACCATCCATTGCGCCAGCACGTCCGGCGGAAACACAATGTCGAGATCCTGCCCCATGCCGCCATCCTCGCGCGTGACGTAATCGATCAGCTCGAGCACCGGGTTTGATTTCGTCACCCACGTCGAAGGATCGCCAAAACTCTGCGCGCCGTCGCGCGGATCCCAGATCGGCGAACAGTTCGCCACCACCGACAATTCGGGACGGCCTCGTGGGTAAATGCGGCTATGCTCCGATGGATCGCCGATGCCGGCACAGATGATGCCGGCATAGGCAATGCCGTCCCCGCGGTGTGTGCTGTCCCATCCCACAATGCTCGACATTGCCGTTTGCGATGCGTCCCCGAGCCGAATCTGTATCAACACGGGGTGTCCTGTGCCGCCGGAGGGTATCTGATAAGAGCCATCCGATAGCCCTTGCACTTCGCCGGCAGACAAACCGCCATTTAGAACAGAAGGAATCGTCGATATCGAATCGTCGCTCAAATACATGCCGAGCAGCGAATCGATCTTGCCGGAATGAAACGCGATCACGTCATAGGACTGTGCGGGAGGCCCGCCGGAATCCGAGGCCTCGAAATACATATAGGCGCCGGCGAGCCTGTTAATGCCGTAGCCGCGCTGCCGCGCCGGGATCGACTGCCGGATTGCCTGCGAACCATCCTCCGGCCGAGGTGCCCCCGGCGTGCCGTTGAGCGCGTATTGCAGCCCGATCGACGCGCCGATGATCGCGGCACTGCCGACGATCGTCGTTAGCCCGACGCCGACAACGGTCGTCGACGCCAGGGCGAAGCCGGCCGGACCAGTGACGCCGGCGGCCGCCACGGCGTTGATGATCAGAAGGCCTACCGCTTCAGCCATGGTGATAAGCCTCCAGCAGCGGCAGCCGATCCTGATCGGCAATGACGATGCCAAGATCTGACGTGATCACCGCCAGCAGGCGATCCGAAACGCAGATCGCGCCGGTCGGCCGGCGCAGGATCCGGCCCTGCCGAACCGCATACGGCGCCATCACGACGGCGATATCGCCGCCCGCCGGCGCCGGCGTCGGCGCATAGCCGACGGCCGCAAGTCGCCTGGCGCACGATCTGGCAAATCCGCCCTCGCGGCGCAGGATCCGGCGGAACTCGCGTTCGCTCGAATAGGTGCCACGCACGTCGGCGATCGGATCGACGCCGCGAACGGCCATCACCCAATCGGCCATGAACACGCCGCAGTCGAGCGCGCCCGGCTGCCAGCGCCGGCCGGCAAGCGACGAGAGATAGTTTTTCAACCTGGGAATGTCGGCCATTTCTTGTTGAAGTTGTTGGCATAGCGCGCCGTGAATTCGCAGAACGCGTCGCCGGGCGAGCGCGCCTGCTGGTCGCGGTCGGAGAAATAGGAAAAATTCGGCCGCCGCCGCGACGTCAGCAGCGATCCGCATGACAGCGTGACGGTCCGCACGATCGACGCCTGCGGATCGGTGACCGGCGGCTGGTCGATCGACAACCGGTCGGCGCGATAGGTCGCCAGCCAGCGCGGCGGACCGAGCAGCTGCCACGCACCGGACAGGATGCCGAAGCCGACCGCGACCCGCTTGCCCTTGACCTCGTCGGCGTCCTGGTTGGCGGCGATCTGCAACACCTCGCCCGAAACGCCCGACAGCGTGAACTCGACCCGCTGCGCCGCGCCGTTCATGATCTGGTTGAATGACGGCAGGTCGCGCAGCTCACCGAACCCGACATATTCCGCGCCGTCTGGATCGAACACATTGCTGGCCGCGCGGATATTGCCGAAGCCAAGCCAAAGCCGCACTACCGGGTCGGTATCGAGCCTGAAGAACGCGGCGATGTTCTGCACGCCGGATTGCAGCGCCGCGATTTCGGCATCGTTGAAATTGATCATGGCTATGCCGACTCGACGAAATCGACACTGGCCGAATTGAAGGTCCACGGCACGACGCTCAGATCCATCGATCCCGGATTTGCCAGCCGCATCCTGCAGCGTGGCCGATCGAATTCCAGCGGCGTCCCGGCCTCGATCGACTCGCGCAAAGGCGGGTTGAACGTGATGGTCGCCGTCGTGCTCGACGTCATGTCGACGGTCGCGATCTCGTAAAGCCGCCAGTCCATCGTATCATGCGCGATCGAGAACGACTCGCCGCCGATCAGTTCGCCGGCATAATTGAGCGTGATATCCATACTGGTCGCGCGCAGGTCCACCGCGTCCGTCGCCTCGATATCGATCACCGACTGGTAGTATCCGGCTCCGTCATCGAACAGGGTATCGTCCGCGTGCGCGATATCGATGCCGGCGGTCTGCGAGACGCCGGCCGGCCACGGCCGGAACAGCGTGTCATTGCGCCAGACGATGATCGGCGTCACGCCGCCGTTGCATATCTGCCGGACCGCGCGCCACAGCAGCGTCGAGATCCGCTGCCGCTGCCTGCCCTGCGAGCCCGGCAGTCCGCCCGACAGACTGACGTCCGACATCGAGCATTTCCAAAAGCCGCCGCCGTCGCTCCTCGTCAGAACGGAAACACTGTTGGCCGTATCGCCTGGCGTCGCGGCGACGCCGGCCAGATTCCAGCTGTGGCTTTTCTCGCGCAGCAGCAGTCGCGGGAAATGAACCGTCATCAACCGACCCCTGTCGACTGCATGCGCTGCGCACTGGTGAAAGCCCGGTTCTGGCCGGCAATGGCGCGCGCATGCTGTGCCAGCACGGACTGGATGCGGGCGACCGTTCCACTGTCGGCGCCGGCGGCGTTGATCTGATAGACCGGCGCAAATGTCTGGCCGCGACTGCCAGCCGCGGATCCAACCCGCGGCAGGATCATCCCGCTGCGGTTAGGAACAAACAGCTCCGGCCGCTTCTCGCCGACGACGTATGCCTTGCCCGCCTCGACCGGACCGCCGGCCGCCCTGGTGCCGCCGAAGAGACTGCCGAGATTGAAGCCGCCGCCCCCACCGCCGAGCGCCGCGGCGATCGGCCCCGTGATCGCCTGGCGAATGGCAATCCGCGCCAGGTCCGCGATGATCGCATTGGCCATCGCCGTGAAGGCATCGGCCGCGCTCGCGGTCCCGGTCACGATCCCGACCAGGGCATCCTCAAACGAGCGCAGCCCGCCCAGCGCCGCATCCTGCAGCGCCTTGTCGGTGTCGCGTGCCTCGCGCGCAAACGTTCGCAGCGGCGAATGCGCCTCCTCGGCCGCCACCTTCGACCTGGCGTAAGCCTCGGCCAGCGCATCGATCTGCAGGCGCTGCTCGGCCGTCACCTTGGTCGCGTCGAGGCCAGCCTGCTTGTTGGCTGCTTTAGCCGCGGTCTCGAGCTCGACGGTCTTGCGCGCCCGCTCGCGGGCGAACGTGTTGAGATCGATGGTCTCGGTCTCGACATTGGTGACCGCAATGCGCTTTTGCGTCTGATCGATCTCGCGCTGAAACGCATCCCTTGTTGCCGCGTCATCGCCAGCGGCACTCGGCAGCCTGGTCTTTTTCCCGGTGACCTCGACGCGCGTCGGCGGCTTGATACCGACCGCGTCATAGAATTTTGCCGCATCGTCCGCCGAAAACTCATTTCCGCCGCCGACCGTCAAGCGCTGCTTGGCCGCCTCGAAACGGCTGATCAGGCCGAGCGCCTCGCGCACGCGCCCCGATGCCAGCAGATCGAAGCTCAGCGCAAACATCTTGACCGCGACCTCGAGCCCCTTGAAGGTTTCGAGCAACGCCGGCCCTCCCCAGTCGACCGACATCCTTTTGTAGGCGGTCGCGGTACGCTCCTCGAGCTTGCGAAACGCCTTGTCGAGCTCGCCGGCCTTGTCGATCAGGCCCTGATCGAGCACCACGCCCGCCTCTTTCGCCTTTTCGATCAGCGCCGGCAGGCCCTGCTCGGCGATCTCCTTGAGCGTGCCGACCATCTTCGGACCCGCCTGGCGCCCGAAGGCATCGGTTGCGAGTTTCAGACGTTCCTGCGGTGTCGCCGCATTGGTCACCAGCCGGGCAAAATCAACCAATAGCGCGCTGTTGTCGCGCAGGGTGCCGCTGCTATCGCGTAGCGCGACGCCGTTGGCGTTGAACACCTTCATCAGGTAGCCGGAACCGAGCGCCGCCTCGGCGACGCTATCGGAAAACTTGTCGAAAGCCTTGTCGGCCAGTTCGGCATCGCCGCCGGCCTGGCCGAGCGTATGCCGCAACGCCTGGATCGCATCAGTCGACAATCCAACGCGTTCCGACAGATCGCCGAGGTCGTCGACCTCGCCGATCGCTTTTCTGATACCGACGATCGACTGCTCGAGCGCAAAGGCACCGGCGGCCGCGCCAACCAGGCCACGGCTGAACGAGTTGAGAAAACCGTCCGCAACACCCGGATTGATTTTCTTGAACCGATCCTCGATGCCGCGCGCGGCCTTGTCGGTCCCGCTCATCGCTTTCGCCAGCGATTTCTCATACTTGGAAATGTTCGCCTCGAGCGAGACGACCAGGCGCTCCAGATCGGTTGCCACTTACATCAATCCTTTGATTGCAGCCATTCCCAGAGATCGTCAGCCTCGGCCGGGCTCAGGGAATCCCCGATCTCGATCTGGCCGGATATCATCGCGAAAAACTGCCACATCGACATCGCGTCGACCTGCTGCGGCGACAAATTCAATTTGCCGCCGGCGCCGTAGATGGCTCCGAACCGGATTTTCCCTCGTGGGAGATCGTCGACGCGCGCGCCCGACGCGGAGCCCTTGATTTTTTTTCGATTCTCTCCTCTGGCGCGCCGTAGCAGCCGGCAGACAGCACCGCGATCGCATGCAGCAGATTTTCCGCCGGCGGCCGCGCCTCGACATAGGTGCGCGTTTTCTTCAGCGCCTCGACAGGCGCCAGGCCGCCGCCGATCAGGCCACAGCGCAGCACGTTTGAGATCTCCTCGATTCTGCAGACTTTCGCCTGCAGGCGATCAAGGATCACGAACGGCCCGGCGTCGCAGGCCTCCTGCAGCAGCGCGATCTCGCCCCAGCCCAGACGGAACCGATAGGTTCCGTCCGCCCAGTCCAGCATCAGAGATGCGTCGCGGCTCACGGCGAAACCGTGCGCGCGAGCTCGCCGTCGCTTTGCATTTCGATATTCGCGGTCACGCGCCCGCCCTGTTCGGCGCCGGCGGTAAACGTCGCGATATGCATCAGCCCGGTCCAGGTGATCGTCTTGGCCGGAAACTCGACCTCGATCTTGACCGGAATGCTCTCGACGCTTTCCCAGCCATCGAGCCAGGCCTCGACCGATTCCGCGGCCAGCACACCCTCGCCGGAGACCGCAGCCGACAGGCTCGCGGCGTCGCGACCAACCCAGGCAACTGCGTCCGGATCGTCGCAATCCGGCAGATTGACGTCGGTCAGATCCTTGGTCAGCGTCAGCGATTTCGACGTGAAACCGCACGGCGACGCATAGGTAATCGGATCGGCGTCGTCGCCGAGCAGCACGCGGAATTTTCCAAACCTGGCGGTTGTCGGTTGCGCCATGACAGCAGTCTCCTTTTGTGAAAACGGGGTTAGGGTTGCTCAACCAGCGCGACGAATTCGATGACGGCATGGCTGGTCTGACCGTCAGGATCCGGCAGGATCCGCGTCTGCCGATGCTCGATCGACAGCAACGCGTTGTCTGTTAGCGACAGATCGAAGCCGTGCAGCGCCAGGCGAACTGCCTCGGCGACACGCTTGACCTCGACCCGTCCCTCAGTCCGCGACCATGCGTCGAGCTGCAGGAACACCTCGAAAGCCGTCAGGCATTCCGCGTCGTCAGAAACAATCTGATCCGGCCCCACAGAAATGTAGGGAAAAACCGCCTCATCGGGCACGGCGTCATAGACCCGATCAGCGATCAGCGCCGTCAGCGGCGCAAACCCGACCAGGCGCGCGACGATAGCCCCCTGCAGCTCGAGCGAAACACTACTCATTTGCCAGCTACTTTCTTCGCCGCCCGGTTGGTCGCCCTGGTGATGCGCGATTTGACCCGCTTGCGCAGCGCCCGATAGGCAGGAAAGAAAAACGGCTGCGGCGCCGTGCCGGGATGCTGCGTTCCCTTGAACTTGCCGCCATTGACATGCGGCGCCGTGCCGAACTCGACAAACGACGCATAGTAAGCCTTCGCATCTCCGGCATGGATCGTAACCGTGAGATCCGGATCGCCCGCACCGGCAAAGGCGCTGACGCCGCGCACATTCGCGTTTTCCGCCCGATATTTGCCGAAGGTCGACCCGATGCTTTTGGCCAGGTCGCCACTCTGCTTGGGAACAAGGCGCCGCTGCATATCCGTGATCTCGTCAGCCCCCTCGGCCAGCGCCTGCTTGATCGCCGAGCGCACCTCGGACGGCAGCGCCCGCATCTTGGTGAGCAGCCGATCGCGCCCCTTCGTTCTCGCGGCCATCCGTAACCTCACCCGCTTGCGCTGAAACGATTGCCCTGACCGCAGCCTCTGGAACGCGCCGGTAGGACCGGCCGGCACGATACGCCACGATGACACCGGCCCGCGGCCGGTAGTCGAAATCCCGCAGCATGGTCACGCTCTTCACGTCGCCACCCCGGATTGGCACAGCATCTCGAGCCATTGGCCGCCGGCATCCGGATCCGCGATCGAGCGGATGTTATAGATCACGCCGGTTCGCACATCGCGCGCGCGCCAGTCGGTCGTAATCTCCGCGGTCGCGCCGACCTGCCTCACGGTGATCACGACCGGCTGTTGACCCGATAGCCGCGCCGCGGTCACCGCCTCGCCGCCGAACTTGGCGACGATCGCTGCCGCGCAGACGAACTGCTGCTCGAATTCGCCGCGCACGTTGCCGAAACCGTCGGAGACGACGGATCGCTTTTCGAACGCGACGCGCTCGCGCAGCTGGCGGGCCCGCGGCATGGGTCAGTTAGCGACGGCGGTATAGTGCGGCTGGACGTCGAGCACCGAGGCAGAGTCCGCCAGGCCGACCAGGTTGACGTATTCGCCGGAGCCGACATCGGCGATCGGGCAGATCCCCCCGGGGGTGTCACTGCCGTAGTAGGCGAGCCCTGGCGTTAGCGTTGCGCCGATCGTGATCTTTCCCTTACCGAGCGTGATCGGCTGATTGAGGGAAGCCGCATTCAGCGCAACGTGCGAACCCTGGCGTGCCGCGGCGGTCGCTGAATTCGAATCCGCCAGCATCCACTTACGCGACGTCGGATCCAGATAGCAAAGCTTGCCTTGAGCAATCGTCTCGCCCGCGGTCCCATGGACGCGCGTTGCAGACGGTGAGGCAACGACGTTGGCGGCGGTGATCACGATGTCGGTCATTTGTGACGTTCCTTTTCAGGTTGCGGGTTAAGCAAGATTTCAGCGATAAACCCGATACGGCTGCAGCAGCCGGTAGATCGTATCTTTCAGCCGGGCCCGCTCCTCGTCGGTCGGCCCGTCAAACGTCATCTCGACATGCAGCTTCACCGCCGACTTGAAATTGTTCAGTCGGATGTCGCTGGCGGGGTACCCGACCCAATATCGGATCCGGATGCACTGTTCCTCGCCCGACACTACCGGCCAGCTCTGGCCCGACTTCAGCAGCACGCGGCATTTGCTGGCGTTCTCGCCGTCGACGATCCGATAGACGGTCCCGACCAGCGTCTGCTCGACACCATCGGCATCGTCATAGAGGATCACCGGCTCCGCATCCGGATCGGTCAAAAGCGGCCCGCCCGGCAGCGCGATCTCCGAACCGCAAAAACCGTCGAGCCGCAGCTCCACCAGCCGCGGCAGCATCGAGCGCCCAAGGAAGCCGAGTTCGGGATCCTCGAACTCGGTGATGGCACCCCAGATCTTGGATTCGATATCGGCATCGTCATCGTCAAAATCCTGACGCAGATGCGCCTTGACCTCTTCAACCGACGGCACCGGTTCATCCGGCGGTGTGATAACGACCAGCGTGCTGCCCATCAAATGACCAACCTGATTTGAAGTACGATCACGGAACGAGTTTCGACAGCACGGGATACAGATCGCATTCCACTGTGGAGCCGTCGGCGTTCACCAGTGTCAGCAGCCCCTGCCCGTCGACCGCCATCTCGATGATCGCGGGCCCTGCCGCGCCGCGCGGCCCCACCCCGCCGCGTTCGCCCGGCTTTCCGGTCTTGCCTTGTGTCGATATCACCTGCCATCCCGCACCCGGGCACGGCCCCGGATTATCCTTGCGCGCGATGAACGCCGCGCCGCCGAGGGCTACGATGTCGAGCTCGCGGTAATCCTGCTCCCCGGCATCAAAGGTCTCGCGCACCCGCGGGCTTCGGCCATCACGCCCGGCGGCTGCGATGCAGGTCCAGTCCGCATGCGGCGGCGCGTGACCGGTATCCTTTGCAGCCTGCCAGGTGGATCCGGCGAGCGTCACCACCTCGCCCTCGTAATGCACCCGGTCGCTCCAGGCGCGGACCACCGGCATCTTGCCGTCCGCGCCCCTGTCGCCCTTCTCCGGCTTCGGCAGGGCCGCCACAGCCTTGGCGACCACATCATCGACCAGCGGCGCCAGCTGCTCGACCGTGACGCTCTCACCATCCTTCGGCGCCGGCAGGGCGGCCACGGCCTTGCCTACCGCCTCGTCGATCAGCGGCCGTACATCGTCGATCGTGACGCTGTCGCCGTCCTTCGGCACCGGCAGCGCCGCCACGGCCTTGGCAACTGTGTCCTCGACCAGCGGCGCGAGCTGCTCAACCGTCACGCTCTCGCCGTCCTTCGGCGCCGGCAGCGCCGCCACGGCCTTCTCGACCGTTTCTGCAACCAGTGGCGCGAGCTGCTCCACCGTGACGCTGTCGCCGTCCTTCGGCACGGGCAGTGCCGCCACTGCCTTGGCGACTACATCTTCGACCAAAGGCGCGAGCTGCTCGACCGTTACGCTCTCGCCGTCCTTGGCCGCCGGCAGCGCCGCCACCGCCTTCGCGACCACGTCGTCGACCAGTGGCGCCAACTGCTCGACCGTGACGCTGTCGCCGTCCTTTGCCGGCGGCAGGGCTGCTACGGCCTTGCCGACGGCATCCTCGATCACCGGCCGCACATCGTCGACCGTGACGCTCTCGCCGTCCTTCGGTGCCGGCAACGCCGCCACGGCCCTGGCGACCACATCGTCGACCAAAGGCGCGAGCTGCTCGACCGTCACGCTCTCGCCATCCCTGACCGACGCCAGCCGATCGGCAACCGCGCGCTCCAGATTGACCAGGCGCAGCTCGCGCTCGGCGTCGATCCGGCGCAGGTCGGCGATCGCCGCCTCGATGCGAAGCCCCGCTTCGCGTTCGATCCGTCCCGCGACGGCGCCGAGCTCCTCGGCGAGGATGTCAAGCGGCGTGGCGGGCATGTGCCGATCGGAAGAGTTGGCGCGCGCGCTCGTTACCATCCGCATCAGCCTCCGGCTTGTCTTGCTCTGGATCTTCGGTATCGCCGGCCGGCGGTTTCGCCGCCGGCGCCGAGACCTTGCCCGCCATGCTCAGCGGGATGTCCTGCTGCTGCACCAGGATTTCGTCGCCACCGGCTTTTGCCGGCAGGTCGAGATACCGCCGCGCTTCGTTGACCGCCATCACGCGGCGGGTGCCGTTCGACAGCGCGTCGAGCATTTCCTTGAAGGACGAACGCAGCAGCGCGTTGGTGTCGAACTCAACATACTCCTCGGGAAAGCCCTTCAGCCGGAACAGCAGGCCGAACGCTTCCTCGATGTGGTTCAACGCAAAGCCGAGCCCCATCGCCCGCCAGGACGACATCAGCGCCTCGGTCGACGCGAATGGGGTGCCGCCGATGCCAAGAATCTGCAGCGGCATCCGAAACGCCAGCGCCACGTTCTGGTCCGACATCTTCAGCATGTCGGCCAGCATCGTATCGCCCACGGCCTGGGTTGCCGGCTTGGCCTTCAGTCCCCATGCCAGGACCGTCGTGCTGCCGGCGTTTTCGCCGGTCGTCTGGTCGATCCAGCGCTGCCGCAGATCCTGCGTCTGCTGCGCCGTCAGCTGCTGGTCGGTTTCCAGCATGAACGACGGGCGCGACTGATTGAGGTAGTAGGTGATCTGCTGATTGAGCGCCGCACCCGAGAACATCATCTCCAGCGCGGTCGCGAGGATCGGGCTTTCCCCCTTCAGGGGATGCCGCGGCGTATGCAGGCGGATGTGCAACACGTCCCGCGCCGGAATCGGTCGTGAAAGGTCAAAACGCTTTTCGGCGATCTCGTTGCCATACAGCGCATAGAAGATCTCGCCGCCGGCGCCGAGCAAGGGCTGACCCTCGCGCATCCAGTGCAGTTCAGCGATCTCGCTGCGATCGTTACGCACCCCAGCATAGGCAAACGCCTCGCCCTTGGAATAGAGCCGGCGCGTCATGTTGAGCAGCAGGTCCGACATCGACTGGTAGTCGTTCGGCCGGCGGATGATGCGCGACAGCGCCGAGCTCGTGACGCGTTCGCGGCCGCCATCACCCGTCGATCGCCAGTGATCGCCCGGACACATCGCGACCGTCTGCGAATAGGCCGACACACAGGCCTCGACCATGGCCCCGCTCTGCCCGTAGTCGAGCGAGTAGCCCTTCTGCCACCAGTTCATGAACTTGCCGGCGGTCGCCGACAGCCAGCCACCGTCAAGCAAATACGGTCCGGGGCGGTACTCGCCCTCGGCGGGCACCGCCTTCAGCCGCAGGCCGGTCAGGATCCTGTCCAGGAGGCGCAAGGGATCAATCCGCCTTGGTTTCGCGGGTCTTGTAGCCCAGCTGCTGCTGGTCGTCGGCCTTCATGGCCTTGCCCTTGCCGCCACCACCACCCTTGCTGGCAGCGTCGGCCTTGGCCTTGGCGTCGGCATCTGCCTGAGCCGCGGCTTCCGCCTTGGCGCGCTCGGCAGCGGGATCCACCCCGCGGGTGCGCGGAACGCCAGGCGCGCGCATCGCGACCGGAACGCCGCTCGCATGCACCAGGGCGCCGCCCTCATCCAGGGCTACTTCGGATGGATCGACGGTTCGGCCGTCTTCCAGAACGTACCAGGTATCCTGCATCGGTCAGGCTTCCTTCTGTGAAATGGGCCCCTTACCCCTAGACAGCAAAAAGCCGCCCGGAGGCGGCTGTGGGGAACGGGGACAAGATTTCAGCCTGGCTGATTGGACCTTACGGTTGAATTGCTGACCTATCCTGCGGAGGAAACGTGGCGTAGAGGGTTGGGGATGCTCCAAAGAATTGCCTCGTCCCTGAAATATCGCGCGAAGTGGGCCAACCTCGGCGTTCTATACGCCCGGCAGCCGGACATAAGCCATATCAAGGTTGGAGGGCGCCCCGTAAGGCTCCAGCTTCCTAACGATGAGCGGCCTCGCCAGGAACACGAGTTCCACAAGATCGTCTTTGAGGACTGCTACCGCCTGGCAAGCGCGCCCAGCGCCAATACTGTCCTCGACATCGGAGCCAACATCGGCCTCTTTGCCATTGCTGCCCGGAATCGGTTTCCACGGGCTACCATCCACTGTTACGAGCCCAATGCAGCGGTGCTGCCAAACCTTCGCGCGCACGGACTGCAGATAGACGCATCTTGTTTCCCGGAAGCCGTAGGACTCACGGCCGGCAAGATATCCCTCCAAACCTCCGGGGACGGCTCGCTGTTCTCGGTAAGCAAACCTGACGCTGCGGGTCTGATCGACCAAGTTTCGTTCGCCAGTGCAGTTGGCAAGCTTGGCAACGTCGATCTGCTCAAGCTCGATTGCGAGGGCGCTGAATGGCAGATATTCGAAGATCGCGAGACGTGGAAATCAGTGAAGCATCTCGTGATGGAGTATCACCTCTGGGCGAAAGAGGGCTCGACTGTTGCAGAGCTTAAGTCAGTCATCGCCGGGCTAGGGTTCAGTCGGGTAGATGTGCGGGAAGACAGCCCAAAGTTTGGGATAGTGTTCGCATCCCGCGCGTAGCGACCGCAACGCCGCACCAGCGCCCCGGATTCGTCATGCGCCACCTCGTTGGGATCGACCTTGCGGCCGTCCTCCAGAACGTACCAGGTATCCTGCATCGGTCAGGCTTCCTTCTATGAAACGGGCCCCTTACCCCTACACAGCAAAAAGCCGCCCGGAGGCGGCCTGGGGAGAGTGGGGATAGGCAGATTAAGGCCGGTCAAGACCTAGATTGGACCGGCACCGTGGGGTAGTGGTGGGGGATGAAGGCCCTTGTCCTGATACTAGCGCTAGCGCTTGCGCCCGTGGCGACAGCCACCTGCGGAATACCTACCGGCAGACCCTGGCGCACTGGCTGACCAAGGTATCCCCTCCCCCGACCGTTTTTATCCGCGACAGCATCACAGCCGGGGGGCAATGGTTCGATGACGTCAGGAATATCAATCTCGCTTCGAATGGTCTCATCACCGAGCAGATCGCGGGGCTTCTAAAACTGGCCCAAGCCTATCGCCCGAAGCGTATCGTCATCATGGCCGGTACAAACGATGCCACCCGCGGTTTTGATGCCGACAAGCTTCGCGGCCTGTGGGAAACCACATGCAAGGAACCGACCATCGTCATCACTTTGGCGCCGCCGTCAACGAATGTCGAGACGAACCGACGTATTGACCAGATCAACCGCATCGCTATGGATAGCTGTCCTGGAAAGCCCGTCATCACTCTGGATATCGGCGACGAACAAGGCCGATTAAAGCCTGAATTTACCGTTGACGGCACCCACCTTGGACCGAAAGCTTATGCGCAATGGGTCGCTCGATTAAAGGCGCTCTAATAGATGGACGAAACGCTTTGGCACAAGTGCCGCACACCGTTCTTTCCTCGCCGCACTGTCGACGGCGGTTGGACCGACGTTCTCGGTCAAGGCCAATGCTGGCGGCGGCGGGTCAACGGAAAGTGGGAATATCGAGAGGACGAAGAATCCGCGAGCGATTGGCTTAATCGGCAATGGTGAATTTCAGCACCGAATCGAGGTTGGCGATGTCTCAGGGTACATGCACTATTTGTGGCAAGATGAATTGCGAGTGGGTCGCTGGCCCCTATTGCGATGGAGCCTCGCCTCCCGCGCCCGATGGATATAGAATCCGGGTAGCCATGCAAAACTTCGGCGGCTTCTTTTTCTATGCTGAGCAGAAGCATCGGAAATGGTTTCGCAATCGCTGGGAGCAGATCACCGGAGTGATGGGATCAACCCCGGAAGAGGTGCTGGCGTCACTTCGGAGCAAGATCTAGCTACGGCGGCAAGTTCTGATTAGTCCGTAGCGTCACCGTCACCTGTGGGCTGTCGCTGGGTGTGTTGGCGGAGAATATTGGCGCTGCATTAAACCCACCAAAGACGGCCCCCGCTGAGGGAGCCGTGAGCGTGTCACCAACCTGAGTTCCTGTTGCGCCGGATGGCGTCAACGTGCGCGTTCCGCCACCGGCAGACGCTGGAAGCTTCATATTTATCATTCCGCCTGAACTCGTTGCCGTGCCGAAATCCACCTGAACGTTGTCCGTGCGCAGCATCTTGATCTGGCCGAACTGGGTGATCGACCAGTTTAAGGAGCCCGTGTTAGTGTACGGCACGTTGTTGGTGAACGTAAAGGTGTCCAGTTCACCCCACATCGTAGGGACGTTTGTTGAAACCGTCGTGCCTGCTGCGCCGCCTGTATAGGTAAGGTTTGCACAAGAGAACATCGGCGATTGAGCTGCGCATCCACCGAAAAGGGTAATGCTATTTACGCCTGTTGGGTTCGTTATAGTGAGTTTTGGCGCTGGATGTGGTGTGACGCCGAGGCCGTTTGTTGTCCATGCTCCCGTTGGAAAGCCGCCCGCCTCGCTGGTTTGAACATAGGTGTTCACCAAATCTTGCGTCACATCTACGACTTTGAACGAACGTCCCGCTTGGGCAGTCGTGCCGCCGCCTCCGCTACCCGCCCAGAACATATATTTGCCCGGAACGATGTACCGGGTCTGCGTCTCGAACGCTCCCACAGCGCCGGTGCTAATGGCATTCGGGATCGTGATGACTCCGCCTGACATGGTCCACAAAGTCGCAGGAGCGGTATCGCCAGCGCGTGTGACGACGCCCGGCGATGATACGCTGCAATTGGTGCAAATGGTTTCGTCCGAGGCGCCATAGGAATCTGTCCCGATCTTGAATATAGCGTCAGTCGAAATACAGCCAGGACACGAAATCGGAGAGTTGGTGAGGGTTAGCTTTTTAGGGCTGCCTTGCCATGACCGAATGCTTGTCCCGCTTAGATTGATTTCGTCCATAGACGAGCTTTGGACGTGAACTCGTCCTACCAATCCTCCGGTTATATTCCATTTTCCGACGAGCTTATCTGTCTCGATGGTGCAGGTAGATGCGTCAACGTTGATCCAGTTGTGCGTTTCGTTCTGCGTCGGGGCGACGCAGTTAACCCCGGCCATCTTTATATTTTCAAAGGTGACACTCCGGCCGTTAAAATATGTCTGGCCTGGGATGTCCAAGGTGAAGTCTTTGAAGACAGCAGTTTGCTCCCACAGCGGGTCCAGCGCATAGAGCGTAGCAGGCCCGCCGGGATCGACTTCAAAGAGGTTGCCGGTGTTGTACTGCGGCCAAGCCGCCTTATAGGAGTTTGCCAGTGGTGTATCGAAGCATACCTGATGCGTGCCGGAGTTTGTGCTGGCGACGGTCTTAAATTCGAACCAATGGTTATTGCTGGGGAAACCATAGGGCCCAGCCCAATAAGCCTGCAACACATAGCCGGTCATCATGACCTTAGAGCCGACTGGTGTCAGCGACGTTCGATCGCCGCCGCCAGTGCCGCCGCTGGTATAGGAACCATCGTAGTCGCTCTGGAAGATATCAATCTGCGTACCGTTTATAACCTTGATCCAACGCAGGCCGTTTGTCCGCTGAGCGAGCAAGCCGCGCGATGTGATGCCGGTCAAGTAAAGCGTGTCGCCAGATGTCAGGCCCGCCGTGGAATTAAGCGTGACTCGCGGTTGGCCGTTGCCTTGGAACTGCCTGCTACTGACGGTAGAGAGCGGAGGCACGTCGAGTTGATAGGTCCCAGTGCCGCCTGCTGAACCGGTCAACTGGGACTGGATCGAGACCGCGTTACCTTGAAGGCCGCCACCATTTGGGTACACCCACATACCGACAGCGAGGGCGCCATCCTGAACAGCCGAGACGGTCATGACGCCTGTGGTAGCGACACTGGCGGTAAATGATGCTGGCTTGGTCACGACGGTCTGGGATGAGAATGTGGCGGAGACGCTTAACGCATACGTGCCAGTTCCTCCGACACCGGTCGTCCCGGCGGTGCCGTAAGGCTGGATTGTGTTGAACGACCCCGTGCTACTGTCTTGGTTTCCGATGATAGCGCCGGGGAGGATGGTCCCTGACGCCACCGCCGTCACTGTCATTGTGGTCGTGGATGACGACGCTGTGAATGTTGCACGAGCAGGAAGGTTGTTGCCAATCGCGGATACGGTGACCGCTGATGCAGTCTTGATGATAACGCAACTATCACCAGCATTCGCGTCGTCGGTGCGGAGGCTGTGCGCGTTGTCTTGAACCTGCCCACGTCCTCCTATCATGAGGGCTCCAGACGCGCGCTTGATTGAGGTTGTCGCTGCGCCGGTCCCAGCAACGACCAGATCGGCTACACCTCCAAATATGAGTTGATTGTCCCCCGAACCGGCCGGATTAATCAGACACGTTCCAGCAGGAAGGTTTAACTGGACCGGAGCCGTGCCTTGAAAGGCCGCCTTGAACGCGAGGAATGCTGCCGTGTCATCGGTCACTCCATCGCAGACTCCACCGTAGGTGGAGAGGCTTACCTGAACGCGATTGTCGGCGCCTAGACCTCCCAACGTACCCACCGCCGCATAGACACTGCCGTGCAGCAACAGCAGCATAAGAGCAGCGACAACATTTCTCATTACAGCATTCCCGCCCAGCTAAGACCCGCGCCACTGTTGTAAAGAGAAGTTACATCGCCGGCAGAAAGAATACGCCCTTTCCAAAATCCGCACTGGTCAAAGCGATAACCCGTCGCAACACCGGCGCCGCCGAAAGCGCCTCTACCAATAGATATTTCATTTGTCGTGGACTGAACAGCGTTTGTAGCAGTGGCCGTTCCTACTGATGCCCCATTCTTATAGAGGGTCAGACCCTTTGTGGCGCTGTCGTATGTAGCAACTAGATGCACCCATACATTGTTTGTAATAGACGCGGAGTCATCTGCGTTGGTAACGTTTGATGAACTGTCGTAGTGGAAGAACGACCATTTATTAGACCCAGAAAAACGTGATCCTAGAGACCATTCTGCATTTCCAAATCCTGAAGTACCCTTGCCAAACGCCACCGATCCAGGACTTCCGGGACTGTAAATCCACATCTGCACGGAGAATGAGCCGCCAGCCGTGACAATGTTAGAGTTGCTTGCGGCAGTGAGATAAGCGCTACCGGGAAGAGCGAGGTAGTTGCCAACCAAAGCAGGCGCGGTATTTGTCGACGTTGGACTGCCAGTCGCTGTGAGCGTGGTAGCGCTGGCAGTGTCGTCTGTCCACGAGCCTGTTTCGAACGACCAGAAGCCAGTGCAGCTGGTTTGCAGGCCGAGCCCACCACCACCAGTCGAGTGGACGGTCCCTGGCCCCGGTCCCATACCACCCTGGGCCCTCGCCTTATCAGGCCGGATGATGGCCGGGATTGCCGGGACGAAAAGCCCGGCGGCTGTTTTCAAAAACCGGCGGCGGTCCATCAGCGTGCCACCCGCCAGTTGAGCGTGATGGCGCCGGGCGTGATCGAGCCCGACGTATTATTGCATACCTTGAAATTCACGTTGTTCGCTGACGGATAGGCGATGATCGTCAGCATGCCGGCGACCAACGGAACATAGCCGGTGACTGCTGTCGGATCGCCATTGAAGCCCCACCAGATGACGTCCGTCGTGGCCGTGTTGGTCGCGGTAGTCGTGACCACCGTTGCGCAGGTGGCCGAGGATATCGCGCTCGTGCCGAGGGCTGAGGTCCCGCTGGCCACCGTCGTGCTCAAGCCGCCGGCTGCCGACAGGTTGGCTGCGGCAGCCGTCGCGACGCCAGTACCCGGCGTGGTCGAGCAGAGCGCCGTGCCGTTGCTGAGATCGGCGCAGGCAGCCTGAGATACGACGCCGGAGCCGTTGCCCTTCAGTGCTCCGCTAATCGTGCCTGCGCCGCCCCTGGCCGCAGCAAGCGTGCCCGCAGAGAAGGTCGAGGCGTCCATGCCGAAATCGGGGACGACGACATAGTTCGTGCCGTCTGAAACGATCCCGGCGCAATTCGGCCGCGCCGCGCTGCCGGCGGGGAGGACGAACGTGGAGGCGCCGCCGATCGTCGAGGTCGTCGGCGTGATGGTCTGTGCGCCAGCCCCGATGTTGCAGGCGGTCGCGTACCACCCGCTCGTGAAGCTTCCGGTACCCGCCTGGGCAATCGTCGGCGCCTGTGGCGCGGCATTGCTGAGGTAGATGATCTTGGTGAGGTCAGTGCCCTGGAAGGCGTAGTTCGTGCCGGTCTGCACGCTGGGCACAGCGGAGGCCGCCCCACCGCCCGTCAGCGTGGCGCACGCCAGCCCGGAGCCGTTGACATAGACGAGCGCATGCGTCCCGTCATTGGCGCATGCAGGAACGGCTACGTTCTGCATATCCGCCGTCGATCCGGTCGGATTGATCCAGATCGAGTTGGCGATACCCTGCGGCAGCTGCGCAAGCGTCGCGCGGCCCGTCACGCTGGACATTGCCGGCGTACAAGCAGCTTGGGACGCGGCAGTGATCAAGCCCTTGGCGTTGACGGTGATGCTGGTGCACTGCGTCGCGCTGCCGAACGATCCGACGTTGCTGTTGACCGTCGCAAGGGTGTGGGTACCCGTGCCGTTGGCCGTGAGATCGCCTGAAGCGAGGCTGTAAACATATGCCGCTATCTGAGCCGCCGAAGGCCGCACGGCAGGATTGGCGCCTTGATAGGACGGAAACAAGTCGGCACCGATAACGGAACCACGGCCGGCACCAAGATTATTGATGGTCTGCGCGACCGCGGCCGACGCAAACAGTGTCAGCGCAATCAATACCCCTGCGAAATGCTTCTTCATGTCATTGCACCAAAATAGGTTGACCGGTGTCCGCCAGGATCGGCTGCCCGGTGTCAGCCAGGAGTTCATCGCTGCCACCCCCTCCCCCGCTCGCCGCCTCGACATCGGCCTGGGTGAGTTCGTCGGTCAGCTGGCGGACCAGGCGCGTGGTGATCGGCTGCATGAGCGGCCGGAAAAGATTAACCACTGAACACCCCGCATGCCGCCGCTCCGGCGGAACGGCTGAAGCGATACGTGCCGGCGCCGACGATGACGAGGCTCGATCTGCTGCCGGTCAGGGTCGCGACCGTAAAATATTCGCCGGCGTCATCCTTGAGCTGGATCTCGACCCTGGCGTTGCCGACGCCCGGTCCCGCCGCATCCTTCAGGCAGACGGTGAGTGTCGATCCATCAGCGACCGTCACGTCGCTCGAACTTGCAGCCGTGGTACCGACCGCTAGGATTTCCGTGGCCATCGATCAGGTCCCGCTTCTAGATGAAGAACTGAAGGCGCTTGAAGCGCGCAGCCCGCGCCAGGTCGGCGCAGGCTGGCGTTGTCCGTCGACCTACCTGGCGTCGTCGACCACGATATGGAACGCGCCGCTCTTGGCGTTGCCGCCTTGCGCGATCACGATCTTCACGCGGTCGCGGCCGAGCGCGATGCGGTCGTTGACGGCGACGCCGCCGGCCGCATACAGCGCCGCGACACCGACGGTCGAATGCGTCGCCTGGCGCGGGGCCTTCACAGCGGCCGCGTTGACGTCGCTCTGGGTCCAGATGTTCTCGCCGGTCGCTTCCGCCGTGATCGCGAAATCGACGCCGTCGGCAAAGTCGGTCTTGATGTAATGGATCTCGTGGATATAGCCCGAGATGTAGGGCGAATAGGCGGTCGCGCTGCCGTCAGCAGCGGTGGTGACCGAAACCGGGAACCTGCGCAGAGCCATGGGTTTACCTTTCGTTATGGAGGAATAGCCCTCTACCCCTGTTGACGAAAAAGCCCGGCGCATCGCTGCACCGGGCCACGCGGCCTCACGCGAAGTGGAAGACGATTATTCCTTTGGCGGCTCGGAGCCTTCGGATTCCGGCAAAGGGATGTTCGAGATCTGGCTCAGATTGTCGCGCGCCTCCTTGGCGGCGGCGGCGACATCCTTGGCGAAGGCGGAGTATTTCCTCGCCACATCCGCCTGCTCGGCGTAGGCCGCCTCGAGTTCGGCCGCCGCCGCATCGGCTTCGGCGTCGGCCTGCTTCATCAGATTGCCGGCCGCGTTCGCCAGCCGCTGAATTCCGCGCATCCTGTCATCCTTTTCGTTTTCGCGGCCGGACAGCTCGGCGATGGCTTGACCGAGATGGCGGTCAAGCCGCTCGCCGGCCGGCGTCACGTAGGGGCGGCGGGTGTCTTGTCACCCTCGAGTGCCGGCTTCTGCTCGCCATCACCGGCCTTGTTGGCGTCTGCTTCCGGCTGCAACGCGGCGTCGTTCGTCTTCTGCTGATCGCCGAGCCCGAGCACGTCGGTCTGCAGCAGCAAGGGATCGCGATCGACATTGCCTTCGTCGGACGACCGCGCGGGCTTCTGTTCGCCATCCGGCTTGCCGGCGTGCGCGGCCATCTCATTGGTGGCGGCGCCGCCGGCGATGGTCTCCGGCTTTCCCTCGCCGTCGATCGCGACCTTGACGCCGCTCCTGTGGCGCAGGATACCATCCTCGCCCTTGGCACAATCGTCCGGATCCGCCTGGGTACCGTCCATCAGACGATACATGTTTCCGATCTTCATGATCACTAGCCTCCTTCGAATGACCCACCCCTTACCCTTGGAAACGAAAAAGCCCCCGACCGAAGCCGGGGGCTTTCCAGTCTTGTGCGTCTCGCCGAATTACCAGCTGGTGCCGTTCACCCAGGAAACCATACCGTCGCGTCGCATGGTCCAGCTGACGTCCATCAGCATGCGGACGCCGACGCTGGCGGTCTGCCACAGCGAGCGGACCGGATCGGCTGTGGTGGGGCCGGTGCCGCTGACAATTTCGAGAGGAGTGGTATCCTCCATGTGAATAGTCGCCTGCTCCGACACATCGAAGTCCGGATCGCCGCCGGCGCCCGCGAAGTCCGAGGCGCGGATCGCGATCAGGCGACCGGCCGGCACGTTGGTCGACTCGATGAAGCTGACGCGATCCTTGATGCGCTGCATCCAGTTCGGGTCGCCCACCGGGCCGTCCATCAGCGACATGTTGAGGCCCTGCGTCGGGTTCATCAGCACCACGATGCCGTCCGCGGCGTTGGCGGTGTGGAACGGCGCCACCAGCGCCTTGATATCCTCCTTCACCGCCTGGTAGTCGCCGCCGGCAAATCCGACGCCGACCGCCGCCACGCCATTGAGGAGGCCCGCCGGCCGCGCGGTCGAGGCCGCGGTCGCGTCCAGCAGGATCGGATCGAGGATGGCCGCGGTGTCCTCGAGGATCGCCTGGCGAACGATGCCCTCGATCGCGGGCGTCGAGCGCTTGGCGAGCTCCTTGGAGAACGCGACGATCACGCCCATCTTCTTCGGGGTCAGGCTTGCGGAGGCGGTGGTGATCTTGCCGACGCGGATCGGCGCACCTTCGGCGACGAATCCGCCACCGGCTCCGCCGGCCGTGCGGCGCGGCATCGTCAGCGTGCCCCAGCGATCGAACGTCAGCGACAAACCACGGCCGAGCAGATCCGGGAAAATCGAATGCCCGGCCAGCGCCTCGATGAAGCCCAGATACGCAGTCTGCACCAGGTCGTCCGCCCAATGCGAGCCCGTGGTGGTGCCGATCGTCTGATCGGCCTTGGCGATGATGCCGACCGCCTCATGGCCTGGGTAGCGCGCTTCGAGCGCTTTCTCGATCGACATGCCACCGAAGTGCGCCGTGCCGCGAACGACCAGCGCCTTGACCAGCAGGTCCATGCCGTTCTTTTCCTGGTGACCCAGCGGCTTGCGCGCCTGGGCCGGAACGGTCGGCGTATCGCGGACGGCGCCGGCGCCGATCTTCGCTTCCGCCGCCTTGAGCGTGGCAACCGTCTTCTCTTCGGCGTCGATTTGGCTGGTCAGTTCACCGATCGCGGTTTCGTCCAGCGTGTCCGCGCCGGTCAGTTCGGACAGCTTGTCCTTCTTGGCAACGAGGGCCGTCTGCGCATCCTCGATGCGCTGGGAAAGGGTCTTCATGGTGATGGGTGCCTTTGTGGCAGGAGGTGATGCGGCATGCTCGCCGGTGTTGGACACGTCCTTTCGCCTCACTTCGGCATGCTCGCCAAAGGCCAGGGACATGGTTTCGGAAGAGATGTTGAGCTGCTTCGCCAGGGTCAGCGCCGACGGATTTGCCGGCACGGACACCAGCGATGTCTCCAGCAGCTCCTGCTTGGTGTAGCGCTGTGGTCCGTAGGGCCGATCCGGATTGATCGGCTCGGACTTGATCGGAATGAAGCCGACCGATACCGCGCGCAGCACGCCCTGCTCGACCAGGCTGATCAGCTCGTCGATGCGAGCGCTGGTGCCGCGGGCGGCAAGCTTCAGCTTCGCAACCAGCTTGTTGCCCTCGACGCGGACATCGGTCCAGGTGCCGATCGGAAAGCCGTTCGAATGACCGAACAGCGCGATGGGGTTCTTCTTGAAATTCGTCAGCACCCAGCCGGCGGCCATGATGATATCGCCGTAGCGGTCGACCGTCTCGTCGGACAGAACGAACTCGAGGCCGCCGTCGCTCGCGACGGTCTTGAAGATCATGTTCATCGTCGTCTCTCCGTCAGGCGACCATCGCCGCGACGTCGGCGACGATTTGAGGTGATGGATTCCAGCTCATCAGGATCGCGGCCTCGAACAGTGCGATCAAAGGATCTATCTTGGCGCGGCCGGAGATCTGCTTTGTGATCATAAGATGGTTGCCGCGCGGCTCGACCTTGGCGTTGCCCATCACCCAATCCATCAGTGCTTGCTCGGCATGCCAGAACGTGCCGTCATCGAGCTTCAGTTCCAGCCCGTACATCGCCGGCGCCAACGCCGGGCCCTGCAGCAGGCGCCTGATCTGTTCGGGTGCGATGCCACCCTCGGCCAGTGCTTCGAACACGGCCGCCGCATTGTTCGGATCGACGCCAGCGGCATCCTTCTTCGACAACAGCCCGGAGGCCACCACCTGGCGCACCAGTTCGACGAAGCGGGCGTGGCGCGCGGCGCCGTCACCGATAGTCAGCGAGCCCTCGTCCTTGAAACGCAGTAGCGACGGCGCGATCGACTTGCGTCGCTCCAGCACCTTCGGATCGGCAAACGCGTGGCACCATGACAGCCACTCGCGCGTCGAGCGGTCGCGGCCGATCACCGCGAGTGCGAGCAGATCGTCGAGGCCGCCGCCATCGGCGCCGATCGTCACCACCTCGGAGCGCGCCAGCAGCGACTCCAGCGTTAGCGTCGGATCGGCCGCGGCTTCCCAGAAGTCGGCACCGCGCCAGGTGTCGTTGGTGATGCCCACACCGATTTCTATGTTCAGGTGCTGGCTGGCCCAGATCTGCTCGGCCTCGGCGTTGATCTTGCCGTTGTTCTGGTAATCGTCGATCAGGCGCTGCGGGTCGATCGAGCGCCCAAGGTTCGGCAAAATCAGCGGCCAGTTTTGCGGATCGCGCCAGTAGTCCTGGTCGCGCTGCAGCTCCGGCGGATACTCGTACAACACCGGTAGCAGGATTGGATTGGGTCCGCCGGTGCCGTCACGAATATTGCGGGCCTTCGAAAGCTCGTTGGCCCAGATTCCATCCGGCCTCTCGTCCGACTGAGTGGTGATCATCAGCACCTGACCGCCCTGCATCGTGATGCCACCGCCCCGGATCTGCTGCATTACGGCCGCGGCCTTCGCTTTCTTGCCGAGCTCGTGCAACTCATCGAGGATGGTCAGGATCGGGATCTCGCCGGTGACGATCGTGGTGTCGAAGGTCTTGACATCGAGCTTGGTGCCGGTCTTGCGCCGCGTGATGCACTTCAGGTGATCCTGCACCTTGAAGATCTTGTTCAGCCGCTCATCGAGCCGGATCATGCCCTGCGCCTGCTCGAAGCATCGCTCCGAGATGTTCTGGCTCGGACCGACCAGAAGCATCTGCCGGTTGGGCGCGTCTTCCATGTAAAGCGCTGTAAGGCCGAGCGCTGCGACGTTGGTGGTCTTCGAATTCTTCTTCGGCACCATGCACAGCAGCTCCCACACCAGGCGCCGCTTCGTCTCGGGATCCTCGCTCGCCAGGAACGCACACAGGATGTCGCGGAACCAGTCGCCGCAGGCTTCCGACATCGGCGGGTTGCCGGGGACATCGGGAAGCCTGAGGCGATTGAAGAACGCCAGCGCCTTCGCGGCCTTGGCGGCATTCAACGGCACATGGGCCATTGGTGTCTGTCCGCGCTGGATCCGGTGCCACCAGTCCGGACAGGCGAAGCGCGGAAGATCAGTGGACGGCATTCTGCGACGCGGCTTCCTCGTCGAGCTCGGCCATCAGGTCGGCGTCGGCGTCCATCGCGATCTGAGCGGCGACCACCTTCTTGCCGGCAGTCGGCTGCGTCTTGTCGCGGCCGGCCGCCATCTCGCGTTCGGCTTCCATCCGGTCGTTGCGTTCCATCAGCTTGCCGAATTCCTTCAGCGCGCCGACGTTGCCGCTCTCGGCGAGTTCCCATGCAAGCTCGAGGCGCCGCAGTTCCAGCCGATCGCGCGCGACCTCCTGCTGACGCAGCTCATAAAAATAATGCTTGCGCAACGTCGGCAGCGTGACGCCGAGCGTCGAGGAAATCCGCGGCGTCGACCAGCCGAGCGCCAGCAACATGCTGACTCTGTTGCGGGTTCTGACCGTGACGACATGCGGCGGCCGGCCGCGCCGAACGGGTGCGTCGATCCATGGGTTGCCGAACAGGTCAAAATCCGCGTCCAAGATTAAAAAATCCCTGAATGAG